>Ga0325410_1004185_pt1 | contig 16185 bp, 9 predicted proteins | sample PopdelMetagenome_16_FD_206182 | JGI IMG/M metagenome (GOLD analysis project Ga0325410, IMG submission 206182) | Populus deltoides microbial communities from Bellville, Georgia, United States - Xylem-PdIQD-R3 | ecosystem: Host-associated > Plants > Phyllosphere > Stem > Wood/Secondary xylem...
ATTTTTTTATTTATTACTTTAATTGTGTTTTTCACTTCAGTTTTTCCTTTAATATATTTAATATGAATAATATATAATTTACTACAAGTATCGTCTTAGTTTAGGCACAAACTTTCTAAATTCTAAAATAAAATTTTGTTACTATCTCGAAAACAGAAGAAATACATATCATGAGGACATAAAATATATTTAGTTAAAGAAACAAAAATAAATCAAAGCAGATTTGACCCAACTGACGTATGTTGTGTGTAATTCCTTTTTTTTTTTTTACTTTAAAAAGAAAAATAATAATGAAAATAAACATGAAATCACGCAGGAAAGAAAATAAGTATGACTAAAACTGACCTTTAGGATTTTGACCAAAAACAAAAATGCAACGACGATGACGAAATTGACACTAAGAAAAAAAAACAGAAATGAAAACTCAAGAAATAAGGGATATAACCTGATTCTGGAGCCTAACTCTTATATCAACTGATGCAAGTCTCTTGATCATGTGGTCAAGCAACCCCCAACGAAAATGATACTTCCTTAAAAAAGCTGAAAATCAAGTTTGAAAACTTTGACCTAGAGTTAACCTACAACTAAAAACCAAAGGTATTAGAATTTGCAAATTGACGCCATATGATCAGTATACCTTGATAAGTCAGTTTGTTTTTTTTCCACAGCAAAGAACATGTTTGCTTCAAACAAAACAAAATAATATTATTAATTTGAAGGTTACTAAAATTTGCAGCAAGAAAAATAATATATAGTCCTAAGATAATTAACTCTAATGGACTTATACTCTATTAGGCTTTCATCTAACACAAGCCTAATGCCTAAAACAGATCTAAAACAATTAATTTGGGTCAAAACAAACCTAACTGAACTTAAGAATCTAAACTGAAATATTATGGTTCAAATAATACTTAAAACAACATAAAAACTAAGTAAAATATTTAGAATAATACAAGGAAACAATCAGCCCCAAAACCGTTCCTAGCTTGATTAATTTCCTTATGTATCTGACTTGTGTAGGAATAATGTGTGCTTATTACCCCTTTTAGACCTCTTTCCATGCTTGGAATATGTTGTCTTAAATGCTTGATCTTTTTCCATTTTTTGGTCGAATTAATGCTCTAAAAAATATGGAAGGAAGTTGTTGAATTCTTCTCTTTTTAAAACCTTCCATAATCTCCCTTTAAAGTAGGGAAATTCTACAAGAGAAAGGAAAGAAAACAACAAGGAAAGTTCTCAAAATATGGTCATCTTTTGTTCTCCTTGTAAGGAAAGGAATCTTTGCTTGTAATTGACAAATAAATGAGGAAATTTACTCCTACATGTTGCCGCCCCTTGGTTTCTATGTTAGTATGGAATCCGTGTCCAATATGGATATACAATAATCCCTCTCCAATTCAGCCTTGTAACCACCCATCATGAACCAAAACTTAGCTAAGATTTTTGACAAATCCTTGTAAAAAAAGGACTCTAACACCCTAATTAATCCTAGCCACTTTTGGAACCTATGTAGCTCAAGCTCATGCACATCCACAAGATCCAAATCAGATCTAGCTAAAACCAACTCCTTCATAATTGGGTTGAATCCATCAACACCAATTAACTCAATCTGGCCGAATGCATCCCAAGGTGAAAACCCAACATGGCTAAATGGAATACAACCTAAAACCCAAGGAAAAACCCTTACTTGGTTGAATGGTCTTCCCCTTTAAACCCAAGCTCCCAACCGAATCCCCATCATGAGTAGCCCAAGGTTGAACTATAGGCTGAACCGTATCACCTTCTCCAAATACCTCAATGTCAAAGCACGATCAACTTAATCCTTTTTTGTTATAGTTTATGGCTCATAGACAAATATCAGAGTGGAGTGTATCAAGTGAAGCGGAGCGATGATATCTACCTCTTTGAGATTTATTTCCTATTTTGTTTCTAAGAATGACAAGAGGTCTACCACGTGTTATGTATTTACTCATGCAAAAAGACCTATTTGTTGGAAGTCTATGTTTCAGTCTTTAGTTGCACTATCTATTATCGAGTCAAAATATATGGTAGTGGTTGAGGCTGCTAAGGAAACCTTGTGGCTTACAGGCTTGGTCAAAAAGCTAGGTATTTAGCAAGGTGGATTTCAGTTGCATTGTGATAGTCATATTGTCATTTACTTGGTAAAGAACCAGGTGTATCATGTAAAGACCAAGCATATAGATGTGAGGTTTCACAAGATTAAGAATTGGTTTCTTTTGGTGAACCGTTGCTTGAAAAAGCTTACACCTTTAAGAATGCAACAGACATGTCGACAAAGCATGTTACCACAAATAAGTTCAAGCATTGCTTGAACTTAATTAATGTCTTCAAATGCTAGATAAAAGATGTCCCAACCTATTGTTCCATGTGAAGTTTTCCCTACTTTTTCTCCTAAATGGTGGATTTCTCCAAGATGGAGATTATTATAGTTTATGGCTTATAGACAGATGCTGGAGTATAGAGGTACTAAGTGAAGCAGAGCATAACGGCATCATTTACCTTTTTAGGATTTATTTTCTGTTTTGTTACCAGGAATGAGTTGGGAGGTGCAGGGGAAATGCCCTTATAATATGGTAAATGAGTATTATGGAAAAACAATTGATACTCTTTGGGAGATTAAGATTCTTTGGGCGACTAGAATTCCTTGAGTGGTTTAGGGTCTACTATAAATACATATCATGTAACCTTCTTTCAACATAATGAAAATAAAAGTGTCATAATCCGACCCAACCTGCCAGATATTGTCCGCTTTGGGCCTTACCGCCCTCACGGATTTGTTCTTGGTGATCACGCATGGCCCTAAAATGCGTTTGACAAGTTAGCAACCAGCACTACTAATAAGGCTAGCTACCATATCCTCACCCGCCGATGTAGGATATTACAATCCACCTCCTTAAGAAGCTTGACGACTCCGTCGGCATAACTGGACAGCCAGTGAGGCCGACTCCGATACCAAATGTCATAGCCCAGCCTAACCTGCTAGATATTATCCGTTTTGGGCCTTACTGTTCTCACGGATTTGTTCTTGGTGGCCACGCATGGTCTTAAAACACGTCTGTCAAGTTAGTAACCAGCACTACTAATAAGATAAGCCGTCATATCCTCACGCCACCGATGTGGGATATTACAATCCACCCCCTTAAAGAGCCCGACGACCTCATCGCAACTGGACAACCAGTGAGGCCGACTCTGATACCAAATTTCACAGTCCGACTCAATCTACCAGATATTGTCTGTTTTGGGCCTTACCGCCCTCACAGATTTGTTCTAATGCTTATTTGATACTTCTGATAAATCTATTATATAAGCATTTAGATTGCTTTTATGCCTAATTTTCAACTGTGGTTTACAAAAAGCTCATCGCTTCTATGGATATAGACACATTGTTGAGCCATGTTAAATCTTGTATTCTTTCTAGTTTCTCTTCTATTGCAATATTTATCATTAATTGTTGCAGTTTTTTCATAACATTTTTCCACTTTATAGCTCCACTAAAATCAATTCTTTGTTGTATCATTTCACCTCCTCCTCGTCCCCTGCAACAAACTCATCCTTATAGAAAAAAAACAACAGAAAGAGTGAAATAACCAAGTTAGAGTTGATACTCAGGCTAGTACAACACAAAAATTTTAATTTGTGAAAGGGTTCTAACATATAATGGGTATCATAAAGAGAAGTTATATTAATAGTGAAAATCAATTGCCACTGTAAGGAACGAAGAAGAGAGTCAAGATTGTATGGGATGAGATTTGCAAGTTTAAAGTTATCCTAAGAGAGAGCACACAAATTAGATATGTGAGAAATTACATTCATTACCACTTGAAATAAGAAGAAAAGCTAAAAAAATAGATTGAGGAGTGAAGGGAGGCTATTACCAGAACAGGGGCTGATAAAGGATAAAGAGAAACTTTTACCTAAAAACTATAATGTTATAGGGGGTTGGGTTTTAAATTTGGCCATGATTTTGAGTTATATTGTAGAAATGACATTTATTAAAAAAAAGATTGGATAAACTCGAGTTAACTTTCCTGACTAGTGACTCAGACCTTATCCCGGGTTGACTTTCGGGTAGGGTTTTATAACTATGGATGAGACATGTCTTCATAGACAATATTTATTATTTTTTATCTCTAAAACATTCTTGTAAGAAAAACTTTTAATTTTAAACTTGTTCGATTAATGTATGTGAAGATAAAATTGATTATTATTATAATTATAAAACTTGACTAGAGGTTGATATAGAGCAAAGCCTAGATCACATGTTGAGAGGGTCAACTTATTTTTTTAAAAATCAAAACAACAATATTGTTTTGATAAAATAAAATCCAAAAAAAAGTCAACAAGTTTTTTTATTTAGGTTTTGATTGACTTTTACCTGAGGTTGACGAGGTTGTAGGTTAGCCCAAGTTTTTTACTAGATTAATCTGGATATATCATTCCTTTATTTTTTTTAAAAAAATTTGGATTAGTCCAGACCTTGGATTACTCGGTTCCAGGTCGACCACCAAGTCTATCTAAATTTTATAATTAGAGTTATTATAATATTATTAATTTTAACTTTTACAATAAAAAACAAAATATCTAATTATTATTTTTTAAATAGTTAAATTTTTAATAATGAATATTAAAAGTAAAATATTTTGTGTATATTTTATAAAGAGGATATATAATAATTGGGTTGCTCTGTTCTAGGTTGACCCACCAAGTCTATCTAGGTTTTATAACTAAAATTATTATAATATTATTAATTTTAACAAAAAAATATCTAATTATTTTTTAAAAATATTTAAATATTTAATAATGAATATTAAAAATAAAATATTTTGTGTATAGTTTATAAATAGGATATATCTTATTATTAAACAATTTGTTTTTTAACAAAGATTTACTCCCTTGTATCGCTTGAAGTAGAGAAAGAATAAAGATTGCTGCCCCGCGCGGCCCCCCCACCGCCCCCCACCCGGAAAAAGCAGACACCCTCGAAACTCCCTCCTCCATGCTCTAAACTAAAACTAAAACCCTTCACCAAATCTCCCTCCCTATATAATAGTAGCCCTACAAAAACACAGAAATACAAATGTCCCACATCTCAAATCTGCGCCTCCTCCTCTCCCCTCTAAATCACACTCTCCGTTTCCCCTTCTCTTCTAAACACAGACCTTATTCTCTACTCACCATCCTCTCTTCTTCTTCTCCTTATCCAAAACGACGACACCGTACCACGCCAAACCACCCGTCTCTTAATTTCAGAAGCAGAAGCAAAACTACGTCTAGAGAGACCAGAGACAGAGACAAAGGGCAGTCAATGGACGAGAGTGGCAAGGAGAATTTTGGGTTTAATAAAAAAAGGGCTGAGGGTAGAGATAATCCTAAAAGGAATTTACAGTTGAAAGTCAGAAAGCTCAATCCTATCAATACTATTTCTTATGTGCAGGTAACTCTTTTGGCTCTGTGGGGCTTTCTTGTTTCATTGAGGAATTTAAGTAAAGACAAGGAGTCTTTATTTCAATTTCATGGATATATTTCAGTTTGAATTACTTTATTTATGGAGGATGTTCTTCCATTTTCCAGATTCTTGGGACTGGAATGGACACTCAGGATACTTCACCTTCTGTCCTGCTCTTCTTTGACAAGCAAAGGTTTATTTTTAATGCTGGAGAGGTAATTCCATTGCTGCAGTAATGTCAGAAACTGCTTTTTTTCATGTTTTAAGTATCAATTTGTTTTTACAAACCGAATTGTCGTTATTGAAGAAGAATAGTCCCCATGTTCAGGATTGTTTCGCTTCCTACGGGATTTAGATAGTTTAGGATTGGTTGTAAATCCTATGTCCAATTTGCTTTTATCTGGTAAAACCTTGTTTTCTAGCTAACTGTTATCCCTGTACTATGATATATTTTGTAGAACTGCTATATGAAACTAACTCGCCTGTTCTTCCAGGTGATGAATTCTTGGTCTCAGCTCTACATAACTAGAAAAGGAAGTTGTTATGTCTTAGCTGTATATTTTCATCATTAGTGAGTTTAGAACTGGAGACTGTCAGCATCATAGGCGATGGATCTATCTGGCCTTTCTTCCTGACTGAATAATTCATATTCATAATTCTATCAATGAGTCTTTTGTGTAATTTTTATAATAACATACTAGCAACATGTGGGTACTTCATGCAATCAAATGAGAATACGAGCATCCTTATTGTGAACTTCACTGATTAAAGAGGTTATCAATGGGATTTCCTTTATGTTTTTGCCACTAACATGTTCTCAATGAGATTGTGATCTTTTGTTGAAGTTTGTCCTTTTTTTTTCTCTTATGATTTTTGCCACCTTTCTATTTGTCAAAAATCTTAGGGACTGAAATGGGAACTTAGGAAGTTAGGATGCATGCTATCCTTTGTTTCATTGTTTATGTATGGAGTTGCAATATATTGAATCATCAAATAGCTGAATTTAAGCAAGTGAGACAGTGGACTATAACTATCAGATGTTTTAGATAGTCCAAAATGGAATCACTTCACTCCAAATGAGTATTGGATCTAAAACTCTAATGACATTATGGTTTTAAATGTCAGTTATGCTATTCTTTCAATAAACATAGCTTTAGAGCAACTTCACCTTTTAGTTTTAATTCACCACTAACTTTGGAAAGCTAACAGCAAAGCATTGTCTAATGTCCCTCTTTAACATTCAAGCCATTCTAAGATGATAATCTCATTTTATGGAGGAAGTAAAATATTTTTTAAGCCTTGATTCTTGTGAGGAGATTGATGCATAGCAATTGGATTTATTCACTCATCCTGCGACTATTATTTCAGGGATTGCAACGATTCTGCACGGAGCATAAGATTAAACTATCGAAGGTATGCGATAGCTCAAAAGATATTTAGATGCTTACGAGTTTATTTATACATGCACAGACATTCATAAGCATATGTTAATATGACCTTCCTGAGTTTCATTTGTGTTCAATAGGTGAATGTTCTCTCTATGTCAGATGATATTTTTATTTATTAATCTTTTTCAGATAGATCACATATTTCTCTCTCGTGTCTGCTCAGAAACAGCTGGTGGAATTCCAGGTTTGTGTCTTTATAGCTCAGCTGCCACATTGTACTTGCAAATTCATTATGCTTATGACTGTAATTCATAACTAAAAAATGCATAAAATCTTGATGTATCTTCAAGAACCTATTTTTACTGATATCTGGCTGGACATTTATGATGCGCCAATGCTACAGCCCCTAAATTCTAAGTGTTAAAGTTTCCTAACAGGTTTGCTGTTAACTTTGGCTGGCATGGGAGAAGAAGGAATGTCAGTAAGTATTAAATTGACTTTTTTCCCATAATTTTTTGTCTATTATATTTTAAAGTGCAGTTTATGTTTTTGTGAAGGTTAACATATGGGGTCCATCAGATCTCAAGTATTTGGTTGATGCAATGAAGTCTTTCATTCCCCATGCTGCCATGGTTCACACAAAGAGCTTTGGTTCCGATAATGTTGGTCTGGTAGATGCAAATAAGTTTATAGACCCCATTGTTCTTATTAATGATGAGGTTGTCAAAATATCAGCTATTCTCTTACGACCAAGCCAGTCACAAGGATCTGCTCTAAAGCCTGGAGATATGTCTGTGATATATCTTTGTGAGTTGCGAGAGATTATGGGCAAATTTGACCCAGAAAAAGCTAAAGCTCTTGGTCTGAAACCTGGGCCGAAATATAGGGAATTGCAATCAGGAAGATCAGTGATGTCCGACCTCCAAAGTATAATGGTGGGTTCCTCAGTCAAGGATAAAAGAAAAGAAAAGAAAAACTGTGACTGCCTAATTGCTGTCACAGTAGCTATAGTGCTGCTTGATCCATGTTCTGGCATGTGTATTTATTGTGTGCTCCTATACTGCTGCTTGCTCCATGTTTTGACATGTATATTTTGTTTTGTTTCAGGTTCATCCTAGTGATGTGATGGACCCTTCTGTTCCTGGTCCCATTGTATTACTTGTTGACTGCCCTACAGAATCTCATGTGCAGGAATTGTTATCTATGGAATCTCTCAACAATTACTATGTGGATTTCTCAGGTAACCCAACACAAAGTGGTAAGACTGTGAATTGCATCATTCATCTAAGTCCTGCTTCTGTAACAAGCAGCCCCACTTATCAGAAGTGGATGAAGAAATTTGGTTCAGCCCAGCACATTATGGCAGGACATGAAATGTGAGTGATTTGTCACTGGTTCCTCCAAAGAAAGATGTCCCCTGTCTGTGCACTGAACAGTTCTTTTTGGGCATTCTTGCTCTTTGCAGGAAGAATGTGGAAATTCCTATTCTAAAATCCAGTGCAAGAATTGCAGCACGACTTAATTACTTGTGTCCCCAGTTCTTTCCAGCTCCCGGATTTTGGTCGCTCACACATCTTAACAACTCAAGACCAGACTCAATTCTTTCAGGCGAGGTTTGTTTAGACATTCTTTGTAGTTGATGATTATTGTTTGGAAATTGGAAATGTTTTATTTCAACTAAATTGCTGGTTTTCTTTCCACGAGCCAGGGTTGTGTCTCAAAGTTGTGTGAAAACACATCAGCTGAGAATCTCCTTAAGGTAAGAACAACCTTTTCATTTTGCAAAAGCCTTGTGGTTTGATGTTTGAGAATGCGATTCACTGTTTGCTAAATAAAAAAGCTTTCCTTTTCATCTTCCTAACATAATGCAAAGGCTTTCTGGTTATTTTCATCAAACATGTGCATTGAATCCATGCTGTGGTAAAAGTTTGAGTTTATACTTTATATTACCAACCACATTTCATATCCAATTCCAAGTTTCATGTAGTTTTTGTGTTCCATGTCCAACTAGATTGAGTGACTTAAACTTTATAACCAAGCAATTACTTTGGAAATGATGTTTTGAGAATTATATTATACTGCAAACTGGGGTGAAATATATGAACAATGAAGCATGTGCCCCTCCTTTTTTATTCTTTTTTCCAATTTGGTCCCTTTTCAGTTTCATTTTTATTTCTTGTTGGTTCTTTTTTTTATAATATCGTAACATTTAGTTGGTGTTTAATTTTGTGAACGTCTATTTTTTTACCATATAATTAAGTAAAAAATAGTTTAAAAAAATAGAGTTAGTAAACCTGGTGGAGTTTATGACTCAGGTCATGAGTTTGGTAGATGAAGCTGCGAAGCCCGAGTCAATCCAATATGTCGCCATCTCAATATTAAAAAAAAAAAGAAAAGATGTCGTCTTGATTTTTTTAAAGCAAAATCACTTTTAACCAACCACAAGTTATTTTTGAATCTGTTAAATTGACAGGGTCACGCCAAGGCAACTCCCATTATTTAATTGAAACTCGGACTAGGCAAGGAGTCAGGTTTGGAGGTTTCAAATTTGTCTCATTGAGCAAGATTTAATAACAATGTCAAAAAGTTTCCTATGGCATTTACATTTTTTATGTTAATTTTTTTTTGGTCCAACCCACAGCATAACGCTTCTCAGTAAACTAGCTAAAAACTAAAAGAATGGGTGAACATGGAAGGAGTTAACCCCTTTTTTTTCCTTTTCCTTTTTTTATAATTCCATCTTTACTCTTTTTTTTTTTCTTTTGATTGAATTTTTTTTCAATTTCATCCTTTAATATTTTGTTAATTTTAAATTGGTTTTCATAATTTGTTTTAGTTTGCTTTTTATGAGGTTATCACAGTGTTAAACAAACATTACGTTATTTGATTAATGCTTAATTTTGTGAGTGTTTATTTTTGTTATCATATCATTAAGTAAAAATTAATTAAAAAAAATAAAGTTGTAAAACCCAATGGAATTCATGCTCCGGGTTGCGGGTTTGGTGTGTTAAGACGAGAAGCTAGGGTCGATAAAAAAGATATCATCTTAAAATGTTCTTTAAAATCAAACCATGTTTTTTAATGATAATTCAGGTTGCTTTTGAACTTGTCAAGTTGATTGGGTTACATCGAGATAGCTCCTCCACGAGTTAATTTTAAACTCGGATTAGACATAAAGTTAAATTGAGAGGTTTTAAGGTTAACTCATTGGATCAAGTTTAATAACAAAGCCAGATAATTCATTGTGGATTGGATATTTTTTTCATGTTCAAAAAATGTTTTGATCCGACTCGCAGCATATTATGAGCCTGTAAACTAGTTGAAGGCTATATTGACTGCCCCTCTATTTTTACCTGTGATCCTAGATGATTTGGTGGTGTCATACTTTTCAAGAACTTTGTCCTTTTTGTCTGAATATGTCTTCTCAAGCCATCTCAAATAACACCTATGATGTTTGATAAATGCTTTTGGTTATTGTCCAATTTTCTAGTCCATAAATTGGGTGAGTTGATGAATGTTTAAAATTAATTTTTTTATATATATCTACATTTACAATTACTTAAGTTAGATGCCACTACCTTTTTATAACATGGTTGCTGCGCATCTCTATGCTGAACAGTTCACTTTGCGTCCTCATGCTCATCTTGGCTTCGACAAATCTAATATTCCAAGTTTGATGGCTCCCTCAGAAATTATCAATGAGTTGCTCACTGAGATTCCAGAGATTGTGGATGCTGCCCAACATGTGCGCAAGTTTTGGAGTGGACCTGGAGGATTGGAAGCAGACATAAATGCTATCCAGGGTAATAAGGTCTTTACTGAAGAGCCATGGTTGGAAGAGAATACTCTTCCTAGTTGCTTGGAAAATATAAGGAGAGATGACCTGGAGGTGGTCCTTTTGGGGACGGGATCATCTCAGCCTTCTAAATACCGAAATGTTACTTCTATCTATATTAATCTCTTCTCCAAAGGAAGTTTGCTCCTAGATTGCGGGGAAGGAACCCTGGGACAACTAAAAAGAAGGTAACACTGTAAAAAATTATGATTAAATGTTGCTTTATTGCAAGTTATTTTCTTCATGTTTAAATTATTATGATTGGTGTACTCTGACAACAGGTATGGTGTGGAGGGTGCTGATAATGCCGTGAGAAATTTAAGATGCATTTGGATTTCTCATATTCATGCAGATCACCATACTGGATTAGCAAGAATACTTGCTCTGCGACGTGACTTGTTAAAAGGCATGACCCATGAACCTGTACTTGTTGTGGGGCCTTGGCAGCTCAAGAAATTTCTAGATGCATATCAAAGACTAGAAGACCTGGATATGCAGTTTATTGATTGTAGGAGTACCACTGAAGCTTCATGGGTTGCTTTTGAGGATGATAGCGAATCAAAGAAGGATGACATGTCTCTAGGAAGTCCAAATAATTTTGCAGAGATGAAAAATCCTACTCTAAATACCGAGTCAAATTTGTTTGCCAGAGGAAACCGAATGCAGAGTTATTGGAAGAGACCTGGCAGTCCAGTTGATAATGGCATGGTTTTTCCAAGTCTAAAGAGATTGAAGGAGGTGCTCAGTGAAGCAGGGCTGGAGGCTTTGATTAGTTTTCCTGTTGTTCACTGCCCTCAGGCATTTGGTATTGCCTTGAAGGCTGCGGAGAGAATCAACACCGTCGGAAAAGTGATACCAGGTTGGAAGATTGTGTACTCAGGTGATACTAGGCCTTGTCCAGAACTGGTAGAAGCATCTTGTGGAGCAACCATTCTCATACACGAGGCAAGTTATCGGATTCTCTTCTATTTGATTAATATATCATTTTCTTTTTGAGAATTCTTAATCTTTCAAAACACTATTAGTTTGATAAAGGTGATCAAATAATTGGTTATTAGCAACTTGATGAAGTATTGAATTAGTAAAATAGGAAAAAGAATGGGTGTGAATTTTGTAAATTTGACTGCACACACAGGTTTTAGAAACTATTAACAAATTACGGCAGAGGATGTTTTTTGTACACATTCTTTCTATGTAATTGTATTACAGGGTTGCTTTACAGCCCTAGGTGCTTATTCAGATTTTGGCAGTGTGTTGAGCTCACATACTTTCCATGTAATTATATTACAGAGTTGCTTTACAGCCCTAGGTGCTTATGCAGCTTGGCAGTGTGTTGAGCTCACCAGTACTTATTCATATTGACCCCGCTAGTTCTATAATAATAATGCAGGCAACTTTCGAGGATGCATTGGTGGAGGAAGCTATAGCCAGAAACCACAGCACAACAGAGGAAGCCATAGAAGTGGGAAACTCGGCTGGTGCATACCGCATCATCCTCACCCACTTCAGCCAAAGATATCCAAAAATTCCTGTATTTGATGAGACACATATGCATAAAACATGCATTGCTTTTGATATGATGAGTGTAAACATAGCAGATTTACCTGTGCTTCCTAGAGTGCTTCCATACCTTAAAATGCTCTTTAGAAATGAGATGGTAGTGGATGAATCAGATGATGTTGTAGATGCTGCAAGTGCGGTTGCTAATTAGGTATCTTATTGGATTTGTATTATGATCTTGGCCAGGCCCTTTTCTTTAAAAATTTGCTGTCTTTTTCCCTTTCATTAGGAGTATGATTTTCTTTTGTTTATTTCCCTCTTTTGAAGAATTGTGATACTAGTTTGCGAAGCTGTTACTTATGGGTTTCCTTGATGCACGCATTCAGATAAAACCAGATGGGTGGCCTGTTTTATGCTGTGCTAATATAAATGATTTTTTTTAAATAAAATAAAAAAATAAACCCTATACTTTGGCTGTTGATTTAATTAATTTTAATAAACTTGATTTAATAATATAAATAAAGAAATACAACGATAAATAAAGCAAAAAAAAGCTCATAACAAAAAGGAAGTAAAAAAAACTAATAACAAAAAGAAGTAAAAAAACCGACTCATGCCCATTTAAGATTACTATGTTATTGTAAAAATAAAAATAGGGTGAAATGAAAAAAAAAATTATTTAAAAAAATATTCGAGTCAAACAAAGTTAATTTGTTAATTTGTGATTATGGATATAAAATTGAAAAAATCTCATAAAAAATAAAAAGATTAGTTTTCAATAAATAAAATATTAAATGATGAAATTAAAAAAAAATTATTTTTTTTAAATTAAAATTTCAAAAGATCTTATTTAATAACGAAGAAAAAAAATTAAATGAGAACATAATAACTTTATAGAAAGTAAAATGAGAAAAAATCAAAACTCAATTTACAGTAAATAAAATATTAAAGGATAAAATTAAAAAGATAAAATATAATCCAAAAAAATTAGAAGAACTTAACTTGATTCCACCCAAGTCAACATACAAAACCTATGACTTAGTTGTGATACCGAGGTAATCCCATTAAAAATAAATTGATTAAAATTATAAAGCTTAATTAGTAAACATTATGATAGAGGCGAGATAACACAAGTCATTTTCAGAATAAGTGAAAAATCTAACAGAAATCAAATTAAAAAAATAATAATAAATCTCAATCTTCAATTAAATAAATGTTAAATGATAAAATTGAAAAAAAAATTAAGAAAAAAAAAACAAGCAAACCCAAGAAAATCTCTTAAATATGCAACAATTTCTCAAATTTGTAACATATAAAATCCTAAATATGGACTTAATCAAGAATCTCAATCCTCATTCAATTTAATGTAAAAAGATAAAAAATATATATATATTTATCAATTTTAAAAAAATTCTCAAGTAAAAAAATAGCAATCAAAACAATGAGAATTAAATTTGATAGGAAAAAAAAAATAAAGGATGAAATCGCAAAAACAATTTAACTTTTAAAATTATCTTAAAGAAAACAAATAGTAATCAAAAGAATAGATATCAAATTTGACATATAAAAAAAAATTAAAAGAGGGTGAAATTAAAAAAGAAATTCCAATTTGATAATTTATTTTATATAAAATAAATAATAATCAAAATAACAATAACTAAATTTAATGGAAAAAAAAATCATAGGGCTATCTTGAAATTTTAAAAGGTGAGGTGTAAAAGTCAAGGAGAGAGAAAAGAAGGAATAATAATAATAAAAAAAAAAGTCATTAGCATCAAACCGTGTTGTTCTAAGATTAAGACAACAATAACACCTAAATGAAGTAAATTAGATGTCCCACTAATATTAACAAATAATACAATTTAATTCAATTAAACACAATAACCAATAATATAATTAAAGTGTTTAAAATACAATATAAGAGAGAGAAATTGAAAACTTAGTTTTTAATGTGATTTGGCAAGTCTACATCCACACCTTAAATACCAAACTGTACTTGAAAATTATATTCTTTCACTAGTCCAAATCAAAAGATACAATTGACACTTAATGAATGTGAACCAAGCTTTTTTTCACACCACTTGAAAATATTCACTTTTCAAGATTTTTTCTTGGTGACAATACCTCACCAATACCAAAAGTTTTTCTCAAGGGTTTATACATGTAATTTTGTCTCGGAATTACTCTCTCAATAAGTGGATTTTACAATTAAAAATATAAGTATCTCTATATTTTATCAGATAGAATTTAATGGATTAAAAATTGTTTAAGTGTTATGAGAATGATAATGTATACTCTTGTGCAAGATTATATAGGTTTCAATGTATAAATATGAGTATGATTAAGGATTGATGATTTTGAAGTGCTTTTACTTTTAAACTAACTTGTTTATGATATATGTTTGGATTCTCTTCTTAATTTTACAATTAAAGAAGCTATTTATATATTTCTAGCAAAAACTAGTTATTATAGACCCACTAACGACCGAAACAGTCGATTGGTACAAATTAGTCAAGTTAATCGATAGACTGATTCCTGTATAATTCTTAGGTGTTCATTATAGATGAAAGACAGTTTGTTGGTTCATTTAGTATCACCAAACTGTTGATTGGTTCATGTAGAATTCCAAATTTATTAGTTTTAATCTTGAGTGAATTTTTATAACCCTTTTATCAATCCTTTTAAATACATGAAAAGTTAAGTGTGTGCATTCATTTTAATTTGTGCTATCAAGTAAGATATAAATATTTATATTTTGAGCACTAAAATAAATATTTAAACTAAGTCTTTATTTTACTTTCTTCTTGGATTTATGCATGCTTATTGATGTATTTTTTTTATATAAAACAAGTTTAAAGTTTATTATGAACTAAGTTTGTTATTATATATATGACTTAAACATCAACAAACTATAGGTTTGTTGACCATATGCATTGCCAGATCATGAATAGGCCACCTTGATGATTCCAATACCACTGTATAAGGCGACATTTAATGGTCAGATGACCTCGCACATGTCAATAAATTTTTTGTTTTCAATAATATTTATATTTTTAAATTAACAGATAACACCTAAGTGAACCTGGATATTACAGAAAAAATCATAAGAAATGATGAAAACACCTTTGGACACTAGCCTTAGATTTTTTTTTTATTTTAAGGTTAATTTTTTCATTTTACTATGTTGAAAAAATAAAAAGATAAAAAAAAGCCTCTCTTTGCAACTTCAATAAATGTTTTTTTTATGCTTTTAAAGGTATTAATGTAGTTTTATTGTGCAAAGAATATTGAAAAAAATAGAAAAACTCTTGGAAAAAATCTATATTTTTTTTCTGCTTTTAAGTGTATCAAAGCCATTTTTGTGTGAAAAAAAGTGTACAAACCAATTTGTCCACAATAAATTTGATAATATCTAATTGATCTCACGAAAAAGACAATTTTCTCCCAATAACAAGTTTTATTAAAAAAAAAAAACATTATTTTATGTATTGGATCACAATATTGTGATGATGCCTCTTATTTTTTTTCTTCCTTCTAATACTATGTAATCCGAAGATAAAATAGACTCATTCATAATGAATTAATGAATGGATGTACCTTCAACACTACCTGTCGTGTTATGATCTTTTTTTTTATAATATAAAATAAATATTCAAGCATTGCTAACATGTATTCTACTAAATATTTTTAATAATAAATTCAAAATATGATACATATTCGATATCCTTTTTAAATATTAATACGTTAACATATTGGATGATATATTTTTTAAAATATCAAGATGATATATTGGATCAACCTAAATTAATCTGTCAAGTCTACGATTCAGGTTATGAGATCATGATAACCTTATACAAAGCAAATTAAAATTAATTGTGAAGACCAATTCCTAATCAACTCAATGTTAAAGAATAAAAATTAAATTAAAAAAAGAATAAAAAAACTACATGAGTCAACCTAGGTTAACCTGCTAAACTCGTAACCTCAATCATGAG
>Ga0325410_1004187_pt1 | contig 16184 bp, 9 predicted proteins | sample PopdelMetagenome_16_FD_206182 | JGI IMG/M metagenome (GOLD analysis project Ga0325410, IMG submission 206182) | Populus deltoides microbial communities from Bellville, Georgia, United States - Xylem-PdIQD-R3 | ecosystem: Host-associated > Plants > Phyllosphere > Stem > Wood/Secondary xylem...
TGGATCATAAGATTAAAATAACTATATAGAAAGCAAATCATAACAAATTATGAAGCCTAATTTATAATAAACTAAATATTAAAGAATAAAATTAGGGGAAAAAGCATAGACTTAAAGAAAAAATTTTTAAAATACTATTACAATTACAATGAATAATACATCACCTCTCTTAATTTATAGAATAAGAATATAAAAACAAAAACCTTTTATTTTATCCTTGAATCGTCTTGTCAGTATATACTATATTTAAAACACTAGAAATTTTATTTCTTTTCATTTCCATTTCACTATATCACGCATACTTTACTTATTCAATCATTTTTCAAATCTTTAATTCCTTTCATAATATGAAAGTAAAAAAATATTAATTTAGTAAAAAATCCCTTATTTTAATTTCTTATGTTGATTTCTAAAAGCAATGTTGATTACATAAATTTTATATTACTTTGGTTATTTAATCTTTTTATTGATATACATTACAAAAAAAAAGAATTATAAATCTATTTTGTTTTATTAATTTTCTTTGATATTCATAAAGAAGATTTTGTAAAACAATCATATATGAAACAAATATTTAACAAAAACTTATATTTAAAAAGCAGATAGGAAAGGAATATATAAAAAAAAAAAAGCAAGATCCCGGTGTTAAACCAAGCTCGTGAGTTGGTGGTTTAAATAGTGTTTAAGAACACGGTTGAAACTATATTTTTAAAAAATTAAATTATTTTAATTTTTTTATATTATTTTAATGTATTGATTTTAAAAATAATTTTTTTAAAATAAAAAATATTATTTTAATATATTTTTAAATAAAAAATATTTTAAACTTTTAAACCGCTCGCAGAAGTCACACCAGAGTGAGACATATGGGAAGCAGCCGAGGGTTGAAATTAAAATAAGGTGGACAATGCGTTATGAAATATTGTCTTCACCAATGAGTTTCGATGGTTTTTGTAGAGATATGGTGGATTCCATAGAGAATCATTGGGTGTCATGTGAAATCGTATTTCTACCCTTTTTTTTAAATGAAAAAAAAAAAGAAAATGAAAACTCTCCCCTACACCCACATTTTTAGCAAACAGCTCAACATAAATGGTCAATTTTAGAGTTTGTAAATCCAAAACTTCAAATTTATATAACTTCCAAGTGTTAAAATTGCATAATTTAGATACGGATAAATTACTAAAAAGAAATTTACATTCTATAGCATGTACTAATTATTTGACTTTTGATATACTGTGGGTTATATTTTTTTTATATATATATAAAAATTGCATATATAAGCTTTTTGACGCTTATATAAAAAATTATAAGTATAATAGAAAAATTTATACTTATAATCAAAAAAATTATAAGTATAATTGAAATATCATAAGCTTTTTTCTATAAAAAAAATTGAAAAATCAAATTGAATTTTTTTTTAAAAAAAGCTAGCTCATGGTAAAATATTATAGGATAAATAGCGTGTATATAAAGTGTTTTAGCCATACCATTTAGCTTTAAAACCCTGTTTAGGATTGTGATAGTGATTGTAGTTCAAATTGTTTTTCGCTTATAAATACATAAAGATAATATTTTTTATTTTTAAAAAATTATTTTTAATATCAGCGCGTCAAAATGATCTAAAAACACTAAAAAATTATTAATTTTAAACAAAAACAAAATTAAAATTTTTAAGAACAACCCACGTTCACAAACGTAGCCTAATTAATATATAATGTATAATTTCACTCACCCTATTTTTTAAAACCACTACAGTTAGAAACATTTTTATGAATACACTGATGATTTGTTATTAAGAATACAAAACAAGTACACTGTACAGATAAAAACATTATAAGACTAGCATAGAAAAGGTCAATCAAGCTGTTAAACAAACGACAATTATAAAAAGCAGGCATTGGCTGGACACATGAGACGAGTGTGCAATTTATCAGCAATGACTATCAAAATTTAACCCAAAATCTAAAAATTTCTCTTGATGGATTTTTCAAAGCTGCCTAAATCGAATTCATTATCATGACTAAAAGCTGACACACTCTCCCCAAAATTGTTCACAGTCAGCCACCAGGTGCAACATGGTACTTGCAACTATGTGGCTGCAATGCTAATCTTGCGGCAGCCATTCCCCGTGGTCAAGGAGAGACATGATCAACTGGAAAATGTTAGTCCTAATTGGCCCAACCCAATAATGTATTACCATGGTCAGATCCGCAAGATCCATTCTCAAGTGCTGACTGGACCTCGGATAATCAATATTTACCATATAATGAACCAAATGGTATCAAGCAAAACTCTGTGACAGACCTAAAACCATTCGACTCATTGGTATAATTTGATAAATAACAAGAGCAGCAGTAAGTCTTGTAAAAACAGCAAATCCTTTATGTTTTTACACGGCCAAAATACCAAGGTTAATTCAGGAATAATCATAAAGTGATAAGCTTTTGTCATCTGACACACTTGCAAGGCGGCCTGCACGGGGACCAGGACCACCTGGTGGTCGAAATGTCACTCCCCAAACTTGATCTACATGGTTGCTCATTGTCTGCACAGCAGCCCGCATGCTGAGATCCCATAGCCTTACAGTTTTGTCACTTGAGCCTGTTGCAATAGCTGCTCCATCCGGGCTTGCATCAACACTTAATACCCAGCTTGCATGACCTGACAAGGCTGCTATCATGCTCTTCCCCTCAGCATCATACATGTGCACATGGGCATCATCTGATGCAGAAAAGAGCACCCGTGGATCAGCAGGAGAATACACAAGAGACCGCACAGGCATGAAGTGGCCTTCTAGATGGTGTAAGAATTTGGCTCGAACCACGTCAAAAACAGAAATAGTGCCATCCATGGAGCCACAAGCAACCCGTTTCCCATCAGGACTCCATGCCACTGATAGTACAAACTTTTTGCTGCTATTCTTATCGGTGGGCTTGGGTCCTTCTTGACGGGGAATCGACAGGGTATCAATCAACTTCCATTTTTCTGTATCCCAAAGCTGGACTGATGCACTACCACCACCAGCAACTGCTAGAGTGGTACCCTATAGGTAAAGCTATGGTTAGCACTGATTAAATTCAAACATAAAATAGTGACAATTTCCAATTTTCTACTTCAATTACAAAGTATCTATGTATGGAGAGCCAACATTGGCAATTCGGTTGAACTATGCCTCATACCTTCTAACTAAGATGTAGCTCATACTGATGAGTTCGTTTTTTTTTTTTTTTTGGAATGACAATATTAAAGAGAGGTTCTACATGTAGACAATTCGAACCAGCCTTGAAAGAGTACAGAAACTCTAAAAATAAAAATAAAAATTTGTATGCAGACACAATGATAACAGAAGAAGAGTGGAGCTTGATGGGGATAAAATTGCAGAGTATAGCTGTTCATAAGTAAATTAACCCAAAAGAAGTTTAGAATGATTGGGATTGCAGTGCTTCAAAATTAAAAACTCAATAAATTGTGTCATTTCAACTTAGGCCTCAAGGAAAAAGAAAAAAAATAGAAAAAACTTAGGTCAAAGCACGATTTATTGCAATTTACATGGGACAAGGAAGCATGAGCTGCTACATTACAGGTATCATAACAGTTTAATTTAGCTTCAATTGTACTTAAATAGGTAATCAAACCAAGTTACTTATGTGCTTCATAAACATGAAAAGCAATGAGGCAAGTGAAATTAGCCAATATACTAAGGAGGGGGAATGAGGGGGAAATCGAAGAATTATAAGCAGAAAACACCCTTTTGATGCTATGAAGGGATTAGAATCAATTTATGGGAATTTGATTTGAATTCCTGTAACAAAGAAACCTTAAACATCAACAAATATGTCACACTGAATTACTAAGTTCATATAACATCGCTACCTAAATGATCTACTTTAATAGGTAGTTTGTTATGTACACCACACTACACTCCATCAATGCCTATTGTGTAATGGATGGCTGCGATATCAACCCCCACATCCTCCTCCAATAATTTAATCAACAAGAAAAAAACATTGCAAACTATCTAACTAATTGAACTCACCGAAGGAGATTGATTGCTCATGATTTTTTTTTTCCATGAACATGAAATGCATTAAAATAAATCCTTACAGTAAAAGATGGTACATAAGTAAAGTCCCAGCACCTGATTTTAAAGAAAACCATGAGCTATTTACAGATCCCAAAATGGATGATGCTTGAAGAATTTTATACCAAGTAGCACTAAGCAGGTGATCAGCATTAATGTATTCTACTGAAGTTCAAGAAGCTCTCCATCTCTCTCTCTCTGTTTATTGCATGGCACAGATGCATCCTTTGCCTCTGTAAATGCTATCTTTAAAAAAATCTTTTTCTAGAGATACACCTATTTCTAATGAATGCATATCTTTATATTTACACTGTCACAAGTTTGCAAAAAAATAATCTTGAAAAAAGAAAAAGAAATTAACTTTCGAAGATAACCTCCAAAACGCAAATAGGCTAACAATATTTGGGAAATGAAAAAAGCACATAGAAGAGAAACAAAAGTGCTTGGTGGTAAATACTTTCACCTAATTAAGTAACGGCTAATTTGGCAGATCACCTTCTCAGACGTAAGCAGCCCATTCGTTTATATGGCTTCTATGTTGCCAACATTAATAGAGCAGGCAACACTTCCAGTTCGTGCAACCATAAAATCGATCAGATTACGGAAAATAAGTAAAACAATCTATCTAATTAACAGAATTCTCCAAAATATACTATTCTTTTTATATAAGCCAGGCCATCTCATCTCTACTGTGCAAATATACAAAAACTTAAAAATGAAAATCAAAAGAAAAGGAAAAAGAAACAAAATTACCTTGGGATCGAACTTCATTTGCCAAACTTCAGAAGGAGGAGCTTCAAGAGTAGTAATGCTTGTGTTGGAGTCCACATCGAACACTCGAACGAAGCTGTCGAGAGATGCCGACGCGGCGATGGACCCGGAAGGATGCGCTGCAACCGAAACGACGCCGAGGCAGTGACCAGTGTTGGTGCGCTCCAGGGTGAGCTCGTCAGGCTTCCAAAGCTTAACTGTCTCGTCGAGCGAGCCAGTCATTAGAAGAGCGGGACGGGTCTCGGTGGCCGGGATCCATGTGGCTGCCCATACCGACTCGTCGTGAGCATTCTCTATTGATTTTAGACCTGCTAGTTTCATTTTCCTTTCTGTTTGGAGAGGAGCTGAGAAGAACCCTAGTCGTGAAGTGAGGGTTTCTTTGCAAGTTTTGGGATGGTGATAATTTTTCGGAGAGGAAACGACACGTCACTAACTAGAAAAAGCAGAGACAGCCTGTTATTTTGGGGGAAAAAAAGGCCCTTGTCATGTAAAAGTATTTTCGCTTATTAGCATCTAAAATTAAAAAAATATATATATATTCAAATAGCACATCTATACAAAATAACAGTTTTGTACTTCCAAATACAACTTGTAAATAAGTTATAATTGGAAACATAATATTTGATAAATATCATGTTTAGAATGAGACATCCAACAAACCAAATTATTCTAAATTAAAATTCTAAATAATATGTATTTTATATATTAAACTATAAGTAACCTCTAATCCTAATTAATATCTAAACCTTATAAACCACTTACCCTAACTATTATAAACGACAAAAAAACTTATTTAACCCTAATACAAACCCTAAAAATTTATTAATTCTAATTCAAAATTTAAACCTTAACCCTAATTAGTGTAAGTTCCTTGATCATTAAATATTTATTTTATATTAAAATCCTAAATAATATATATTTGATCTATTAAACTCTACCTAACTTTTAATCCTTATTAATATTTAAATTTTACTAACCACTTATAACGAACATGATCGATAAAAAAATTTGTTTAACTCTAATACAAACCCTAAATGCTTATTAATTTTAATTCAAACTCCAAAATTGAACCCTAACTAATGTAAGTTCCTTGACCATTAAATATTAACCATAATCCAAACCCTAAACATTAACTTTAGTGAAAATCATAAACTCTAATTCCTAACTCTTAAACCGCTAACCACAAAAATTAGTTGTAATTGAAACCTATATTCTATAACCCTATAATCCTTAACAGTAAAAAAACAAAAAACTAAATGCAAACATCAAATACTAAGACTCCAAACCTCTAATAAATCATTAGAAATATAATAATTAACTAAATTATAAAAAAAAAATAACATAACCACACATTAATGTAATATATTACATTACATAATCCATTACATTTGAATCAAACATACCATTAGATATTTAAAATGTGAAATAATGTCATGTTTTACCAAAAATCAATGAACACAAAACTTTTTGTTACAGGGGAATGCAATTTGATTCTCCAAAGAAACCTAACTCTATCATTTGCAGGATTTGTAACACATCATCTGCATCAGCAATATTCATCGACTCTTTGAACTTTTTCTGGTTATGATTTTTTTTATTACTAGAAACAACTCATTGATTTTTTTTTCACATATATATGTTTTTTCAAAAAAATAATTTGATATTTGAAAAAAGATAAATAAAAATTTATCACATAATTATTTGGAAGAATAGCAACGAAAGTAGAGAATATACAAAACAAAAATATATAATGTTATTTATTGATAAATGCTAAGTCTAAACCTAGTACCATTTTTTTCTTCTTATCTTTTATATTTAAAAATTTGCATGTTTTAAAAATATTATATTTATTAGAAATAATATTTATATTAATTTCAAATCAAATTATTGTCCAGTCAATTCAAGATAGATCCATAATTGATCTATTTAATAAAAAGGTTAATAAATTCATATTATTATCGAATTCATATCATAAAAATTATATACTAGCTCTATTTAATTATATCAAATATGGATTAGATTCCGATAAAGATTCAATCTATTGATAGTACTACTTAAGATAATAATAATTAAGTTTATATGGAAAGAAGTTTTTCTATTTTAGTTAATTGAGTTAATTAGAAGGGATAAGAATTTAATAATTTTAAACGGGAAAGCTATTGTAATTCATATTTTAGTTAATTAATAAGTTTATATAAATTAAAATTCCATTTTTAGTCATACGCTAACAAGATTTTAAAGGTAATTTAATTGAATCAAATACTCCGACATAGCTATTAAATATAATTATGGATAAAGGTTAAGGTTTTGTTTGATAGGAGGTGAATAAAGGGTAAATTTGACCTTTATGAAATTTAAGTTAGTTTGCTATGATTTTTTTAGCAACGGGAATTTTAAGGATGGTGTTGATATGCTTTCCTTAGAAGGTAAACCTTTACCCTTTTATATATATATCAAAGTACGTACTAAATAATGTTTAATATTTGATTGCTAATAATTTAATTATTTTTTCCTTGTTTCTACAAACATTTAACCCTTTAATTTATTAACATATCAAATATTTTTAAAAACTAACTTTAATATTCTTTAAAAAATATCTTTTAATAATTACTCATATAATAATTCACCCTCATTTTTAATCTTATACCAAACATCATCTACTAATTAATAAAAGAATAGACTATAGATGTGAGCAAAGAGCAAGTTAGTTTAGATAAGATCATAGAAAATATTTATTTATTTTCCTTGAAAGCCCAAAATCAGGTGGAAGAGCATGTGCATAGGAAGATTATGGTATAGATCTTTGGAAGGTTATCTAATTTTAGGGACACATAGAGAGTGCTGGGATACCTTTTATGGGTCTAGGCTTAGTCATGGAAGAAAAGGTTTGCCAAACGGCAGAGAAAGAAAGAGAAGTAGTTTAGAATAGTGATTATCCTCTTAAAAACAATAAAGATGCTTAATAGGTAATAGAATGATACATATACCAATATCTATGAGTCCAAGCACTCAATAAAGAGTCAAATAATTTCATGAACTTAAACTCTAACTAAAAGTTATGGTGTAAGTCGCTACTCTCCCCACCTAACCTGAAGTTTCTATGTGTATGTATTCCAAAGTGATATATCACAAATAGAATAATGATGCATGAAGATATTCATTCATATACATCATACATGCATGAGCATGATAAAACATGCTAAAGCGTAAATAAGTAAAAAAAAAAAGTCAAATGAGAAAATTTAAACACATCAAATCATATAAACCATATAAAACACACGAAGCTTTGTCAAATACTGTCAAAAACAGAAAGTCCCTAGTGGAGTTGCTATTTTATCGCACGTGTACATGTGACATGACAGGACATCGAGGTCAAGGAGTTGCCACCTGGTTGTTTGATTTAGGGTCAATAAGAGACTCGAGTGGACTGGTCTTATTAGAAGTTCAAAAGTAAGGGACTAGTTGTGGCTAGAAAAGATATTAACACTACTAACGCACCTTATCTGAGGTAAAATGCATTAAGTTGTCTTGATGTTGTTTATAATTGTTGATGAGTTCCTAGCTAGTGGTTTGTCTATGGATCAGAATAAAGATTTATGCTCGTGAATAAAATTAACATTTCAAATTTATTATAGGCTCGTATGCCCAGATAAATCCTTATAGGAAGAATCCATATAAGTACTCTAAAAAGATCCACCTGTCTTGGAAGGCAAAAATATTTTTTATAATTCGTATATTGTGATGAAAAAGATTCCTAATTAAAATTGATGAATATTAAAAAAAATTCTGAGAATTTCCTATTTAACTCCTGCTATTTAAATACCAATCTACTTATAGATCCAATATTTATACAAGAATATTGACCATTCATTTTCAGAAGAAGAAAAAAAAAAAAACCTTAACCTTAGAGCTATTGAAATATTGGTCAAATTCTTAAGGAATTTTACAAACTTCTTGTTAATTCCACAAGATGTAAAGAAAAACAAAACAATTCCTAAAAAAATGCTTAAATATTTTTTTTAATAAATAAAATACAATTTTTTGTAAGAATTAGGCTGTATGTAACAAGAAAAAATTATTTTTAGGCCATGTTTGGCGAATACTCATTTTTCCCTTAAAAAAACTGTTAAAATAGGCTTATGAAGTGTTTGCCAAACACATCCTTAAACCAAAGAAAACCTTTAGCAAAAATATTATTAGCCAAACAGGGTCTTAACTTTTGATCCAATTTTGACCTGATCGGGTTTACTCGACCTAGTCAACCCTACCTGATTGACTCCACTTGTTTGACATGAAATCTTTGGTCCGACCATAAACCAAACCAAAGACATGGTTTGACCCGAAAACTAAACCAAAAATGAAATAAAAAATTAAAACGAATCAAACTTAAAAAACAGAAAGAACTAATCTTTTTGACCAAAAACAAATCAAACACATAAAAAATGAAGAACACGAAGAACATTCATCACAGTTTCAACAACATGACTTTCTAACCAAACCACATACGATCAAAACAAGCTACAAACATATTATAAATCATGCAAGGATTAATAATCTAACATCTATTCAGTTTGATTATCAAAGAATCACCACGATTTGGTCCAAATGGGTTTCGGTTCTAAACAAAAACCCTAAGATTTAAACACATTAAAAACTTGTTATTGATGTCAATAAACCATAGATTATTAACTAGTCAAATATCACAAAGCGTTTAGTATAAATAAATCAACCAAAACTGGCCTAAATTATAGAGTTAATGTAATGTTCTACCCAAGAATACAAAGAACACTGCATAGCAACCCAAAAAAACTCAGCACATGGTTAAACCCTATAAATGGCCTTCTAGACCTTTAAACACATTGGTTTTGGTCCTCACGAACCACATTACCAATATTAAACATAGTTGAATAAGAACTAATAAAAAAAATCAAATCATCAAGATAATGCATTAGATTCCACCTTCATATATGCAACCCTAACAACAACCAACAACAACATCAAATTTCAATTCAAAACTGACTCTATAAACAACTTAAGACCTGAATCAAACCTAGGAACCATGAAATACACTAGAAAAAAAAAGCATTGAACACTTACTGCCATATATATGACAGAATACAAAAACTATTTTATTTCAGCAAAATAAACATCAAAACATTTCCTAAACATTTAATAAATAGTAACAAACAACTCAGATCAAAATAAACATCAAACCATTTCCTAAACATTCAATAAATAGTAACAAACAACTCAGATCAAAATTAAGTAAAGAAAAACAACATTTTATACATTAATAAAAAATACAAGATCAATACAATGTATAAAAAAAAAATCAAAACACCACTGGAATATGCAATGAAGAGCTAGAGGTGTGCCTTATGGGTATGACCTACTAGATTAGAAGAGTTTTTTTATACCTTCCAAACTCTAACAATGGTTGTTGTCTTTTCTTTTCCAAGCTTGCTACTTTCTCTCAAAGTTGAGGAAATCTTTATGTTAGGTTTTTAAACCTTCACACTTGAAATTCATTTATCCTATCTTCCTTTCTCTTCTTTCTCTCCTTCTTGATGCTCCTTTATCTTGATTTTCCAGGGGTATTTATAAGGTATCAAGCTAGGATTCAATCAAAGATTAATCCTTCTTCATCAAAGCTTGTCCTCTGATCAAAATATGAGAGTTTTGGGTATGTCTTACAGCTGTAAGCTATGTACTTATATTTGTTTTACAATAGTGGTTTTGCAACAAACTTGGTTTTGGAGATTTTAGTGGTTTTCCAAAACTTGAAGACCAAGGAGTTTGTTTCTGGCTTTTAATCTTGAATGAAACATGTCCGATCTTTGATAAAAACACATTGAGAAGGCTTGAAGTGTGAACACATAAAAAAAATTAATGGTTTTGAGAAATGAGTATTAAATCCATTGATGATTGAGCTACCCACTTTTGAGGTGTCGGTGCAACTCTGATATCATCATCATCATTGAAGACCACCTGAAGTTGGTAGAGAGGGAAGACACCTTTTGTTTGGATCTTACCTTGCTCGATTTGGAGGCCTATAGCTTCACATCCATTCAATTGAATGTGCGAAATCGATCAGCCTAGAATCTACCAATGTAGTGAGGTAATGTAGTGAGGTTAAGATCATTGGAGAAAATGGGATGCAAATGTTTGATAAGAGTAGTTGATTTTTGTAGAGGGGATGTTTCTCAATCAATTAGTGCTAATTACAGCTTTTGAGGTGGTAAAAAATGCCACATTTATTCTCATGAAGCTACCTACTCGATCAACCAAAACTGCTAAAAAAAAGATACACGGTGGCCGAACGATGCGTCGTCTAAGCTAAACCCTAAAAATTAGGGTTTTTAATTTGAGATTTTGGTAAATGGAAATCTAGTCTATTTGTTTTTAATTGCACTCATAATTACCTCATAAACTCTTAATTTCATGCAATTTCACTCATGCCAAACTCAGTTGTCAGCCCTAGAGTTGACGACCTATTTCATTTTAGTTTTTAATTATGAAATTGTGTATTTTGACCCTTAATTGATCAATAAAGTTCTAATTTATTCAATTTATCCCCTCATTTGATTAATTTCAACTCATGCATTCACGTGCCTTTTTCAGTTTGGTCCTCGGTTTTGGATTTCTTCAATCAAGTCCTTAATTGCCCATCAAACTTCAATATTTATGCAGTTAAGCCCCTGATTTGACCAAATTAACTCTTTAAAATTACAAATCAACTTTCAGACTTTAATTGCTTCTAATTAAAGCCAAATTGACATCAAATATTATTTTTTCTAGCAATTAAATCCTTAATAAAATTAATTAAGCTTTCAAAAATATCATTGAGTCCTTACCTATCCAAATTTGTATTTTGTTACCCCAAATAAAAATATTTTCACCAAATGGATCATTTGTCAATTAGAATTGAGTTGCCAATTTTATCAATCTTATACATTTTGATCATTCAACTTTTCCACTTGTTGTCTTGGTCTTTCACCACCAATTTGAGTAATCTTCTAGGATTTCTTCATGTATATTCTCTTGTATTTTGAATTTTTTTTTTCTATTTTTTCTCTTTCTTTTCTTGACTTTTTATGGAGTAAAAAATGAGTAATAATAGTGGGGAATGACAACAAGTTATAGATAGCGTAAGAGCACTATAACTCTAATCTTATGCAACTCTTTGTTATTGTAGAGAGTTAGATGATGATGGGCCATCATGTAGCATTTTTTATAGAGGTTGATCAATTAGCTTATGTATTGGTGAGTGACTATCAAGTTCTTCGTGGTTATAAGATTGACCTTCGTTAGTTACACATACCGACTATTCATTAGTCATAACAATGATATTTTTACCGACTAATTTATTATTGTGTTAACAAATTTGTCTAACAAAGCATGTTAATTTGTTAATCTTATAGATAATCTTGGTGATGAATCACATGGTTTCTTGATCAGTATGTTATTTGTTCTTCGATTCTTATCTCGAACGAAGAGAAACTACATTTAAAAACTTTATCTTAAGCCTAGGCAGATAACAACCTACAAATCAAATATAATATAAGGTTTCTAAATTGGCTCTATCGGATTAAAAAGAAAGAGTAATTTAAAAATAATATGATTTGGATAAAAAAATAATGAAATACAGAAGAAAATAAAAGTTGTAAAGGAAAATAATAAATTATAAAAAGAAAGACAAATTATAAAAATAAATTACATATCCATTAACTAGATAATTTTTCTATATTATTATAGAGATAGAATCCTATGTGAACTATAATTTCTAACTATATACAAGTTGTTTATAATATATTAAAAGTGCACAACATGAATCTCACTACAATTTACATTTCTATTAACATATCATCTTCTTGGCAATGATATATTTTATGACTAATTTGTAATCTTTGTAAGTGTAATATGCTATATACCTTTTATCATGTTAGGGTTTAGTTTTCTAATTAATATCTCTATAGTTATTTTTCTTTTCTGGTTGATAATGACTTCTAACTTTTTTGATCGATCATGACTTATAGTTTCATTAGTTGATTATTAACGATTTATTTTAGCTTTTCTTTCCGTATTTGGTAATAAACAACTACTATTCTTATTTAGTAGACACATGAATATTTAGTCTATTACTTCCTATCTTTCCTAATCAATTTGAATTCTTTCTAAACCTAATCCATTTTATTGTTACCGTTAAATTTTAGCCATCTTTTCTATGTTTGGTAACGACCGATACCATTATTATTTAGTTAACATGTAAATATTTATTTTTAGTGTACGAAAGAAAAACTGAATAAGAATATCTATTTCTTCTTTTTATTTTTTCACTCCTTTCAAATTTTCAGATTTTTTCTTCTCTCACTCGCTTATCATTTTTTTTAAGTGTTTTTATTTTTTTATTTTTTCAGCTCACACTTAGGGGTAAAATTGAGTTAAGACATAAATAAATAACTAAAAGAAAATAAAATTTCAAATCCTTTACGAATACTAAATAACAAAGTCTTGAACTCAAGAAAATATAGAATCTTCAAGAATAATCTTGACGGCAAAACCTTTTGTACTCCAAACAAGCGTTATCAATATCAATCATACTCTGTATATGGATGATAATAAGCAGTGTTTTTCAATCGTTAACCTTCAATTAAACAATATTTATAAGAGAAAAATGTGTCTACAAGATTAAGCAAAAACACCACAGAAGCCCAATGCAACCACCATGCTCCTTTCGTTAAACCCTGAAGATGGCTGGCTCTAGTTGGTAAGCAAAAAAACACAACCAAAGCCATGAGCAATTAACTTGGTGCTTTTTGTCTTCAAACTTTGAAAGAAGAAGAAGAAGAAGAAGAAGAAGAAGAAGAAGAAAATCCAAATCAAATCCTCTACAAAGGAGCTCCGAATGGTGAATAAAAAACATTACTCAAAGCTCCTATCTGCATACCATCAACACATATATATTTTTCTTATGTAGGATCATAAACCAGATTAACCGAAGAGAAAAAGAGAAAAATGTGTGAATTGTAAGGAAACCCTTCAACTTCAAAGTAATTTTCAGATTTTTGTTGGATCTGTACCTGGGCCATGGTCCACACTTCCTTTCTCTCTCAAAGAGTTTATCTTCTCCAGCCTCCACCCATCTCTTAGCCTGGCAATAAAAGTGTCTGCTTTCATATTAACATCAGGGCTGGGACAAAAAGAGGGCCCACCAATCCCATCCTTTCCGTCCGTTTTGTTGACTGTCTGTCTGCACTCCTTGTCAACCTCCTCCGAATCTGGAGAGCTACACCGTGAACCCTGTGCACTTCGTTTCTCAACAAGATCCCCTCTGGGAACAAATTGAAAACCTGGCATCTGACATGGCGGGGGAGGCGGTAGAGGAGGCATTGCAACGAGCGGGGATTGTCCTCCGTTATTCACATTATCTACATATAAATTATTCACCCCTGTCGGCAACGGTGGTTGGCCTGTGGTGGATGATCTTCGCCTCCTTGGGGGTTCCGGTGGTGGCGGAGGCACTTGGCTCTTATGCCTAGCTAACCTCTTTGTCGTTGGAGGAGGAGGAGGGGCTGGTGGTGGAGAAAAGGAATGAATTCTCTTACTCTTGCTATTTTTTCTAAATAAAAAGTGGAACACTGATGGTGGCGGTGGAGGAGGTGGAGGTGGAGGAGGAGGAGGCGGTGGAGGTCTAGTAGAGGAAGGCGGTTCACTTGGAGAGCGAAGCGTATCGTTTTTGGGTAAAACTTGTGTTTTCTGTTTCTTCGTTTTTTTCCTATACAAAGAAGCCAAAACCATCTTTATCTCTTTAGTTGCATTCGTCCTTTTACGTTCACTTTTGCCGTGCATTTTCTTTGGTGGCGCTGGGGTTGCATGCCGTGGTGGTGGTGGAGGGGGCGTTGGTGGCGAAGTTTTGATTTTTGTGGATTCAAGGTCATTTTCATTTGCCTTCTCTATTTCGCGTGGAAGTGTTCTATATGTTCGCTTCTGTTTGTGATTGGACTTCGTTGTTGTTGGCGGAGGAGGCGGTGGAGGAGGAGGCGGAGGCGGAGGCGCAGAAGTCTTCAGCGGTGGTGGCGATTGTAACTTTGATGAGGAGCAACTTACAAAAGTATCAACAGGAATATCCTTAACACAAGATTCTTCGAACACTCCATTCCGATGTCTCCGATGGTGGATTGGTGAGCGGTACTTGTTTATTTCAAAATCATCAAAGAACCGAAATCGATCATCAGGAGTTTCCCAAAAGGAGTCTTGCATTAAATCAGGGTAGGATCTACTGTTCATCTTTAACCTGTCGCCTGTGGCGGTTGTCGCTGTGCCACCAAGTGGTGTACTATTGTTGGTATCAGCATAGATCTTTGGGTCAGAGAAGTCATCAGCAAACCATGGAGCATTTGAAACGGAGTGTGGTTTCGATTTGTCGTGGTTGCTGGGATTGTCTTCATTAGTGGTTGACTCGTCGTCGTTTCTTCTAGCAAAGATGCCACAGAGAATTGTAAACAAGACTAGAAAAATATAGAGTGAGTTCCAGCTGCTCTTGATAACAGTAGTATTAGTGATCGGTCGAATTTTGTGAGAGGTGAGGGAGAGCAGAGAAGGGAGAGCAAAGAACAAGAGAATTAATGCAATTATGGGTAAGATCACGATGAGAAGTGGTAGGTTGAGGAGAGGAGATGGGGAGCTACGGCGAGGCATGGAGGGAGAGAATGTTGTGTTATGACCAGAACGGTGGTGGGTGGCCTGTGTTTATATTTCTTTTAGCTTGGAGTATGGTAGTGATTTTGCTTGAGAGGAGGGTGTGATATGACCTTTTGAGCTTTTATTAAGGAAACGAAATGATGTGTTTTTTTTTTTTAATGCCAGTAAATAATTAAACAACTTTGTAACAAAAACTAAACAAAATAAAAGTAAAGCTGTTATTAAGATTGATTAGGTACTTGTTAAGAAAAGACCTCCGAAAAAGGTGCTACTAAAGGAATTGTTTTTTTAAAAACAACTAATACAGTAAAAAAATAAAAAAAGTTTAGAGTTTAAAATGTTACATAGTTTTTATACAACCACTATTCCAAAACATAGTTATTAAAAAAATTGCAATTCAGAATAGTTGTTTCATAAAAAAAATTATGATTCTAAATCACGGTTACAATATATATATATATATATATAAACATAATTTTTTTTCTCCATGACCATCACTCCTTAAAGAAAAAAACATTAGAACCCGAAAAAACTCAAGAGAAAACAACCTTTAAATCACCTAAAACACCGTTCAATCCTTCATCAAAACACCAGAATTATCTTCCTCTTATCTCCACGAGTATTTCTA
>Ga0325410_1004188_pt1 | contig 16184 bp, 9 predicted proteins | sample PopdelMetagenome_16_FD_206182 | JGI IMG/M metagenome (GOLD analysis project Ga0325410, IMG submission 206182) | Populus deltoides microbial communities from Bellville, Georgia, United States - Xylem-PdIQD-R3 | ecosystem: Host-associated > Plants > Phyllosphere > Stem > Wood/Secondary xylem...
GCCAAAGTAAGAGAAGAAATACCTATTTTAAAATGGCTTCAATTGCACTAACAAATGAAGTATCTTGATAATGTATTTAAGCATTTTAGCATGCAAGAGTACAAGCCACTAAGTACTTCATTTGTAGCCCTTTCAGGTTTTTTTCGACTTTGTCACTAGAATATGTTAGCTAGGTGTTTTTATATGTTAGTGCAATTAGAAGCATTATGCATATTAAGGTCTATCCTCGTCTAGAAATTTTACATGTTATTAGTGTGGTCAGAATATTTATGAGAAATCCTGGTAAAATTCATTAGTAGACTATGAAATGGATACTTCGTTATCTTAGAGATAGTATAGATGTTGGTTTAATATATGAGAAGATAATAACACTATAAATAAAAGCTTATCTCTATCAACATTTTTTGAACTTGATTAATTTGTATATTACTTGAAATGTGCTTGTTGGTGGCAATAAAACAATTCAATTTTTATAAGTTGATTTAATTTAAATCAATGTCGAGATTTCTTGAATTCATCTTAAATTTTATATTTTTTTTAATATGACTGATTGTGTTTATCTTTTATATTTCTCTTTTTACTAATTAAATTAGATTTTAGGTTTGTTTCCACTACAAAACTACTTATGAAAATTAAATGATAACAAGTGGGTGTTGTACCTAAGTCTATTAGCATGTTGGAATGAGGATAGAGGTTGTGGGTTTAAGTGTTGGGGCATGCAATATTTGCCCACCCCATACAAAGGAAAAAAACATAGGTTGTTTTTGGCCTCGAAGAAAAATATTGGGAGATTCATTTATTTTTTAGTTTTAGTATGATTTTTAAATACTATTATAGATTTTTTAATTTTTTTAATTATTATATATCTTATATGAAAACAATAATACTAATGATAAATTAATCACGAAAACTCGATTCAAATCATTTTTTTATTTTTAATATTTCTAAATACATTTTGAGTATAATTTTATTATATTTATAATTTTTTTAGACCTGAACATTTTGTTCTTGTTGCGGGCATATAAACAAGTTATTATCAAACTGATCTTTTTTGACCTGTTACTGTAGAAAACTCAAACTCCGAGAATCCATTAGAGCCATGCTGCGATGGAGTGAGTGATGAATATTGGTGCGGGATGAAGGATCAGAAAGGTGCAGAGATGTTTACAGTATGCCGGCAGCCGGAGTCGTCATTTTTCTGGGATAAAGTGCACCCTTCACAGAACGGTGTGCATGCCATTTTCTTGGATCTAATACCTTCTCTTGAGAGACTCCTTTTAATCTGTTAATGTGAGAGGCAAGAAGAACTTTAATCTCCTCTCGCATTGCAAATGGTTGGTTGGTTGTAAACAAATTTGAATTCCCAGTATCCCATAAGAACTAATTACCTTAGCCACAAGTTATGATCATGCTTTTTTTATTTATTTTAAAACCTAGTCTAGGCTAGTTCTTTCATCAACCTATTACCAAACTAACTTTAATAACTATGAGGGAGAAAATCCAACCTTTTTTTTGCATTTTTATAGAAAACTTACGCATGTTAATTTGCTTATAAAAATTAGTAATATTAAAATTGATGGGAATATATTTGAAATTGTGATAACAGTTATTTTTTAAAATATTTTTTTAATATATTAAAATAATATTTTAAAATTTATTTTTAACATCATTATATTAAAAAAAATTTAATTCAAAGTAAAAAATAATAATTTTTTTTAAAAGAAAAAAAAGAAAGTTGTAGACAAACACGTGTTGATGTTGCTTTGAAGGGAAATAAAACAAAGCGGTTGCGGGCTCAAGGGATACTATGGACCACATAATTTGTGGGCCATCTTCAGTATTTATCCAGAAATGAACCGCCGCATCCCACCATAGAGAGCCATCCAATGACAGCCACCAATATCTGGGAAAAAGTCGTCTCTTTCCATGATCCTATCCATCCTCAACAAAGACCTAATAATTGGGAGATTCTAATGTGTCAAAGGAGGAGGTAAGACCCCATTTTTTTTGTTTACTCCATCACTCCTAGCTAATGATAAGTAATTATATGTTCTTCTGTATTATTTTTTTCAACAGAAAAATGTTATATGGAAAGTTTTATTTCGCTGTCAAAGGATTGTGCCTGTTATCATTGTGTGAGAAATTTCTTGTAGGAATGCCAGATAATAGCATGCAAGAGTTTGGGGGGGGGGGGGATTAGGGTTTGGAAGATCTTTTCTTCTTCCAATCTTTCTTGTGTTCCATTTTTCTAAGGTGGAACTTTCCTATGTCCATTTCATGTTCTTAAAAGAATCCATAGATATTTAAAAGGCATTGTCAAAAGAAGAAGAAGAAGAAGCATTTTTAGGTTCAAATTGTTGAAAGATCAACTATAATATTTTCGCAAGAATATTTTGTTATTTATTTAACAAATGTGATATTTTTTATGCTTTTTTTCTTTCTCTTTTGAAGGTCATGTATCCTTCTTCTTTTTCTGTCAACATATATTTTTTTTAGATTCTAGTTGAAAATAATAATATAGAAGATCAATCAGTTTATCAAACGAGCCAAGTATTAAAAATGTATAATTTTACATGTTTTAATATCATACAAAGTTTTCTAAATATTTAATGCAATGCTTGAACTATGTAGTTATCATATCTACAACAAGTGTTCCTAACAAAATCCAAATCAAGTGATATTTTTAGAAATCATCGCATTCATTCTTGATACAAAACTCCCACATCACAAAGAATCAATTTTTAGCAAAAACAAAAACCAACTAGGAGAAAAATATCACTGGATCAATTGAATAAAACACAAAAAAGATCAAAATCTCCCCCATCAGAGTTGCCAAAATGGATATGCACAAATGTTGATCATACATCAAAATTCTTCTACTAGTAGGAGGGACCATACATACACATTCATTGAATTCTTACACAATGCAAGTAGTGGATATTTTCTCCCACTTGTTGGAACCATACATCTAATGGTGTGAATATAAAATGGAGCCAACAACAGAGGAGAAGGAAAACCAAAACAAGATCTCTACTTTATCCATTGACACCTCAGACCCACGCCATCTCCACCCGCACAAGACAACATTAAAAACATCAAAAGTTGAACTTGGATAGGGTATTTTCAGTGGAGGATAATGTCACACAGACCAATCCTGGTGTCTAGCACAGGCCACAAACACCAATTGTCCAAAATGAACCGGTCTGAATCTGAATGGGCTTTTCAAAGATTTCTTCAAGAAGCTTCTGCTGCAACCTTTGATGACAACACTCCCAATTCTTCAGCTGATAAAACTGACGTTATTCATATCAATGATTATGGAGATAGTAATAACAACGCTACAAGTAAGAGTTGTGATAATAATTATAAAGAGAATGCCATGCCCTTGAGTAATGGGGCCTGTGCCACTGCTGCTTCATCGTCGCTTGGTGCTCCGGCGGATATTCCTGTGGAATCTGAGGATTTTCATGCGTTTTTGAAGAGTAAACTCAATATGGCTTGTGCTGCTGTTGCTTTGTCTCGGGTAAGTTCCTCTTTTTTTTTACCCATTTCTTTTTAATGTTTTTGTTGTTTTCAATTGAAATATAAGTGTTTATTTATGCATGTGTGTGTTTTTTGTGTGATTTTTCATGTCGGGTTTTTTCATTTGTCGATAGTAAGTTAAGGAAAAGAAAAGGATTGGATCTTGTGTTGTTCCCTTTTCTTCTTCTATGTGTTTGATTGGTATGAAAAAATTGGGAAAGAAAGGAAAGTTTGGATTTTTTCTTTGTGTGCGTGCGTGCTTGTTTTTAAGTTCTCACTACGTATTTTTGGCTTCTGGGTAATGGAAAATTTAGTTTAATTATTTAACTAGTGGATAGATTTCTTTTTCTTTATTTCCGGAAAATTGAAAACTAAAAGGAAGTATATATATGGGTGCTTTTGATCTTAGTGCATGGGAAATGGAAATTTTAGTAGTTCTGAAGTTCTTTTTCCCGAGGAGGAGTTGGCAGTTGTCTTGGTTTCAGATTCAGTGGAGAATTTGATTACTTGGGCCTAATGGTTGTTAGTTAGGTTCAAATTTTTTTTCCTACTTTGCTGGCATTGTGTAGCAGCCAAATAGAGTTTAACCAGTTCTTTTTTATTGGGTGGTGGTATTCCAAGCTCTCAATAGCTTTTATTTGCTTTTAATCCGTCGCCTTGTTAAGTGAAATGTGGAAATTCCATATAGAAGTGGCGATAAGGTTTGTGCCTTTGTGGTGTCCATTGAGGAAAACAACTTTTCCAAAAAAGGAATTTTTGGTTAGAGATGAAAGAAGGGCCAGGGCCAAAGTGGGCATCATCTGTACAAGGGAAATTCTGCCCGATGCTTAACTAAAATTGAAGTAAGGAATTCACTGAGAACAAGAAGGGTAGCACTTTTGGAATTGCTTGAACATCAGGTTTCCATGAGTATGAAACATTAGAACAGAAGTTAAACATTGAAGCTAGGTAGTAAGATCTATTTGATACTTGAGCAAAGGAAGACAGGAAGTCTACAAACCTTTCTAATGAATGATGAATTGTCGGAATAGTAGCCTATGTTGTTGATTACTTGATTGTAAAGGGATTATGGAGGTCTTTTTTATTAGGAATGCTGGAGGTCCCAATTCGTAAGAACTATTGAAAACTAATTTGGAATGGCGAGACTGAAGATTTGTGAAGCAGTAGAACCTATATGGTATTTTGTTAATAACAGGGATTAAATGCTAGTTTGAGTATGTTAACCTGTAAAGTAGCCCTATGTTTGGACAAAGCAAATGCAAAGCCATCCTTTCCATTATGCATTCTTTATTTTCTTGTTTATGTATTTCGTTACCATACATATTTTAAAAGGCCTATCTTGGTTAATTGAATATGTTTTGCTCTTGTCAATAGGCATATTTTGTAAAACCTCTAAAATCTCCTGCTACAGCTGAAAGTGGATCACAGGCTTCAAGTACTTCACATTTGGGATCCCATGCTCCTTCTAAAGGTTCAACCTAGTTTGTGTGCCATTTATATGCATGTTGTTCAGAAGTACATATCTTACCTTTTTAGGGCATGGCCGTTTTCATTTTAACAAGGAAGAAATGATTGCTTAGATATAGTGATTAAAAAGCTTCAAGGGCTGAATCCTTTTGATACAGATAAACAACTCATTAGATTGGAAAAACAAACTCAGAATACCAACTTAATTATCTGGACTCATAGATTCAGGAAGCATATAAATCAATCACAGAAGTCTAGTAGAGATCCCCAAACTGACAAGGGAATTAGAATTCCTGTGCATCAAATAAAAAGAAGCTCAAACTTAACCTTAGAAAGAATTTTCAAAGAATCTAGATATAAGAAAGGGTTCCTGCCATCTAGTATTTACCTCGATAGGGGCTTTTGCTCAATGATTAAGGGTCCCATCATTCATTTATCTGATCAAACTAGATGAGAGAGATTAAAAGTCATCCTTATTTGCACTGTAGCATAATAATTCACTTTGCTAAAAGCCCATGTCAAGTCATTGCTTCTTGGAAGTAATAGTGACAGGCTAACAGCTTATAAGTTTGCAAGGGAATTTGGCCGCAGGCATCCAAAATCAGTGTGATATGATGAACTTACACATTACAGAAACCTGGCAGATGGGAAAGTGAAGGAAATTAGAACGTCATTTCCCCATATCCCAAACTTAGGCTTCTTTGATGAAAGATTTTTGTTATTACTCATTTGACAAAAAAATTAGTAGCACCAAGTAGGAAAAGTGTTGAGGTTTTTTGAATAATTTTGCATTTATCCCGGATAAAAACATGGCAACTTGAATAATCTAGCCATGGTTGATGTGTTTGCGTTCTGATGCTATCTATGATCAACATATGTTGCCCAATCCTAAATCTGTTCTCTTCTCTTTCACCCGCAGCACAATCTCTCCATTAAGTTGGTATGAGGTTTTGCATACCTCCATAAAAACACTCATACCGTTGCTCTTTTAGTCATTTCTCTTTGTAATTACCCATGCAGGAGCTGGGCATGATTTATCTATGTCCCGAGATAAAGATGCTAATGAGCCACTTGGAACTCCCTCCTTGCCTTCCATGCAAAAGAAACTTGCAGTTACTGGTAAGCCAACAGCAAGTGGATCATCCAGAGAACTGTCGGGAGATGATGAAAATGAAGCAGAAACTGAAATAACTGAGAATACGCACCCTGCTGATGCAAAACGTGTAAGGAGGTAACTATTTCTGTGTTGTTCTGGTTGTTACTATCATATGTTTTTGAAATATTATTTCTTTTTCTTCAAAAATTGAGAAATTCATGTCTATTCCATCTGATGTGTAATAAACACTTTCGCTGCAAGACCTCAGGTTCCAGATGTGATTTTTAGTGGATAGCAATTGTTTTGTTTTGTTACTATAATCTGGTCCTGCATGTATGATTTCCACGCCAGAGAGAGAGATCAAGAGTATTCAGTCAGTTTATGTGGCCCAAACATGTTCCACTAAAATATCTGATGACAGCTCATAAAACATCAGTTTACAGTAAGTTTTTGAACCTTTTCTCATGCATTTAAGATTAGATACATCATAGAGGTAGCCATCTGAAACAGGATACTTGTGCAAGAACATATTGCTTAAAATATAGCACCACAATGGTTTGTTGTTTCGATTTATGCTCAAAATAGCTGGTAGTATATTTGATGATGGCATTGGACGCTTCTTGTTTTTTTTCCCCCCTCTAATTTGAAGACACCGGTGAATCAAATGGGGGAGAGAAAATATGTGGGTCCTCTGTCTGCTTGGCTGGTCAAGCATGGGCTAGCTCATAGATCTGTGGGCTTTGATTACCAAGGAATAGATGTTTTTTCTTCAGATTTTTCTACTATTGATTCCATTTCCTTCCATTGAATCATGCTGTGTTTTTTTCAGAATGCTTTCGAATAGAGAGTCAGCTAGACGATCAAGAAGAAGAAAGCAGGTCCATGTGACTGAGCTTGAGACCCAGGTCTGGTTATTTTTACTGCCTGCTTGATTGTCTTCTCCATTTGTTTTTCTTCTTCTACATAAATCCTGAACATGTTTTTTTACAGGTTGCTCAATTGAGGGTTGAAAATTCTTCTCTGCTGAAGCAGCTCGCCAACATAAGTCAGAAGTACAATGAGTCTGCTGTTGACAACAGAGTTTTAAAAGCTGACATTGAAACGCTGAGAGCAAAGGTAACTTTTATTGTCTTGTCCTTGGAAGTTCAAACACACACACACACACATGGTCATTGCAAGGCTTTAATTACATCTAGTGATCATAGTGACACTAGTCTCTCTCCAAACACACGCACTGGCATGCATGCAGTTTTAAAGGGGAGAGATTTTGGTGTACAACTGGAGGCAGAAAACTGGCACTCAGTTATTCCTTTTCATTTGGTGATTGCATGCATATACAGGTGAGGATGGCTGAAGAGAAGGTCAAAAGATTTACTGGGTTGAACTATATGTTCCATGCCATGCCTGATATATCCACAATGAGTATGCCATCGTTCGATGGAAGCCCCTCTGACACATCAGCAGATGCTGCTGTTGCTGTCAAGGATGATCCAAAGCATTACTTCTACCAGGCTCCTAACAATCCTATATCAACTCATGACTCCTGGCCCAGAGTCAACTTTGTGTTGGCCGATATATCTTCAGTTGAAAATGCGCAGCCAAATTCTGGAACAGCAGCAGGAGTATCAGGGAACAAGTTGGGGCGAACAGCTTCTTTGCAGCGAGTGGCTAGCTTGGAGCGTTTGCAGAAACGGATTCGTGGGGGTGCAAGTCCTTGTGGACCTCAGTCCAATGGGGAGCAGTCGTGACAAGCAAAACAACCCCGAGTGCCAAGAAGATTTAGAGAAGATTCCATTCCAGTTTGATTTTTGGTTTAACTGTATGTAAAGATCCTATTCTTTAACCACATGTTGAATCAAACAATTATTAATATTTTTTACCGCAATTGGCAATGCTAAATGTAGCTCTGTAGAACAGCTTATCAATTGAACCTCTTACAATGCTGTTGTTTTGCTAGACATTTTTGCATTTCTGTGAATAGATTTTACCTCATGAATGAGATCACAGGGCATAGAGTTGCTGCTAACCAAGAGCTATAATACCGTGGCTCAAATCCAAGCTTTCTTGTGAAGCAAACGAGCATGTTAACACTAAACCAATCCTGTTTTGGCCCGTCCGCTTCTACCCCCTCAAACTTTAGATATTGATTCGGTTAAATTTAAATAGCATGGTAAACTAACTTCCTGACACCTCACCTTTTTGCTGGTTATATTAAATTGATTTAAAAAGCAATACGTTGTCACTGGCCTCACTTGTGTCCTATTGGTATGTGTTCTACCACAACCAGCCAGGTCATGAGTTCGAAGGCTGGTAGAGAGAGAGAAGAAGAGAAGAAAGATTGATATTCAAAAAGAGGTATTCTAAAATACCTTTTTTCCTCCCTTTTTACTCAGAAAAGAGGAGGATGATTTTTTATTTTTCTGCCTTGCTGCATTTTCTTTGAAACTTGAGATTGCATTGTAACTTTCCAAAATCTATCCTCCATTTGCACCAAGAAGACAAAATACTCAGCTTCCATTTTTATGCTAGCGTAGAAAACTCAATTATTCATTCCTCGTTGGGTTTTAGGCACAGGGGATATTACCCGAGGATGGATGTGGCTAATCTTCTCGTGGAAAGACCAATAATTATGAAACATACCAAACTCTGCAGATGAAGAGAAAAGCGAGAGTATAGATGAAGAATGCATTAACTGGACCTCAAATCCAGCATTATACCTCCTTTTGAATTAACAGAAGTGAACTATTTGTGCTTGCAAAACTTCTTCCCTGGAATAACTGCATTCATTCTGCAAAGATACTTGAAGAAATGCTTCAAGTCCATGCTTTTGGGAATCTTTGACTATGGTGGGGTACGCATACAAAAGATATTGACAGTTCTAAACACCTATACCATACAGCGAGATTCGCAAGTCAAAACTTTCTCACATTTTAGAATATTTGTTATCTCAAACCATGAGCCGTTGGACTTCCCTTGTCACAACGAAGCTTCTTCAAGCATGTCAAGAAATCCTTTTTTCGCGGTCCCTTGGAATGCAGAGGCATTCAGACGGAACCCATATGTGGATGCTGCTTCAAACTTTGTCCAAAGTTCCTTTTTCAGGGTATTCTCACCAGGACGCTTCCCTGTCCTTATTGTGCTTTCAGACTCCTTCCATAAAGGAGTACTTTCTATTGTTACTTTTGAGCTGCTTAATATGGGTTCTGTTGAAAAAGAGGAACTTTTGATTATGATTATGTTCAACATACTATCAGAGTTAACAAAGAACACTACGGAAATGAATGAATACCTTCATTGCAGGGTTTCTTGATTTGATGACAACGTCCTTTAACACCGTATTCTTTTGAGGGAGTCGGATTTGTTTGCTGATTCAAAACAGGAGCATGGACTTTCAAGCAGTGATCAGCAGCTTTGATGTCCAATGATTTCTCAACTGGTGGCTTCAAAACAACACAAGTTTTAGGAGGTGAAAAGGACCAGTTTGGAGATGCCTCTAAATCTTTAATTCCCATTCTAGATTTATAAGCTCGTTGTATCCCTAAGAGCTCTGGGTACTTCATAGCCAGATCCTCAGAACCTTCACTGCCAGAGGATTCATAAATATGTGAATGAATTCCATGCGGAAACGGAGTGGACTTCCGAAACCTATTATCGCCTTTATGAGAGGAATGAGAGATGGGTTCGAGCAACACACAAGATTTTGGAGGGGACATCTTCAAGCATGGGGTTATAACAACAGAGCGGTTTTGTTTTGAGAACACCGGGGAGGAAACACAGTAAAGTTTTCCTTCACTTGCAACAGAATCAGCAGGCTTACTTGGGGTTGGCTTTGTCGCCATTTCTTCAAGTAAATCCTCATTTCCATCTCCAGAAACAGTAGAAAATGATGGTGGCTCAACAGCAGGATTCAAAGCAATCCTTTCAAATACTAATTTAGGCAAGTCCTGATGTCTAGCTGATAATGTTTTTGATATAGGAAGGGGTGTTAGCAGAAATAGTTGCCTGCCTCTCTCAACATTGCAGCCAGCTCGCCAGGATACAAGGGGAGAAGGAGAGATCAACGAATCCATTCTGATTTTATCTGGGCTATCAACATCAAAGCTTCCATCTTCAGTTATCTCAGAAACAATTTTATGTTGTAACTTTTTTTCAGGCTCCACAAAATGACTGGAAAGAACCTTCTGAAATCTGGGGACCCATGGCTGCAATAATTGAACAAGAATTGAAGCCTATATTACTTGTGGACGCAAAGGGATATAAAAACGTGAAAGAAACTGGTAGAGGAATAACCTTTAAAGAAGACAGCATATTGGATAAAACATGCATAAAAGATTCAATTTCTTCACTTCCCTCTTTGCTTGTGGCCTTCAATTTAAATGCTTGGGCAACAAGTTCATCTATCTGTAATTTGATAGATTAAAAATGCATGAGACATGTACAACTTAAACAAGAAATTAAAACATGTTAACAAAAGAGAATAATATATATTTCAAAACAATACCCAACAACGAAATACATACTCAAAGTAAATCTCAAAACTATGAAACAAAATGATAAAAAGAACCCCATCTCAGAGGATGACATCATGTCACTAGCTATTGCCAGTCAATCACTAAAGAACATAAAACAACGAGGTGCCACTAAACAATCCTGTTTAATTCCACGAGCATTGCAGCATATATTGATACATTAACATATTGAAAACTTGCAGCTCAATAACAGCAGCTGAGAATTAAAGTGAAGAAGCAACCGTTTGACTAATCATAACCGTAAAATAGTCCTTTTCGGTGACATGTAAAGATCGCTTGTAGCTGGCTAAGACAAGCTGGATTTAAAAAAAATCATGCTTCAATCATCCTCCGCTTTCCAAGTTTATCATTGAGCAAGTTCATCCTCCTCTTTTTTTCTATAAAACCTGCTTCAACTATCATGGTTTCGAACTCTCTCTCTCTCTCTCTCTTTAGGGTAACCTTCTTGATTCTTCTTGGTTTCAGAATCGAAAAGCAACCTTTTGTCCTTTCAGGGTTTCCATTTCTCTTGGTACTAACATAGCATAGGATCAAATTATCCATTCCTTTAATTGAATTACATATATAAATTCGAAGTTTTGATTTTTTAAAAAGCCCCAGATCCCTAAAACAAAAGGAGATCAGGCACAGTAGTCCAATTTATGAGGGCTTAAACAGTGTCAAAACTAGGGTAGGAAAAAATTAAATCTACACAGATCAAGAAATTTCAATTTTTTCTCAGTATCAGACACAATAAAAAAACCAAAATAAAAAAAATGCAAGATTTGGTCTTATATGGAGAAGTACGTACGTACCTGGCTAGTGAGAGACGAGAGATCAGATTGGACGAGCAAGAGGCGATCGAGAAAGCCGTCGTCATCATCTTGTTGTTGTTGTAGTTCTTGGACCCTAATAACATTCTTCTTTTCACCATTCTCCTTGCATTTTTTCTTGGGGTTCACAGATTTCAAGAATCTTCCATTGTTATTTGATAAGTCTTTCAGTGGCTTCCTCACAGATGATTTTGATGCCATTGAGATCTCTTGAGACTGCTTCATCTCTTAATCTATTCTGATAAAGAAAGAAAGGATCCAGAAATCTATAGCCACGGTAAAATTAGAGTTTTTCTTTTTGAGAGAGAAGGATGGAGACTGAAATTCAAATTTCAACGGTAACAAATGCTATTAATAAATGGGTTTAGTTTTGGGCCAAGGTCTTTCCGGGTCAAGACCCGAAATTAGATGAGTTGCTACACAAGGTGAGAGATTATTAGGCTCTAGAATGGTTGAATTAGAAATCCCATAAAACAGGAAAAAAATTATTTATAGAAGAACTTGATTTTATTTGCGAGTTCTAAGAAAAAGATTGATTAAACAATCAAGGAATTGATGTTAATAGTTAGAAGATAAAATATTGGTATAAATCATGATAGAAATTATAAATCGTTTGAAAAACGCAATAATTTTTGTTTTTAGATATATTTTATAAATATATTTCACTCGAAAAATATTAAAATATTGTTTTTTTAGTTTTTCTTGATGGTTTTGATTTGTTATACAAAAATAAATAATAGAATCTAAAACAAAAATAATTTAATATATTTTTAAATAAAAAATATTTTTAAAAAATATTTTGTATCCTCCTACACAAAACACACACATGCAATTGCTATATAAATTAAAAAAAAAAACTACTTTTGTCTGGTAATAAAAAATTTTTTGATAATTACAAAAACTCTTATATCGTTTGATTTAAATTTTATTTTCTCTCCATACTTTTATAAATTACATTTTACATTATGAATCAAACAAAAAATTTTAATAAAATACATTGTTAAGGATGTAAATTATTATTGTATATATAAACAACAAGATGAAAAGTGTAATTTATAAAAATATAGGAAGAGAGTGGAATTAAAATCAAATTATAGAAGGGTTTTTGTAATTATACTAATTTTTTTTAATTAAGCTCTAGAGAGGATTTAAACTTATAAGCAAATACAGGACGCATTTAACAACTATTAAACAAAGCTAATCTGTGTTGGAAAAACACTTTTCATACAAATTCAAAGTAACTGTTCACTTAACCACAATTTTATTATTTCCACCAAAAAAATCATCGAAATGGCTTTTAGGGGCAGTAATGTTTGTTCATAAGGTTTATCCATCATTGATTGAGAATAAATAATTTTTTTTTGTATTTTAAAAGAATATTGAGACGAATAAAATAAACTTGAAAGCAAAAATCTGTAAATTGGCATCCAGGTCTCCTTTTTTTTTTTTTTTTTGTATTTTCATACTGGCTTTTTTGTTATCATTCCAGCTCATTCAACAGTTTCTTTGCCTTGTAATAAATTGAGGTGAGTAACTTGAAGTGAAATATGTCACCAGCCGAGGTTACTGCCACATTATTTATTGTTTTTTATTTTATTTTAATGGATAAGATTATTTTTTATTTCATATGTAATAAGTACATTTATTTCATCAAAAACCATTAAAACATAATTGTATTTTTATTTTTTTTATTTGGTAAACTATATATACATATACGTGTGTGTATTTGTTAAAATATTTTTATTTATTTTGATAAACAAATAATGGGTTCGAACTGGAATGATTTGTATCTATTACTTTGGAATTATTTAAATAAATAAAAACCATAAATAGTCCACATTGCCATGAAGTCATAGTTTTGAAACCCGACCCAGTGGTTGACCCGGTCTAATGACGGGGTCATGGGTCAGATGGGTTGACCCGGGTTGACAAAAAAAAAACCCCAACATAGTGATCATGAAATATACAATGACTTCTCAGTGGCGTTTAGAGCAAAGTGATCATGAAACATGTGTGTCTGATCTTTCATGTTCTCTTCCATAAGCATCTGGCTTATGTACTTGAGAAGTGGGTTAATGGAATCACTCTCCTCAGGGGTGAGATCAGGAGAAGGGGTATTGAATTCAAGTCCGTGCTCAATGACTGGGTATTGATCTGAATTTAGGAGCATGATCGTTTTCATCAAATTTGAAATCATTTTGATAATCAGAAAGTGCTGTGTAATTACGATTCATGACCATCCTATCTATCAATCCCTCAAAAAGACCCCACACTGGAACACTCTTTTCTATTCTCTCATTCCCAGCACACACACAAAGAAGAAAGAAGAAAAAAAAATAGAAAACCCAGAGAGCAAGAGAGAAACTAATTAACTTTTCTCTCATAGTCGCTGATGACTTCTTCTTCTCCAGCAACAGCACCTTAGTCACATACCAGCTCAGCTATTGTGATCTCAAACGTGAACAGTTTCCTTTTTCAGCAGCAAGCAACCTCTATCAACCGTGAGCTTCAATCACGCCAATAGTAGCATAAGTTCATCCCCAAGCATCAACAACTTTACTTTCAACTAAGAATCTCATCCCCAACATTGGTTGTTAGTAGCATCTCAGTCTCAACCATATCTATCACCTGTGAGCCTCAGTCACATGACCTTAGTGCGTCTCTTTTCGTTCTCTTTCCTGTTCGTGAAGATGGATCAAAGAAAGGTATCTTGCTTCTCTCCTGGAGATCCGCTTTTCCGATTAATGACAGAGCCCCCGGCTGGGAGGCATTTATTCGTCTTCATCGTTTAAAACAATGTAATTTAATGTGTCTGTATAAAAAAAAAGAGAGAGACCGGGTTTCAGCTAGGTGTACCAGGGTCGCCCGGGTTCCGAGTCAACCCGCTAGGTCGATCGGGTTTTTCCGAGCCAACTTTCAGACGGGTTTTTACTTAGATCCGGACCAGTCCCGGGCCCGGGCCGGCCGGGTCCCAAGACTACCTGCCGGGTCGGTCCAGATTTCAAAATTGTGCATGAAGTGACCTCAGGGCCCATTACGGAGTAGTTCTTTCAAGATACTTCCATTGTTGTTAAATGCTAAAAATATAAAAATATAGCGGTTAGAATTTAAAGTATTTTTTATTTAAAAATAAATTAAAAATAATATTTTTTTATTTTTTAAAAATTATTTTTAATATTAGCACATTAAAATAATTTAAAAACACCAAAAAAATATTAATTTGAAACAAAAAAAATAAAAAAAAAATTTTAAGTCTGATTTTTAAGAGGATTTGGACATCAAACCATGAGTCATTTTGTTAGATTATCAACTTTTTTTTTTTAATTCTTAGGTTTTGATACTACTTGATTTGATGGATTAATTAGGTAATGGATTTACCTATAAAATCTTTTTAGATTTCATCAAATTAATATTAAATTTAAATTTGATTCAAGTGGGATTTTGAATAGATTTATTAGATTAACTTGCTAAGTATATTTAACAATTAAAAAAAAATTTGACTGGCACCGATCTTTCTCATTGTTTGAGTTTAACCTGGTGATCTAAAAGATCATTGGTTCAGGTAAAGAAGAACAAAAACCATAAATTCTAAAGTAATTTAATGTAAAACACCTTTTTTTTGGCCTCCCACATCTTGCAATCCGACCAGTGACTTCCATGGGTTCATGAGCAATTAACTGAAAATGATGACTTTTCCACCTTATTTGCAAAAACAAGTACTCATTAAATAGAAACAAGTTGGTAGATGGAACGAATGAATGGTGCATTAAAGCCTCGGTATACTAATTTAAAATATTTAAAAGAGACGAGGATCCCAGCCTACCTTGTAGCTTACTGGCTTGTGTCTGATGCACAATGCAGAAGGGCAAAGGTTCGAAGGCTAGTTCGGTGGTGCTTGGAGGAGGTGGTGGTGTTGCCATTTGTTGCTGTTGCTGTTGTTGTTATTATTATTATTATTTCATATAAAAAGAGGTATTCTAAAATACCTTTTTTTTTTAAAATTTACTTTGGAGTAAAATACATGGTGGCAGAAATATGGGTATGGTTTGGTATGGGACCAGCTTAGCCAAAAGAGTATGGGTACACTTGTTTAGCGGCGGCGGCGGCGGCGGCGGCCTCATCTACTGCTTATTAGAGATATTCACGATCTCTTGACACTGGAGAGTTCGGCCATACATGCTCTATGCCATTGTAATGATATCCCAGTGCGTATTGATTCTTCTCATATATGTAGTTATGAGCTCTAGGTCCATCGTCCTCCAACTTCTTCTCGCTGATAGAATCGCAGGAGCTGTCCCTCGTTACTTTCTTATTTTTCTTATCTTTTCTGCTTCAATAATGCCGTACAACCTCTATTTCCGAAAAATCAAAAGAAATGAAAACAAACATACTCTAAATTAGTTTTTTTATTTTATTTTAAATTACCCAATCCAACAAGTTTAGAGTTGAAAGCAGAGTTTTTAAATCAGATCTGATAGTTGATCCGGCCCAATTCATAAATCATAGGTTTTGGATGGGTCAACTCCAATTTCTTTTTTTTATATATATAAATCAAAACAGTAATTTTTTTAAAATTAAATACTAAAAAAAGTAACAATTAATTTTTTAATTAGGCCATCAAATCAAAATCATATTTTTATTATTTTTTTAAACTATATTTAATTTTAATTATGAATTGACTGGATTCTAAATTGACTATCTAACTAGTAAAAATGAGTAAAAAAATTAAAAAAACTGATTAAATAGAGAAAATCAGAA
>Ga0325410_1004195_pt1 | contig 16165 bp, 5 predicted proteins | sample PopdelMetagenome_16_FD_206182 | JGI IMG/M metagenome (GOLD analysis project Ga0325410, IMG submission 206182) | Populus deltoides microbial communities from Bellville, Georgia, United States - Xylem-PdIQD-R3 | ecosystem: Host-associated > Plants > Phyllosphere > Stem > Wood/Secondary xylem...
TGTCAGAACACCCTTAAGCTAAAAAGTAAAGCATGGGCTTGTTGTTGGGCTTGTAAAATTATCTCAGTAAGTTGACCTAAGAATTCACTGACGATTGCCAGCCGAATCTCTACTGCGATTTTCCATGTAAAAGAGTGCTATTTTTTTATTTTTAGCACATTTAAAAAAAAATACTGGCAAAATAACTAGAAATGCAACTTTTATAGCTTGTTGCAACTTGGAATAGTGATTTTCTTAAAAAAAATATTAAATAGAAAAGAGACATGTCGAAACTTTAATTATAACACCATTAGTAGTATCAAAAAGATTTCAATGACATCAAGATAGGTGATCTAAATGGGCTATATTTGTCGTTCAAAGATGGAGGGTGACCCATTTGTTTTTGGTGGCAAATGTAACTCGGGTAACCGTTGATAAACTTGTTTGGTATTGTTAGATTTGTTTTATTGAGATCTTTTTAACGGTACAATGGTGTCATAATCAAAACTTTGGTGTCTTCAAGATCTTTTATTTCTTTGTTTTCTCTCCTCTTTAATGCCTATTTAATATTTTTTAAAATGATGTTATTTTAAATAGCGACGGGTTATAAAAGTCATGTTTTCCATTTGTGACACATAAACTGTGCTATTTTATCAAAAAATTCAATTGTGTTATTCCGCCAATATTTTTAATTAATTGTGCTAATTTTGAAAAAAAATCATAAAAGAGATAATGTTGAAACATATGGGGATGTACTAGAGTTTTCACTATCGGGGAAAAAAAAGAGGGAATTACCTTAAGTATTCTCGTTCTAAGACATTGATGCTTTAAAAATAACCTAGTTTTTCATACCTCAACTGACCATCGATGTCTAGTTTATGTTTATCAAAGGATTTCACCTCCTATTATAAGCTTTTTACCACACTTATCATGTATTATCTTCAACATTGATAGTGGAAACGTTTAAGACTCTCAATGTTCTGAATCTAAAAGTTCAAAACTTTGAAGCTTTTGAATTTAAAATAAAAAACAATTTATAGCTTGAATGTTTTTTAATATTATAAAGATCATTTAAAATTGAATTGATGTGTATGAAATTAAAAGTTATAAGGTAATTATGGGTGAAATTAAAAGCAGTCAAGAGATAAAAGACTAATTTGACTTTTGGTCAAATCCCAGTTTTAGAACCCTATTTTATAGCCTTGAAGATGGTGCTACAATAAGCTAAAACCCAATGCCCTAACCAGTTAGGCTTCCTAGTGTGCCCATTTTCTTGGCTTTAAAACACTGCAAAGTCTGACCTTCAGCCTCAATGAATGGCTTGTATTGATTTTTCTACTTCAAAGGGAAAAAATGGTTCAGCTCAGGGCCCCTGAAAGGATCCCAATGGCCTTTTAAAAACTCATACAAAAGGCCACTCTTAAATGATTTATAATCTCTATGTGCCCCTAGTTTTGCTATATTTGGTCGATGATAAGAGTTATGTTTTTTGGGTTTACAAAGAACATTCATAGTGTTTTTTATTTTATTTCTTTTGTGTTTGATCTGTTTTTGTCAAAGAATTTTACCATTTTCATGTTTTCTTTTAGTTGAATTTGTTTTATAGGTATTTTACTTTTTTTTAGGTTTACTTTCGAGTTAAACCAAAGTTTTAAGTTTGGTTCATAGTCAAACCAATGATTTCAGGTTAAACCGATTGGTTTCACATCAGGTCAATTAAGTTAGGTCTTATTTGTTTGGCAAGTATTTTGATAAATCTTTTCTTTGGCTTGAGGGTGTATTTGACAAACACATCCTTAGGCCTATTTTGACTACTGCTTTTAAAGGAAAAACATTTTTTTGCCAAACAAGCCCCAAAAATTCTAAAATTCAAATATCATTTTAAAATTATTTGTGGTTCCGTCATATATTTTTCTAATCATTTCAACTAATATCGTGGCTGTAGATTTATACTGTAAGATACTGATCTGGTATTAAAAATATCCATTTTTCGTCAAAATTTCACAAAATTCCAAAACATTTTAAAAATTTCTTTATTTCAAAAATGAAAATATATATATATATATATATATATATATATATATATATATGTTTTATTTTATGTGCATACGATCAAATTCTAAAATTTCCATGCATATTTCATATAAAAAACAAAAATTGCATTTTCATCATACTTTAAAAATACAAAAACAAATGGTCAATGTGTATCACAACAAGTTTACGATTATCTATTATGATTTGACCAAAATTTCAAATAAAAAAAACTTTTTTTTTGGGTTTTAGATCGTTTTGTTTTTAATATGGTAAGACAAGAATCTCCTTACTAATGAGAACTTTTCTTAAACTTTATATAGACTTTTCTGGTTTTTTTTTATATATAGAATGGCTAGGTTTTAACCTGATGAGATAAAGATCTCCTTATTAACGAAAACGTTTCTCGAACCTTAGTAGACTAACAAATAGAAACACGACTTAGAACAAACAACAAAGCAGCTAACTATAGATAGGGTGCACTGCGAGTGATACGTCTTTCCCTTGCGCTACTAGTCCCCTTACCCAGACTCTCGCATACCATTAGGGTTCCTAGTAACTAGAATATTAGGTGGACACTCTCATTCCCCTCTATATTGATAAAGAACAAGAATTTTTTATTCTTTTCACCCATATCATTCCTGATAACCCTACTCTGGGAGGATAATCGTTGCATACGTGTGACAATGTTTAAGAGGTGGAAAAGCTAGCATTGGTGAAAGTAGTGGTGCCGGCACATCTTCTTTTCAACCCACAACAGAAACACATGTAATTCATCTAAATTTGCATTAGGAATTATCATTATTATTCAAAACTCTATATTGACTTATCAATGTCTTTTTTTAAATTTAGAATATGTTAAGTGTTTTATGATAGATGGAATAATTATGGATCATTTTGGATACTATGTCAAATTTAAATGTTTGTGGATGCTTATTGTGTTCAAGCTTGTTATTTGCTTGTTTTTAAAATTTATAAGTCAATTTTAAATGTTTGTGCATGCTTTTATTGTGTATCCTCCAAAGTTTGTGCATGCTTTTAAATGTTTGATGTTGATGAGTTGGTTGTTGACTCTAAATGGTGTAAATGGTGGTGGAAAATATATGGATCAATTATTTTTGTTGTTTAGTAAGGGAAGTAGTTTGAATTTTATGGAGAGGGAAATGAGAAATGTGATGTTTGTTGTTACTGGAAAAAAGGTGTAAGGAATGACTAAAATTTATTAGTGACAATGGCTAGAATTATTTGTCGAGAATGGATAAAATTTATTGGTGATAATGGCAGGAATTGATTAGAGTGTGATGTTTATTGTTCTGTAAAAGGTGAGGAAAAAGGCTATATTTGTTGGTGAAATTGGGTGTGCTAGTATTGATGAGAGAAAATGGGAGAAATGTTGTTGAATATATAAATTATGGCATTGATGTAATTATTGTTAAATAAGTTACAACTATTTTTTTTTAATCAAGCAACAATCAATTTGAATGTCATTTTCAAAAAAAAATTGCTTCAAGGTCTTTTTAGTCATTTTCTAAAAAATAATGGCAACCTTGTAGATAATTAAATATTTTTTAGACTATTTTTGGTGCACCTATTAGATGATGTAAAATGTTATATGTGTTTCAAACTATAAGATGTAAAGCATAATATTTCAAACTATGGAGATGAAGTGTAATTCCCACCAAACTTTAAGATGTTAAAGTTAGTTTTTCTTTTTTGAATATATTGAAACCTATATCAAATTGGTAAAATTATATTAGTAATGAGTGCTTTATTTAATAATAAGATGTAATGGATTTGAATCCTAGTGCATGCATTGGTAATTGTTTTTTATACATAATTATATGTCATAATTATTTTATTGCACTATTATTTAGGCGTATGTCACTTCCTTCTTTTATTACATCTTCATCCAAGCAATCATAAGTATCAATTACCAAGTTGTTTTCCTCTTTGAATTGTTCTTCCTTGTTGAGATATATAATGAAGCTAGTTTAGCCTTTATAAGAGCAATTTGTTTTGTCAATTGGAAGTTAATGTTATCTTTATAGTTTTTAATCTACAACAATTTGTCATTATTCTTGGATATATACCACTAGTGCTTTTTAATCAACAATGCAACTGATGAAGTTAAAGTCTGAGTAACTTATGAGGTTCATGTTTTTTATTCAAGGGTATATAAGACTCAATTTAAGATATCTTTTAACATATTTAAAAATAATAATGATATTAAGGTATGACTCTCTTGGACTGGCTTGAAATATAACATGTAAACATGTATTAAATATGATATAGGGATGACTAGTAGTTAAATTTAGTTTGACTAGAAATCAAATTACTTTAATGTTTGTGTCATCCATAAGACCTAGGGGCAACATGATCCCCCAACAATATATTCTTTTTATAGTGAAAGTGGCCATCGTTTTACATTTTATAGACTATGATACGAATGCATTTTATGATAATTGACATATACTATTAGTGCTGATTTAATTGACAATACAATTGATAAAGTTAAAGTAACTTATGGGGTTAATGTTTTTTTATGTAAGGGTACTTAAGATCCAATTTAAAAGTTTTTTTTTTGAGATATTTAAAAAAAATGACACTAAGGTATGACTATCTTGGACTGGCTTGAAATATAACACATAAATATATACTAAATATGATATAGGGATGACTAGTAGTTAAATATAATTCGTTGATACCTTTTGACATCCACCTCCTTATTACTTTCATTCTTATCGAGGCTAGTAGTGGTCCTCATTGGCGTTGGACTTTTTCAAAGTGATTTAAATCCAAACATTTTGTGAATCTATTTAGTATACTTCGATTGGTTGATAAATATTCCATTTTCACTTTGATTAATTTTAAGTTTGAGAAAAAACATCATTTCACACATCGTACTCATCTCAAATATGGCTACGTATCATTTTCTTTTATCGAGGTATTTAGGAGTTATATTCTCCTAAACTAGGCCTTGGACACCTATCCTTATTTCCATCTCCTTTTAAAATCTAGAAGATGTTTGTGGTTGTTGACAAGATCATCATCCTTTCATCACTAGGTTTGGATAATTTCTTCTATGACTAATGTTTATGCAAGTCATTATCAACTAGTTTTTTAGGCCTAAATATTTTCTCTTGTTGCTAAGTTATCACCTACTCGATTTTAACTCCAAGTCTTCACCTTTTGAAGAATTATATGGCATATTGCATTTATACACCTTATTTGAGGCCTATCTTGTGATTGTCAAACCACCCTTTTTATTTATCACAATTCAACAAACTCTAGTCTTTGTCATGGTTGATCAACCCTCAATAGTCACAGCTATAGTGATAATGGGGAATGGATCATCATTTATTTTAATCTTCTTGTCAAGAAAAATAAATGTGTCTAGATTCAAAAGCCTTCTAAATTTGGTTACTGAAGTCCATGCAACTATTAGTGTCATGTTTTTAAAAGTCATGTCATTTACAATAATTCCCTCCTTAATTTTATTAGTAGTGGGGATAGTATGTCAAAGAACCATCTCAACCCAATAGCTTAAATTGTTAAATAAGGTTCCAAGATACTGTTAGGTGAGGTTCAATATATGATTTATATTATCTCTAACATAGTATGATTTCCAAAGAGCTTAATTTTTATCCCACATGTCAACTGGACAAAGAGTTTTTTTAGCTCTTTTATGTCAAAAGAATACCCTTTGTTTTCTTTAACTGCTTTAATAGTCTTTGTATCTTTGTTATCAGGTTTAATAGCTTCTTAGACTTTTTTAATATATCTCAAGTAATATCCCATATTTTATTTTTATGAGTGATATGAGTTGTTATTAGACTTTATCAAACTTGTCATCAAGTTTTAAATTAGTAATGAGTATGCACTCACAAAATTATCAAAATAGCTAACAAGGTATATCTCTTTTAATAGCTTCTTTTCTATAATTTTATTAGCATTTTCTCATAACAATCAACATAATTCATAAGGGTGTAGATATCTAAGTACTTGGTTCTTATGAACCTTTTTTTTCTATATTCCTTCTAATAGTAACTTTATGAACTTTAGCTTAGTTATGGTTATAGTGCACATGATTTTCAATGGCCTAAACCACAAGGCACAACTTTCGATATACTCCTTTAAATTCTAAACTATTCTAGCTAAATCAACCAATATGACCTTTGGTTTTGTGTTGTAAAAGTGCTCATGGAAATGAATTTCCATCTCTTCCAAATTATTGATTGAATTAGGAGTCAATGTGACAAACCAATGGAAAGTTGTTTTGTCAATAATGAATCAAACAACCTTAGTTTTACATAAGGGTTGGCAACACCATCACCATATTGGTTAGTGGATTTGGTAATGTATTCTCTAGTTTATTGGTTATCTTTCCTAAAAAATTGTTAAAAATCTACCATCTTTGTTCTTTTAGGATTGCAGTACAGCCTATCAACTCATTTAGATTATAGATGATTATAAGTAAAACTTATTTTTTATTCATCTTCTATTCTCATATCTCTTTAAGTGTTAGGCTAGCATGACTTTATCGATTCCTCATGTCTATTACAGATCAATAGCAAGAGGTTGTTGAGTAGGAAGATTGAGATTTTCTTGCTATAATATATCATATAAGGCATAAAATTGCCTAGCATTAGATTATAGGAAAGGATGGAAGTTCTATAAGGTCATGTAATTGGCATTTAATTGTTTGTATACTTGAGAAGTGGATAGCATATCAAGGGTAATAATGTTGAGGCTAGGTTATATTTGTTGTTGTGTTTAATACACTGGAAAATATTCTTTATATGAGGTGAACACCCCTATTAGAGTGCTTGTGGTTATAAAACTCCCTAGGATATAGCTCGTGGGCATACATGCCCATGAATTACCAGACTTATTCTAACATAATTCATTATGTATCTGAGCCTACTTATCAAATATGGCATGCATGGTTCAATTAACCACCACAATTCTCTTATGGTTGGTCATGTTTACTGTGTTATTTATCTCCTTCTAGAGAGTCCTCACATCAACATTAAAAAGATTTATATGTTAATAATAGCATGCTTCCTTATGAGCAATAACTTATTGAAACAAAAAGATTAGATTCTTATAATCCTAGATAGAAATGGAAAGTTTGAAAAGGAATCTTAGAGTTTATAAGATGAGACCTAGATGGTCTTTTAACACCTTTTTTCTTCTCATCAAAGTTATTTTAAAAAGATTTTCATTGTTCAGGAAAAAAGAGGGACAAGCATCCTTGGAGAGTGCAATACAATTGAGAGTCATATGTTCCATTCTAAAAGGATGAATCACTCTAAAAAAGGAATCTATTGTTTCTCTCCTAATTGGTTGGACTATATTTGCAATGATTTACTCTATAAGTAAGGTCTTTGGTTCACGTCTAAGATGACCTAGTTTTTCAAAGAAAAGAATAAAAGAAACATATAACTTCTTTATACGTGCTTAACTTGGCTTTGGTTTGGGGATATAACTCAGTTGGTGGAGCTTCACTCTTGTAGTTAGGTCATTGTGGTTATAGATTGGATGTCAAATTGTCCAGGTGGTAATGATAATATCTTATACCTGAATCTATGGCTCATATTTTCTAACTAATAGGGAAACATGTCACTAAAATACTATACTAAAACCAATATAGATTGTTAAGAACATTAAACAAGCAACGTAGGCAGTTGGTTAAATCTAGTATAGATCATATATAGATGATAATTGGAGTCGGCGACTCTCCTAAGGTTCCCTTGTTTAGGATGCCTGGGGAGAAAAATCAAGTTGGCCCTTGTGAACAACTTGATTCACTATCCTCTTTCAACCCTTTAGTGATATAAAAAAAAAAGGAAAATCCATGGATCGATCCCATCGTCTCCACCTTGTAGGAATTATGAGATCTCTTCAAGGATGCCTTTGGTATCTAGGGGTCGTTGACCAACCATAAAACCATATTCAATAAGTGAAACATATTAGTTATTTGCTTTCAAGTTAGGAAACGAAGATTAAAAGGCAATAATTCATTCTTAAAACTAGCATTCATAAGAGCAAAATGGTGGGATGGAAAAAAGGTAAAAGCTCCCTTGTTCTTGAGTTTCCTCTAGTTGGATCCTTCAAATCTACAAGAATCATTTTAATTCTCTAAAATCGTGTAATTGATAAACTGCTAGGTAAGGGAATTTTCTCTTTCAACTGCTTTCCTTTAAGTTGCCTTTTCTTTTATCTATGATGGTAGAAAACTTTATAGATTCAATGGCAATAGAGTTGTGAACAAGAGTTGTTCTTATTCCTTTAGCAGGTAAATCCTAGAGGACTCCCAATTTTAAAGGAATTCCTACTCAGATGACGGATCCTGCCATAGTTCAGTTCAATCTCTACTCATGAAATTTATATTATTATTTCTACTAAATGAATAAACCTCAAGGATTGTTTCTAGTCATGAGTTCCTATATGAAAACCTAAAGCTGCTCTTTATCATTTTCTTCGACCATAAGCAAATTCAACTTCAAAGTAATCATTGTACCTTTTGAACATATACATCACAGAGTTCAATACACAGATTTAGATGTGGTACATGCATATAATTAAGATGCAGTGTGAATTATGGATAAACTAGTAATTGTGTCTCTAACTTCTATTTTTATGGAATGTCCATTTGACAAAAATTGCTTTTTATTTATTTATTTAAAGGTTATATGATAACAAATCACTTAAGTAATCGATCTTGTGTACTTTTTATACATTGTTGGAGTGATTTAAGATGGAGACAAAGAAACATTGCCGATTAAATAATGTAATTGACATTTTTTTTTCCAAGTAACAATTTATATACAAGACCTATCAAGAGATCCAATAAAAAAGTTTATAAAAAAATAACTCATATATTATTATACTATAATCTTATATAAAGGTAAGTGTTTCTTCTCTCTTATTTTTTGGTGAAAATAGAATAAGCTTCCTTGCATCCTTCTTTTTAACTTTATATATAAGTGTTTCTTTTCTCTTTTTTTTTATGAAAATAGAATAAACTTCCTTGTATCCTTTCTTCTAACTTTATATATACATATTGACTTTTAAAATGTTTCTCTTTTTCAGTGCCATCATGGGCTTCAATGAGTTACGTCAAATAGTAAGAATCAATATTTTTTATTTCCTTAACAGCAACCTTTCTGCTTTTGGTTTTAATTTAACTAGATTATGATTACCTCTCTTCTACGCATACCTTCATTGATCTTCATTGGAGGACATGGATGATGATGGACGGTAAAAATAAAATGTAATACCACATCATTTGGGCTCAAGCCTAAATGGTGCCATCATGTTATTTGGACCTTGGCCCAAACGGTGGCTCAACACACTGTTTGGGCCGTAACCTAAACAATGCCCATATTGTTCGTGCTTTGGCCCAAGCAATAACATTTTCCTACCAAATACGACCAGATAGGACCTCTTTCAAATAGATTCTTGAAGTACATGTCACACGACACACCAATCAAGTATATTTATTGCTTGTTCTAAGAAATATATTCCAGTTTGCATGAAACATGTCAACACTTAAAAATCTCTTGATTGGCTCCCTCCTCAGCCATAAAATATTCTCCAATGAAATAAACAATCTCCATTGATCTAGCATAAGGTACAACACATTGTTATCAAGATGAAAGAATTATCACACCCATAAAATCCTCAAACGAGCTACGATGAGTAAATTGTGTATAAATATCCCCTGAGGATTTTAGCCATTATCCTTTATGGATTGACATTTTTACTAATCATGTACTTTATTACTATATTTAATCTTTGATGAGTTATAGTGTATCTTGCCATCTTTAACCCCCTATTGATATAATAAATTACATTGCTAGCGAATCACTCATTCTATTTACCTTATTAATGCTTTCTTCTTTCTTAACAAAATATTATTTACCATAAGCTTTATTTTCTAAACAAAAGCTTATTATAATATTAAAAGTGTGTTTTTATAAAAGCAAAACATTAAATTAATAAATTGTTAATTTTAACATGAATGTATTAAAAAATATAACAATAATAATGTTGATTAAGATTATATAAAATATCTACAATAAAAATTTAAAATATATATATATCTATTTCATTTGTATTTTAAAATATGTATAGTAGGTTCATACATAACTATTCAGAAAGCAATTATTAATATTACCGTAAAAGATGCTAATATCATTTAGAAAACAAATGGCATAATAAATTGGGCAATTGTCTAGATATCATTCAAATAATTTTATTTAAAAAGTGTGAAAGAGAAAAAAATAACAATGAGATAAAAAAAAATGAAGGGTTAGCCACCAATGGGCCTGGCCCAGATGTTCGAGCCTGGCCCAGATAAAACTCAAGCACACCTGGTCTTGGAAACCCAGACCCACACACCTAGTTTTTATTCTTATTTTATTAAGTCGATTATCCCATTTATTTTGTAATACGACAAACGATCATTGCCCATTTGGGCAGATGACATATCATTTGCTTATCACCCTTTCCAGTTGTTAAAGGTGTCTTCGATGATTGGGAGATTAAGTTCCCTAAAAACCTAGATTTGACCCTTTTTTTAGCTAAAAACATGGGGGGTACCATAAACCTCTATAACCCTTTCCAATTGCCTTAAAATATTAAAATCAAATAAAAAAAACTTTGAGCTCCAATCCAATTTTTTTGGTATCATTAAAGGTGAAAATCACCAAGATTAAGTTCCTCTCTTGTAGACAAATTGCCTTGAAATCTCAAAATAATAATAAAAAAAACTATGAATTGCAATCCACTTTTTTTTGGTATCATTGAAGGTGAAAACCACCTACATTAAGTTTCTCTCTTAAAGATAAATCCATAAACGTCAAAATTGAAATTATTAGTGGTTGAAATCCAGCCACCAAGTTTCCTCTTTCTTTAAAAGTTTTCGATGACTTTCTCTATCTTATTTCAAGACTTAGGGACATAAATGCAAAAAAAAAAAAGTTTGAGATCAAAACAAAAAATCTACAAATAGAAGGGATAAAAATAAAATAAAAACTAAAATTGAGAGATTAAGTAGATTTATGCATCTTTTAAATAGTAAACAAGGGGAAAAAATTGCCAATTATTGTCAATTTCAAATTTAGTTCTTGTTCTTTTAATTTTATCTTTTGCAATAATTTAAAAATTGCCTACTCAAAATTATCATGTAATTAAATTCTGAAATAATTTTTTAGACCACATGCATATGCAAATATGAAAGCTAAAGAGAATGAAAAACATGGGATAAAAACAAAAGAATTTTTAAGGACCAAATTAAAAGAATCCGTAACTTGAAGATAAAAAAAAAATGAACTTGAGGGACCACGAAGGAAATCAGATGCAAGTATAATGCTTATGAATAGGAAATTATAAGAGGATGAATGGGAAAGTTATTGTAAAAGACTGACATGTTTTAGTTTCTTTGTTAATAAACCTGTTGGTTTTTGTTTTAGGTAAAGTTATTGTCGCTTCTGACATTACGATGAACTAATGAAAAAGTGTGTGGAATGGGTAAAAAGGAAAAAGAGTCCCAACATAATATTATGATCACTGAGAAACCTGATTGGTCTTCAAAGATTTAAAGTAAAAGACTGATTATGCTAAAGGAATGATATTATTATCCTAAAACATTATACTTGAGGTAAATTGCATTGCTACTTGTTTTTTATTCTTAATGTTTAGTTGTGCCTAATCTATCAATCATTTATCTATATGGGTAAGAATGGGTATACTATAATAAGTTGAACCCTTGATGGATAAGTGGTTTTAAGTCTATCCAGTCTATAGTCTATGCCATCTTTATCACTCCCAACTTGTTTAGTGAATTGACATTTCTACGTCTATTTACTCCTGATCATGACCTGCAATTGTTAACAATCTATTGAGTCATGTCAATAAATAAATGGGTGGATATTTATTTGGCTCATTAAACCTTGCCCAAATCCTATGATGAGGTGTCACTAAACATTTTGGTTATGCAACAATAGTCTATGGATAATGACCTGTTCAGGTTCATCTATCCTATAGTACCGAGGTTCACTAGTAATTTTTTACTAAATAAAACTTTTTATACCCTAGTCCTTAAATATTGAAGCAATAACCATTTTGGGTTGATCTTCTTGGAGGTATGATCTAGTGGCACTAATATTCAAAACTTCATTGATGAATATTAGATTGAATAGGGAATTAATACTTTTGATTAACACTAGGGTGCATCTATGAATGTTAGACTGAAAAAATAAAAATGAAGACATGCTTAAAAAAACAAGTTAGCATAGATGTTACTCCATAATAATATTCAAGATAATAACATGTTATGAGTTTATTTATCTCATTTAATACTAGTAAATATGAAAATATTTATTTTCGACACAATTTTAAAGAGGAAATTTTTTTTAAAAGGGGTTTTGGAATGTCGGCCTTTTAAAGATGTTTTGATATGGGCCAAACCGTAATGGATTTTACAAATTAGTCATAAAATCCCAAAATAAATGCATGTGACATGAAAAATATTTTTGCTTTATCTTTTTACAAATGTGAACATAAAAAATACTAAAATGGCATCAATAATTAACAAGACATGCATGAATTTCAAAATAGATGGAATGATTTTTTTTTTTTATGTATGAGAGTTTTGGCATCTCACACACACCATGGGCTATTCCTAAAATGTTCCAAACCTTCTTGACATGGAAAAGCATTGAAATTAACAAAAATATAAAATTTGAAGCTAAAATATAAAAACAAGAACATTTGACAAATAAGAATCCTTAGGGGAAACAATTTAAGAATCATTAACCTTAGGAAGAAGAGAAGATTCAGCATGTGAATGCCAAGCATATGACAACATAATTTTACAAACTTAAAGAAATACCAAAATTCTAAAAAATATATATATTTTCGATGCAATTTGAACAATTTCTTCTCATTTTATAATTTTCAACTATTTTACTTATTGTTTTTGTATTAACAAGTTTTCCAAAAACAAAATCAATCAAATAAAAAGAATTTATTTTAGTGAGAAAATGTAATTGAAATATAAGGACTAGTTTAGAAAAAGTTTTGAAATGCCAAAAAAAAAAAATGAGGGAACACATTTGTTTTAAAAGAAAGAGAATATAAAAAAAAATGGAAGTTATAAAGTGAAAGAAATTTTTATAGAAATTAAAAAATATATATATTAAATGGGTTCGAGATTAAAATATTTTGAGTAGTATAGTTTGATATTTGATGGTTAGACCCCCCTCCAATCGCTCTACTTATACCTAGGGATAAGTAAAAAAATCAAAAAACCGATTAAATCGAAAAGAAATAATCGAAAAAACCAAACTGTGAAAAAAATCAATTAATCCGATTAGAATATTTAAAAAACCGACCGATTCGGTTCGGTTTCGGTTTCATAAGCCTAAAACCGAACCGAACTGAAATTAATAACCGAGTCAAACCGGAAAAAACCGAGCCAAACAGTTGGGTTTCGATTTTTGTATTAAAATAACTGAACCAAACCAAACTAAACCAAACCAAAACCGATCGATTTGAATTAATTTTGATTTTTTAAAAAAATTAATTTAATTATTTTTTAAATAAAAATTGACCGGAAGTGAAAAATGATCGCACCAAACTAAACACTCTCCCAAAATTCCAAAAAGTAAGCAAAAAAGAGCTAAACACCCATGACTCTCCAGCTCTCGAAGATAACAGAAGTTTATCTTCACTGACGGTAAGCATCACAGCAACCGCGTCCACTTCTTCATCTTCATTCACAATAGCCACGACAGTTGGTTTTAGCTGAGAGTAGTGGCACCACCTGTGTCAGTCAGGAGCAACAGCAAGCCTTTCTCTTCTGCCAAGAACAGCCACAGCACCAGCATCGGTCAGGAACAACAACTAAAGTTTTCAGCCGTAAGCAGTAGCCTTTGTCTCAACCGTGAAGAGCAGCAGTGCTTTCAATTGTGAGTAGTGGTTCTTGTTTCAACTAAGAGCAGTAGCAGCACCTTTCCCTTCCAACATCCTTAGTTCTCCTTTGGTCTCCATTGAAGGTATAACTCTCAAGCTCTCAAAGCATGACCTCTCTATGAATCATTTTTGTATTTTTATTTTCATGATTTATGTGCTTGATTTGGAAGTGGTGTTCAAAAATATTTGTTTAACATCAAGTTTAATTTAATTGTGTGGTTGAGATATTTATCTAAGATAGTTTTCATGAATATTGGACATAATCAAACATTAGGAGAGGATTTGATTAAAGATTTGATTGTTGAATGATTAGGTTTATGTTGTGGAACCATGGGTTTGTTGAGTATTTTGTTTGATTTTATGAAATTGAATATGACTTGAGATATTTTATGTTATAAGTATTATATAGAAATTTAGATAATGAATAAATATCATTGTTTGATTGTGGTCTTTACTTGTTATCAATTTTCAAAATTATGAACATGTAAGTTTAATGGTTAGATATACAGGTGAAGGATATGTTTGTGACCATAGTGTTCAGATCCGGCCCGGTCCAAGGCCGGGGTACCGGGTTTTGACCGGGTCGCTTGAGTCAATTGTTTTTTTAAATCAAAACAACGTCATTTTAGTAAAAAAAACAAAAGTCAACGGGTTGCAACCAGGTCTTGTCGTGTCACCGAGTCAACCCGCCATGTCACACTGAGTTTTTCCTTCCTCTATTTTTTTTCAACCCGGTCCAGTTCCAGCCTCGGATCGACTCGCCGGGCCGGGTTTTAAAACTATGTTTGTGAGTTTAAAATAAGAGATTAAGATATGATTTTTTTAAATGTATTTGGATAACATGTGTCTTTTAAAAAAAATTATAATTTGTTAATTTTGATTGAGTTGGTTATATGGCTTTAGAAGATGTAGTCATGAAAGATGTGCGGGCTGTTTTCTTCTTTACTGGTTGGTTGGGTGGATGAGATGAGATGACATGATTTTAAAAAGTTGTAATGTGTTGATTTTGATTGAGTTGGTTATGCGACTTTAGAAAACTAAAACCATGAAAGATGTGTGGTTTGTTCTTGGTTAGGTGAATGAGATGACGGTTAGATATAACCATATTATTGTATTTTGATTTTTTTTAATTTTGATGGAAAATATTGTAGTGAGCACATTGTAGATACATTATTGTTGAAAATGAATGATGATAATGAAGAAATATACATATAAAAAGATTTTAGTAAAATAATAATAAAATTATATTTGTATTAGTTATTCATATTAATTATTAATTGATCCAAGATAGAACGGTTTTATATTAGATCTTGTGTTACGAATGTTGATTATCTATTAATAAAATTAATTAATATATAATTATTGAATTAATTATTAATCAATCCAGAATGATATGTTCCGATATTAGATCATGTTCTTTAAATATCAATAAATGAATAATGGCATCTATTAATACATAACCTCTAACATTAGGTAATAAAAATTTTGGTCATCACATAATCATTTCATCTCACAATTTTTTTTTAAAAAATCAATATGATGTTCCTATTATTTATTAAATAACCCATGATGAAATGATCAAATAACGAACCCTTTTCTTCGGACATTACTTAATGGAAAATAAAAAATTTTCAAACCATAATAATTCTCATGTATTGATGTTTCTATCATCTACTAAATAACTCGGGATGAAATGGTTTAATATTAAGATCCCATCCAATGTTGTTATCTAGTGTAAAGACCATGACCATAGTTATTCATTTTTACATATTAAACGGTCTCATTGTGTTTTAAATAACCAAGGATGGAATGGTCCAATGATAGGGCCATGATATTAATTAAGAGATTATAAATTCAAACTTTATTATTCATCAAAATGACTCTGGAATAGTAAGGTCTAACATTTGGATGTTATTTAATAAATAATAAAGATATTATCTAAATAGCATATCATTGTAGACAAATCATATAAATACACTTATTATTAAAACTATATAACAATGTAATCTATTTTAGATAGAATATTCAGAATGATGTCTATTTTTTTTAATTACATAATTAATTTTGTATTCAAAATCTATATAAACCAGTTAAATTTTTTAGTTATTATAAAATTAGATCCCCTCCTAACTTAGCTTCTGCTAAAAATCTAAGGGGGGGGGGGGGGGCAAAT
>Ga0325410_1004196_pt1 | contig 16164 bp, 6 predicted proteins | sample PopdelMetagenome_16_FD_206182 | JGI IMG/M metagenome (GOLD analysis project Ga0325410, IMG submission 206182) | Populus deltoides microbial communities from Bellville, Georgia, United States - Xylem-PdIQD-R3 | ecosystem: Host-associated > Plants > Phyllosphere > Stem > Wood/Secondary xylem...
AAAGATCCCTTCATGAATTTTAGGTTTTTTGTTCACAATTCCTTCTTGGTATATGTTAAGTCGTGTGGCTTGCCTAAAACTTGTGCTTGCTAAGAAGTGGTCGTAGCTTATTTTCCTAAACGTAAAAAAAAAAAAATTCAATAATGAAGTTGGAGCCCATTAAATCATCCGTAACTGGTGCTTTTCCCCGTGAACAATTGTTGGTGCAAAGCATTAAGAACAATTATCTATCCCGTGAACAAAAAGATAAATAAAGAATCTTCAGGGGAAGCTGGCAATGATTGATCATATTATTCTTTAAATACTTGAATAGGAAAGAGATAAGAAGAGTGGAGGAAGTTGAGGATGTTGGTGCCTCTGATGTATATATAGACAAGAGCCAGCACATTTTGTTTTTGGGACAAGAAAGTTAAAAGAGTCTCGTCTGAGCCTACCATTTTGAAGTAAATTACAAGCAGAACAGGGAAAGATACCTTGATCATTGCCATGGAAATAGTTCTTTATGAATGCTTTACACCCTCATTTAGGAATAGCTTCTAGCATGTGTTTACCCCCAGAAAGGACCTGCCTTACAGAAACAGCTACAGAATCTATCATGGCACAGCCAATCTTCTTATTCTAAACCTCATCAGGTGGAAAATTGCAAGAAAATGGATCTTCCAAGTTCTGGTTGTCAAGTAACTTCACTTGTGTTCGTTGCTTAGTCGTGCAAAGCATTCAAATTAATAGAACCACGTTAAGAAAAAGAAGAAAAAACGAAAAAAGGATTCTCCCTTCTCGACAAGGGAAAAAAAAAAAGGAGAGGTGGAGGATCTGTTCATGCATTCCAAATCCTGAAGTGAACCAAATGAAAGAAAATGGTGGCATAACTTGCAGATCAAAGCTTGAAGATTTGATATGAATTAATTTGTCGAAAAAAGGAATTTAATATGTTTGTCTTATGAGACCATCCATACTCCATGGAAGCGTGGGATCCACCCTGGATTCATTACCTGTACGCTTTGTGGCTAGAAATTACAAGGACCCCAGAAAAAAACTAGAGTCATCTCCAGCTTTGCATGCCAATATTGCCCGTTGCCAAGAACAAGAATATGCTTTTTAGGGTTCTTTTACTGCATTTCGATTCCATTCCATGCCTTCTACGTCCATCTTCTTCTCTTCTCAGCTCATTCAGAATTATGCCCTCGTCACCGATGTTACATACTAGGCGAAAAGAATTCTGAAAAGCAGCTCCAAATAATTAATGGATATATATAACTCTGATATTTAATTGTATATTAACTTTCTCATTCATCTTAATTGATCTTAAAAAAATAAAAAAAAAAGAAGGTGAACATGTAATTGTGCCGAACCCACTACGAATACCAGCGCAAATGAACAAAGTACCTGTTTTTTTTTTAATTGCATGCGTTGATTAAGTGCAAGCCATCATTGAAAAAAGACATGAAAATCAACTTTCAATGAATATTTCAAGTTAAAGTTCTTTTCTTTCAAATAATGTTTGCTAATTGGATCTTGATTCTAATTAATCCCTTCATTTTACGTTGTGTTTGTAACCAAGAAAATTAAATAATTCATTTATTGTGATCTTTCTTTACATTAATATCTAATTAATTATAAATGATTCTTTGATAAAATAAATAAATAAATGATTCTTTGATTTCATTCTCTTAATCTAATCTAAGAATAGTTTATAGGGTAATGTTCAACGTCACGCAACACTAATATAAATAAATTTATATATTTTAATCCAATCTATATATAATTAATTACTAAATAATTAAATATACCAGTGTAGTAATATCTAAGTTGACTATACGACACATATAATGGTCGATATTTTACCTTCATGGAAAAGCACAAAATCTATGACCATCATTAAATAATAATAATAATAACAAAAAAATTATTTTTTTAATGTATTTTGGTGATCATAAATTATTTATTGTCCAAATATTTTTATGTATTTTGATGGAAATAAACTTATGGTACAAGTTATTCCGAAACGCGTTGAGTTAAAGCTATATATATATATAAAACAACAACGATTGTGAAAATAAATAAATAAAAAATCCCACAAGTACAGTGACTGTAATAACCTCAACGCCAACGGTTAAAATAAAATAAAATAAAATAAAATAAAATAAAAAGATAAAATAAAAAAAACTTCCAGTCCGTCTGCGTTTGGCAGCCTTACCTTATATTTTACAAAAGCACAAGCACAACCTCTCCATCTATCTCTCTCGCCCAAATCATAACACAGAGATCTCTCAATTTCTAGACTTCCCATCTTTTCTCTCTGTCTCTCAATTCTTGATTTTCTTGGTCTTAAATCGATTTTGAAATCTAGGGTTTGAATTCTTTAATTTTGGCTTCTTTTATATCGTTTTCTTGTTTTTGCAGGTATTATTTATTTTGCATAATTTCACCAAACAACCTTTGGTGAAATTCCTGCTCTTGGTTGATAATTACATGATCACTAGGTACGTCGTCATCTTTCCTTTTTTCTTCGTTAAAAAGTCTCAAAATTTATGCACAGTTTTTTCCACTAGTGGGTTTTTCTCACCTTCTGTTGATAAATAATAATGGGTGTAAGGTAATGATTTTTAATCTTCTCTTTGTATTTCTTTTTTTGAAAATAATTGAATCTAATTAAAAGCGGGGCTATGTTTTCTGTTAGCATGATACTGAATTCTTTTGGTACATGGAGGAGTTTGTTTCCCTTTAGTTGTAGTTTAAGCTGACTTGGCGTGATAGATGAAAGTGCTCTTTTGAAGAATGGAGATCCTCTTGCCGTGTTTCCTAGATTTGGTGGCACCAAAATTTGCTACATCAAGAGGAAAAACCTTCGATTATAATATTATCCTGTAGAGTTGTTGCTTCAATGGTTGGTCATTTTTGGATGAAAAGTTGGTTTGTTATTTGCATGACATGTTATCTGGCAGCATACTGATCTTACTTTTTTTGTTTATTCCGTTTTGTTTTTACTTTCAAATCTTGTCCAGAGGGTTTGGTAATTGTTCTTATGGGGTAAATTTGAAAGTTTTCCTAGAAGAGCAATTAAAGATTGGGGCTTAAATTTAAATAGAGCAGAGAGAATAAAATGTATAGGTCTCTAACATGCCCACCTCAAATTTATTGGAGGATTCAGGATTCCTATGATTTCTAAGGTTGCTTTGCTTGAGCATCTTGTTTTGGCATCCATTTGGGGCATGAATCATATGCTGCACAAGAAGAAATGGGATCTGCTTTTCAATTGTAGGGCTGGGCTGATTGCATTGAGATTGCATGTGTTTGTCGACTATTGAGAATGTTCTGCTTGTACTCCTTGGAGGCTTTGCATTCTGTTTTGACCTAGGGGTCTTTTCCTTTAGAGAAGGTATTTGTGTTTTGACCTAGGGGTCTTTTCCTTTAGAGAAGGTATTTCAGAAGCCAGAGTTCATTGCATCTTGAGTTTCAGTTGTGATGAGACTTGGAGTGCAGCTCCATTTTAGATGTCAGTGAGAAAAAGTTCTGCAGACTTTCTGCATTCGTGAGGTAAGTGTCATCATCTAGGATAGATGTAAAGTCTTTCATCCAAAGGCTTTCTAGGAATCTGGAAGTGGGTTATAGTGCCAGCTTAGTTGCAGCAGTTGTACATCTCTCTCGTACACGTGCTCTCTCTTCTTGTTCACTGTGGTATTGTTCTCACGTCTAATTCTTGTTTCGTCACTGGGATCTTCTCCGTCCTCCCTGTTTCTTCTTCTCTCTCATCATACCTCACATCAGATTGATGCATTGATGTGGCATTCCATGGTATGCTTTGCAATTTAACATTGAAATGACAATATCACAGGAATCTTTTGGTCTCATGTATTATGTTTTTCTAATACAGGATGCTTTTCAGTAAGCTGTAGTATAAATGGTGTTAAATTGATGAGAATGATTTGTGTACAAATATGGATGGAATTTGTGCATATTGCTTGATATGCAATGTTGGTAAGTGTATTATTTAATATCTTCCATCATGCGTTCCTAACGTCTGAGATGGTATTTTGTATTGCTTTCTTGGTTTATATATATTCGAATATGCATATGCATATGTATTTATTACAGATGCCATCCTTGTTCTGGTTGGTGGATCATTACTGTATTGTTTTCGCACTTCATCTTTCAATGACAACTTATATCACAGTTTATCATTCCAACCAATTCTAACATCTTTATGCTAATATCTTGGCTATGAAGCAGGTATAATTTGAGATATGGGACAAAGAAACATGCTATGCACCAATCAGATGATTGATTTAGAAATGGATCAACAAAGCCAGGGATATCTACATCCTGAGTCCTGCATTCTTCTAGGGGGTGTGACAAACTTCCGACCACCTGATATTCCTACCGTGTTAACAGCTTCAGGGAACACTATCAATCGTGACGCCCATCTAGCTGATCGTTATGATGGTGCTATGTTTTATGGGATGCCCCAATACCATGGTGTTCATCCTCATCCTCAGTATCACAGCCCAAATCTTGATTTAAGTGTGGCTACTGCACCCAACTTCTATGTTCCTTACATGACTCCATCTTCTGGTATTCATATCAGTCATGCATCTTGTGATCAATTATCTTCATCCAACAATTATGGAGTGATTGGAGTTTCTGCTGATGAGTTTGGAACAAACAGTCACTTCATGGATAATGCTAGAAGTTCATACAAGAGAAAGAATGCTGAAGGAAATCCAGGGAATGTCCACTATCTGAATGCCTCAGCAAGCTCTAGTTCCTCAGTTCCCCCAGTGAATACAAGGCATCCCGAGGGGGTTGCTCTGATGGATGCTACATCATTCACCCTGCCACATTACAGGGGGACTAGTGCTTCATCAATCAGGGAAGTAGGATCTCAAAGAAGTGTGAGGAATAGATTAGGTTCTGTGGGGCTCGATCCTGCCTTGACACACAACCCGAACCATTTTATTCAAGGAAACTATTTGGGCCAACCCTATCAGCCAGGTGGCTCTCTCTGGTTAGAACAACACTTAAGCAACGGTTCTATTGATGCAGGCGCTTCAGTATGGACTCAGACCCCTACTATTCCTTACATGCACGGTAACTTTTATGTTCCTTATTACTTCTACTCTTTGGTCTCTTTATGTATGACGAATCCTGTTTTCTTGGAATTTGTTTTAAGTACCACAAATGGCCCATCATGGAAATATTAAGCTCCTTGTTTCATTTTCTTTTAGGGAACAATGTCAATGGAGTTCCTATAGAAACTGGGAGCATGGGTCCACAGCGGTATCATGAGCCAGCTAGCAACAGAAGTAATGCCAGTTTCTCGCACCCTTCTCCAGTAAACCCTCAGCACCATAATTTTCATCACCTGTCTCCACCAATTCAAGGAATTAGAGGTCACAATATTAATATTCTTCCTCAAGCACCAGCAGCTTCATTCAGAGTTCCTACAGCCAATGCCTCACAAAGCACTATGAATCTATCTCAAGATGGTTTAGATATTGGACTTAGGAATCCGGGATCTGTTCAACCAACCGGCCTTCGAATGTACCGGCCTCGCCATGAGGGAGTTGCACCTGAGACCACACTAAGACATCGCAACCTCCCTCGCTTGAGAGTGTTGCCAACAGATGCAAGTTCCCATCTTCATCTTCATTTCTGCTATTTCTTTTCCATCATTTATTATTATGAGTGGTTATCTTTGGTTCATAAGGATTTTATTGGTGAAAAAGATCCCTTTGTTTTACATACTTCTATCTTCAATTAACTGTATTTGTTATGTTAATAAAGTGGTTAAAATATTTCTGATTCATGTGTGTAGGGGGTAGCAATACTAGGGTTCCCTGACTATTATGAAGTAGAGAATTATGCTGACCACCACAGAGATATGCGCTTGGATATAGAGGACATGTCTTATGAGGTAACTTTGAGATACTTTGACAACAATCTTTCTTTTAACATGCAATTAAGCTAGATGGTGATGTAATCAGTAGTATGGAGAATATGAAAGAGCATCCAGTTGGTTTTGGATTGTCTAGATGAATGGAGGATTGACATGTCTTAATTTTAAGCATCTGATACGAGAAACCTGGAATTGCACCCACTTTTATTTTATAACATGAAATTTTCAACTGTCTACAGGAGCTTCTTGCACTTGGGGAGCGTATTGGTAATGTAAATACTGGTTTATCAGATGCAACTATCAGAAGTCAATTAAAAACAAGAACTTATTTATCATCTCCTTATCCAATCAATTTGGAAGTATCTTGTATGGATCAAGAAGCTGATTCTTGCATTATTTGCCAGGTATTATAAAAGCTACCTTGTGAATTTAGTATTTGGACATTTTTGAATTGTGCTCAGTTTATCAGAATGCCTTATAATTTTGTCACCTGTTTTCTATATATTGACCAAAATGTTATCTTCTCTCCTTCACGCAATGCATGGAATTTATATTGATATTTTGGGATTTTCCAGGATGATTATAAGAGCAAGGAGAAAATTGCATCTCTTGATTGTGGACACGAGTATCATGCAGATTGCTTGAAGAAGTGGCTACGCTTGAAGAATGTCTGCCCCATCTGCAAATCTGAAGCCTTAACCATGGGAGGAAAGGATGTTTAAGGTGGTGATCCTGCTTGTATAAAATAAAAGGAAAAATAAAGCGGAGGAAAGGGGTGACAGCTTTAAAGGCGAGCATTCAAAGCACAGCCAGTTCTCTCTCTCTCTCTTAATTTGTTTATTATAACAAAGTTGATATTTTGGTACATGTTTTACATGCACTTGCAAATATACGACTAACTGTCACACGAAGTCATTTATTTGTTGGCTCTGAATGTATCGAAACCTGTACAGACATTCATTATAGATTTCGTGTGCTGTATCATTAACTTTCAGTTAAGGTGCCATTCCGGTTCCCTTTGTATTTTGAGATGCACAGTATTGGAATGTTGGATCATAAATCTGATAGATATAACGGTCTGCTTTTCCTTGAATTGAGGTTTCTGAATTTTTTTATAAGTGCATACTGGTTTTTCTATCGGTTTGTATTGGATGATATTATGTTTGCTTAGGAATGCGCAGCAGCTTTGTCCACCTTCCATCTCTCCTTTTGGTTCATGATGTTCAAGACATTTGGCATGGTTGATTGAATTGTTGGATGGCCTACTTGGTTACTTTGATGTACTTATTAAGGGATTGGTTACTTGCTTTTTCTCAGAGCATCCATGTTCATGCTCTCTATAATAGCTAGCAAGGAAGGTTTTCACTCGTATAATTCTTGCTCTCAAAAAGACTTTCTATTCTAACTTTATGAACTATACTCGCAATATAAATAACTCTTTATTTATTTGGTGCTCAACTGCAATTTCAAGAGATAGTCTTGAGGTGAGTTTCTTATTTGATTTACTTTTGGATTTTTGCTCTTTTATTCCTTCGTATTCTTTGGCTGTCAAAACAAAGTACTATAAATTCAACAAGCATTAGGGCTGATGAAGCCTCCTTTTTTACGACTTGATGAAGATGAAGGGTGGGATGTAGGTGAATTAAGCTGAATTGGGTGGCTGATGGTGTTGTCTATGATGTGATTACATGTAAAGGAAAACAAAACTTTGGGTTTTGCACAAGTGATCATTGCTTTTGTGCTACTTTCGATGTTGAAAGTTCTACATTTCAATCATGATAAAAGTGATTAGGTCTGAGATATAAATCTTGGGTTTTGCACAAGTGATCAGGCCAATGTCCATACTTTAGGAGAACAAACATAATGTTCATAATGATGAACTACTTCCATGATGCTTTGTAGTTACATTACATCATACTTTCTTTTTGTATTCTTCTGCTTTGATGCACCAGTTTTTAGGAGTGCCAAATATTGTGTCTTTTAATGTGTAAGATAAGTTGCTTAGAAAGTTTTGGAGTTGGGGATTTTATAGGTTAATTAGCGTGGTTTACTAATTTCTTAGATGCCCGGTAGGGACCTACTGCGTGTAAAGTTAGATGCAATGTGGAACATCTTTGGAGTGGATTATTAACAAATCTCACATAGCTTTCCTGTTTCTAAAAATTAGAGCCAAGAACTTCTTGGGTTTTTTTTAAAAAAACATATATGTAATAAAAATAGTAAATTTAATTTTTCTTTTTTTGAAGATTCAAGGATCCCATTAAATAAATCTAAAGTTGTTTAGGGTTTTTGCGAAGATTACCTAAAGATTAAATGTTCTTTTCAGTTTTGAATATTTTTTTTCAAAGTTGGGTTGTTGCAAACCATAAGCTGTCCAAGTATCTAACCTCTAACAGTAATCCATATGAACCATTAATGAGTTAGGAGAGAGATTGTTATTCCTTAGAGTGTTAGCTTTTTTTTGTGTGTTTTAGGTATTTCTGTATTTTACTCTACTTTCCTTGAAAAATAAAAGACATAACTTTTTATTTACAGAGAAACTTAAAAATTCTATAAATGATAAAATATCAATTTGCCTTTTAAATAACATCACATATATTATTTTAGGCTAATTTTAGAAATTTATTCAATCAAGTAAGTTAAGTCCTTACTTGATTGTTTCTAGGTCTATAATTGTAACCCTCGATATTAATTAGATTCTAGTCTTTAATTTCTAAAATTTATTTACAATCAAGTCGCACTTGATTAGTCATTTCATTTTAATTTATGACCAATGGTTCTTATGTGTGTGACCCATTATATTTCCTAATAAGTTGGTCTAAATATAAATCATAATTGTAAATAAAATAAGATTAAATAAATTAAACAATTTAATTTATTATCAATTAAAAAATTAATTGATTTATATTTGAAGATCAAATACAATGTCTTGCAACTTGTCATGATCCTCCAAATATTAGGTAGTCATAAATGGTTTGACTTAGCCTTTCAGTAACTAGTTTATCTATGTAATCATTATCACTTCATCAAGAATATTTCAATTTAGACATTATAGCATGAAATATATCTGCTTTGTTAAATCATTTTGATTTCTCAATACTATAGTCATTGATTCTTTAAATAAGTTTTGAAACTCTTTTGAAATCTCATTCCACCATGATCAAGAATTTCACAATCAATACTATTTGAGAACAGATGAAATATTTTTCTTAATTCACCTAGGGTGATGAATCCTCTCTTGATTACTTAAATATCTTCACATAGTTTATATTATACTCAATATCTGCCCGTTTGTTACCCTTGATTATGACAACACGTGATTAGGATTAAAACATAACACTTCATATATAAGATAACATAGTGATCTCAAATATAAAGATCGCTTACACAACTATCACATGAGCTTTTTTATAGACATAGGTGATCTCTCCATATGAAATTCTCTTGCATGTTAGTTTAATGTACATGTCACTTGACAAACACCTGCATATTAGTTCCAGTTATCCATGATACCTTAATTTATGAGAGTAACTGCTTCTTTTTATAAAGAAAAAAACATAATATGCATCGATCTCAATAGCTCTAATTAATATCAATCTTAGTAGAACATTGATCAGGAACATTTAGGAACAATGTTTTGATACAATATGAATCTCATAATTATAACAGCTTTATATTTTCCTATGCAAACCATTTTTGTTCAATGGATTTTATTTTTACTCTAGATTTATTAATCAAACATTAGATTCATCAATCAATATATAATTAAATATTAAAAAAAAAGGCTTTATTAATAATAGATATGTTTTACATGAATAAAATCAATGTTACGTCTAACTAACTAATTGACTACAAAGTAATCTCCTACTTAAGGGACACATAACTTTCAATTAAGGGGTGTTACGGAGGGCACAGGGGGTGTCGGGCGACAACAACGTCTGCCTTCTAAGAGGTGTGTTAGAAATGGGTTTCTGGTTTAATCATAAAATTATGATTATGAAATTCAGGAGTCGCCACCTAATATTATGGTTACTAAAAAACCTATGGTTTGTGAGAGTCTGGGTAAGGGACTGGTTGTGCAAGGAAAAAACGCATCACCCCCAATGCACCCTACCTAAGGTAAGTTGCATTGCTATTTGATTATTTTTCTAGGTCACATTTCTATTTGTTGGTTTTTTTCTAAGGTTTGAGGTAGATCTCCCTTCGTGAGAGAGTTTCTATTTTATTGAGTTAAATCATAACCGCTCTAAAGTCTAAATTTTAGCATCGCATTTATTTATTTATATTTTTTTGTTTTTATATCTTTAATATCTGAGAGTATACACTATTGTGTAGTTTTACACCCTCAAATATTAAAATCTACACTTAAACCCTAACAATTTAAATATAAAGTGAACAAAATAATTAGTGAAGGGTTTTAAATATTTTGGACAAACCCTAATGGATAGCCATAAACTGGTTATGATATCCATTTTGTTTTTTTTGCATTTTGAAAACATGAGAAAGATGTAATTTTTTTTGTTTTTTTAATGAAAATATGCTTGGAAAACTTTTAGGATTCGACCATATGCATGAAAACAAAATATTTTTTTATTTTTTGAAAGAGTAAATTAATTTAAAACTTTTTTGAGATTTTTTTAGCACTTTTAATTTGGCTTATTATTAAATGAAATTAACCTATTAAAAATCTAATTATGTCTATAGGCTTAATTTTTATGCAGATTCATCCAATAATGATTAATTTAACCTTGAATCTTTATTGTCTCTTCAGTTTTGGATATAATGGGGTATAATTATACTCCCGATTCCATCCAAAATTGCAGCTTGATTTTCGGTATATTTGGAATCCTCCTCAACCTGCTTTTTCTAAAATGTCAGTCTTCTTATTATTATTATTTTATTTTTATTTTGAAAAGAAAAAAGGTAAAACTTTTAGTGAATAACCAAAAAATGAATTATTATAAGAGGTCATTGGTGTTGACCTTTAGCTCTCTCTCTCTCTCTCTCTCTCTCTCACACACACACACACACATATTGATAATATGAAAATTGGACTAATAATATGCTTGAATGAAAATAAATTTTAAATTAGTTTTTACAAATATTATATCAACAAATATGAAGGATTTCATGAAAAAACCAAGAAGAAGTTCAAGAAGGAAGCATATTAATGACTTAGAATTAAGTGTTCATTTTAGTGCTTTATGTAAATCTTATATCTCACATTGATAGCACAAATTAAAATAAATGCACACAAACTTCACTATACATACATTTAAAAGGATTGATAAAAAAATATAGACAGTTCTAAGAATTCATCTAGGTTAAAACTAATAAATCTGTAATTTTGCATGAACCAGTCGCCCATTTTAGCCGTTAGTAAGACTTTAGCAACTATAAACAACTAGTTTCTGCTAAAATCATATATATATATATATATATATATATATATATATATATATATATATATATATATATATCTTGCCTAATTGTAAAATTAAAAAGAGAATCCAAACCTATATGATATACAAGTTATTCTAAGTGCAAAAACACTACAAATTTATCGATCCTTGATTATACTCTAATTTGTGCTATTAAAACCTTCATATTCTAGCACAAAATTATTTAAACACCTTCAAGTGCTATTTTGTAAGATATAGAGATATTAGAAATTTAAATTGTATTATTCACTCTAGTAAGAGAGTAAAATGTGATAAATCATTCTCGTAAACCTTTAAGAGCCAAGTAAAAACTCTTGATATTGATGAAGTATTTTCACCAAGGAAAAATCTTTTAGAGGATATATTTTCAAATGATTTAAAAATCTTGGTATGGATTCATTAAGTGGTTATTGTACTCTTGAACTCGAACTAGTGAAAGAATACAATACTCAAGACTAGTTTAGTACTTGAGATGTGGATGTAGGGTTGCCAAACTATGTTAAAAATCAAGTTTGTAAGTTCTTTCCCTTACCTATTTATTTTAAGAACTTTAATTATATTGTTGGTTATTGTGTTTAATTGAATTAAATTTTATTATTTGATAATATTAGAAAGACACTTAATTCACCCCTCTTTGGTGTTATAGTTGCCTTAATTATAGAACAACAATTGAGTCTTTTCACGAGATTCATAAGACATTATTGATTTAATTAGGAGTGGCTTGGTTTTTTTCCATGTTTTGGTACAATGGAATTACTTGATTGCCCTCAAAGGAAAAAAGATTGGTTAACTTGGGATTAGAGGCTCATTGAACTTTTCACTTTTTTAAGCAAAGTGTAATGACTATATTGCCCTTGAAATTGAAAAAATCTAGCCCACTCTGCAGGAGCTTATTAGTTCTTTCATCTTGGTTTTTTTTCATAATTGTCATGTGTTATGAAGGGGAAATTAGTATTTTCATTAATTAAAATAAAAAAAAGTGGTAGGCTGGTAGCCACCTCGTCGCATTCAAGCGACGAGTGTGGTAGCTTATGATGACAAAAAATGGCCTTCCAAGGTATTTTCCAATTCATCTTGGTGGTGGCTACCTATATGGACGGTGCGTGTATTGTAATTCCAACTAGTTTGGTGTCATTGGATTTTATTTTTTCTTTCTTTTTTCTCTCTCCTCCTCAATTTGTGCACTGTCCCTAAAAAAAATCGCAACCCTTCAATTTATTTATTCTTGAGATTTATTCCCTTTTATTTTAATTGCATTTCTTTTATTTCAATTAATTATTTCAAATTGGACATTATTTTAATTTCATACTCCTTTAATTTTTTCATCTCTCATGTTTGGTCCCCATTCTTTTATTTGTTATTTGTTTATTCAATATGATTTTTCATATTATTTTTCTTGCAATTTCATCCTCCATTAGTTTTTTTCCCAATAAGTTTGATTATCATTCTTTTTATTTTTTTCTTCGAAAAATTTTTTAAATAAATTTTTTTCTCCATTTCATCCTTCAACATTAGTTTTGATAGAAATTGGGATTCCATGCATTGTACATTTAGGAGATTAACCCGGGTTCAAGATATTCGTCCAAGTTTGCTTGGTTTTTATATTATTAAATTAAAATTGCTTTTTTATATTATTAAAATAATGAAGCTTATTAAACTAGTTACTCAGTGACTTGGGTCTACGATTTGTTTTTTTTTTTTGTATTATTATTATTATTATTTCATCCTTAAATATTAAATTGATTGGAAATTGAGTTTTTTTATTGAACTCAAGTCTAAGATTTTATGAGCTGTGAATTTGAATGATTAACTCATGTTTAAAAGATTTGCTCGGGTTTACTTGGTTTTTTATATTATTAAATTAAAATTACCTTTTTTATATATATTATTAGATTATACGAGCTTAAGAAATCCAAATGATTTAATGACATGAGACTAGGATTTTTTTTATTTTTTTTAGAAAGTCATACTTTGTCTTAATTTTTTTTTTTTTTTTACATTCGGTTAAAATTTCTCCGGCCCAATATGTCAATACTTCAGTGTTTTGAAAGGTTTTTTTTTGTCTAATATGTATCAAAAAATTTACTTCCTAATATCTTTATATTTTTTTTTTAAGATTGGAAAAACATAACCAACCCGTAACACAATGTGGGTAAAAAAAAATCTAGTAAATACTATATATATTCCTATCCCAGCCGGGAGGTTTGGTGCAACCCATTTATTGAGTCATATATAACTTAATTTTATCAAATGTTTGTGTGAATGATTTCAGTACTGATCAGTATTTGTAATTTTAATTTGGACAACCACGGCTCAAGTTTTTCCCTCGATCAGTATTATTCAATGCTTTTTATTATTATTATTATTATTATTATTATTATTATTTTATCGCATTCTTGTTGGTTGTTGCTAGCTTTTGTCTTGTGTTTATCTATTATTTCAATCGTTCACTATACAAATTGAAAAATTGTACTGAAAAGTTTTACTAACATTTAATACAAAATTTACAGATCATTTATATGCCAAGTTAATCCAAACTATTCATCACTTAATTGCCACATAAATTATTAAGATCTTTGTTTATAACTTTTATATATATATATATATATATATATATAAAGTTTCCCTATCTTTTTCTTTTTTTTAAGCAAAGGCACTTGGTAATAACGGTGGCATATTATACATAAAGCTAAAACATGTGGAGAAATTATTGTTCATTAAGACTCATTGTACTGTGGATTGTATTAGTGCTAAAAACGGGCACTGTTCACCGAGACTCATTGCATTGTGGATTGCACAATTTGTGGGGGCATTGTGTGCTGCAGCCTCAGGCTGCGGACACCTGGCGCTTGGGTTGTCATGCTTTGATGCTGGGGCCATACCCGCGAGCTGGCTACCCAACCAAGCCAACGGGGTCTGTTGGCAAGACCCTCTTCTGTTGGGTCAGGCGTAAAACCCAGCTGTTTTAGGTTCGAACGCAAACCCAAAACAAACACTCATGGGCCAGCCATGGAAGGACCCAAACCCCAATGCCATTAGGTCTGGCCATGGACCCATCCCCCAAACCTCTCGGCTCATGACAGCAAAGGACCCATACCCAAATGCTCTTGGGTCCGGACATGGACCTAGCCCCCAACCCTCTTGGGTCCGCACTCCGACCCCACCTCAACCCCTTTAGGGTCCGAACTAGGAAGGACCTAAACCCCTTGGGTCCGGACATGGAACCAACCCCCTACCCTATTGGATCTGCACTTCGACCCAAACCCAACCCATTTAGGTTGCGAATAGGAAAAGGCCCCCACCCAAACCCATTTGGGTTGGACCCTGACCCCAAACCCAACCCCGCTTGGGTCATGGCAAAAGGTTTGAGTGGCTATGGCAGCCTCAACACCACGTGGCGCTCGGTTAGCCCCAGCGCCACGTGGCTCAAGGGCAACCCAAGCGTCGAGTTTCCGCATCTCATTGCTATTATAATATTATTACTTATAATAAAAATATTAATATTTACACCATAACTGATAATATTTTTAATATTATTAATTATAAATAGAATAATAATATTTATAGCACAAATAATATTATTTTGTATATGAATATTGTAAATTTTAATAATAATAATATTGTTAACGCAAATACTATTCATTACAATAAAATAATAATATTTGTAACACCAATTATACTATTTTTAAAAGTAATACTTTGAATTATAATAAAAATTAAAATATTTATAACACAAATTATATTATTTTGACTATTAATACTTGTAATTATAATAAAAATTAAAATATTTATAATATAAATAATATTATTTTTTATATTAATACAACCAACCCCATCACCACATGGTGCTCGGTTCTGATTGCTATGGAATGGTTGCCCTAGCGCCACGTGGCGTTATGGCAGTGCAAGACCCATTGAGTTAGGATTATGACGTCACACCTAAGACAATCGGGCTCTGCCTCAAACCCAAGATCATTGGGTCATTTGCCATGACCCAAATGTGCTAGATCACCCTAAGTCACTCCCATCGCCACGTGGCGCTTAGGTCTGTACGTGGGGTTGGCGTGCCCTGACTCACCCAAGCGCCACATGGCAGACCCGAGCTCCACCTAGCACTTGGGTCATAGCAAAAGGCCAAATTGGCAATTGCAGCCCCAACATTACATGGTGTTAGGTTAGCCCCAGCGCCACATGGCGCAAGGGCAACCCAAGCAGCGGTTTTCCGCTTCTCATTATAATTATTATTATATTATTATTATTATTTCTAATAAAAATACTAATATTTATATCACAACTGATAATATTTTTATTATTCATGCTATTAATTATAAATAAAATAATAATATTTATAACACAAATAATACTATTTTTTATATGAATATTTTAAATTTTAATAAAAATAATAATATTTTTAATGCAAATACTATTCATTATAATAAAATAATATTATTTGTAACACCTATTATACTATTTTTAAGAGTAATACTTTAAATTATATGAAAAATTAAAATATTTATAGCACAAATTATACTATTTTTACTATTAATATTTTTAATTATACTAAAATTAAAATATTTATACCACAAATAATACTATTTTTTATAGTAATACTTTTAATTATAATAAAAATTAAAATATGTAAAATCCTTTATCATGACCCAATAAAAGTGAGTCATGCAAGACCCATTGGGCTGGGATTATGACGTCGAACCCAAGACAATCGGGTCCTGCCTTAGACCCATGACAATCGGGCCCTTTGTCATGACCCAAATGTGCTGGCTCACCCCAAAACCCTCCATGACCACGTGGTGCTTGGGTCTGTATGTG
>Ga0325410_1004200_pt1 | contig 16157 bp, 12 predicted proteins | sample PopdelMetagenome_16_FD_206182 | JGI IMG/M metagenome (GOLD analysis project Ga0325410, IMG submission 206182) | Populus deltoides microbial communities from Bellville, Georgia, United States - Xylem-PdIQD-R3 | ecosystem: Host-associated > Plants > Phyllosphere > Stem > Wood/Secondary xylem...
TTTGCAAGTTGAACAAATCTCTATACGGTCTCAAACAGGCGCCGAGGTGTTGGTACAAGAGATTTGATTCCTTCATAATTAGCCTTGGGTACAACAGACTCAGTTCAGACCATTGTACGTATTACAAAAGGTTTGAAGAAGATGATGTTTTCATCATTTTGTTGTTGTACGTGGATGACATGTTGGTAATAGGCCCCAACAAAGATCGAGTCCAAGAATTAAAGGCACAGTTGGCTAGGGAGTTTGATATGAAGGACTTGGGACCAGCAAACAAGATTCTAGGGATGCAAATTCACCGAGACAGAAGTGAGAGGAAGATTTGGCTTTCTCAGAAGAATTATTTGAAGAAAATCTTGCGACACTTCAACATGCAAGATTGTAAGCCAATTTCCACCCCACTTCCTATTAACTTCAAATTATCCTCAAGTATGTCTCCTAGCAATGAAGCAGAGAGGATGGAGATGTCTCGACACTTCAACATGCAAGATTGTTGGGAAGTTTAATGTTTGTCATGATATGTACAAGACCAGACATTGCACAAGCAGTGGGAGCAACTAGTCGATACATGGCAAATCCTGGTAGAGAGCATTGGAATACTATTAAGAGGATTTTGATATACATCAAGGGTACCTCAGATGCCGCATTATGTTATGGATGATCAGAATCTATTGTCAGAGGTTATGTTGATTCAGATTTTGCTGGCGACCTTAAGAAAAGAAAATCCACTACAGGCTATGTGTTCATAATTACAGGAGGAGCTGTGAGCTGGGTATCTAAACTTCAGACTGTTATAGCTTTATCCATAACAGAAGCTGAGTACATGGCAGCTACACAAGCTTGTAAAGAAGCAATATGGATGAAGAAACTTATGGAGGAGCTCGGGCACAAACAAGAGAAGATTTTTTTATATTGTGATAGTCAGAGTGCTTTGCATATTGCAAGGAATCCCGCATTTCATTCAAGAACAAAACACATAGATGTTCAGTATCACTTTGTTTGCGAAGTGGTGGAATATGGAAGTGTAGATTTTCAGAAGGTTAACACAAAGGAAAACCCAGTAGATGCTTTGACCAAACCAGTCAACATTGACAAGTATATATGGTGCAGATCCTCTTATGGCCTAGCAGAAACGTAAGCAGCATGAAGATGGCAAGTATAGAAAGGATAGAAGAATCATAAATGATCATGTGTGAAGACTTGATTAAATCATCAAAGTCTTCAAGTGGAAGAATGCAAAGCCAGCCACCTAAGTCAACAATGGTGGGAGAAGGTGAAGCCATCCTTTACACCCTAGTTAAAAATTATAGGCACCAAATTGGTGCCACTTGCCTTGCCCCTTGTCTTTTGCATGGATGCTTGCCTATAAATAGGCAACGCATCCAAGCATTATAGACACACCATAAGAGAGAAACTTGAGAGCAAGTAGAGAGAAAGAAGAGAGAGTGAAGAGAGAGTAATCCCACAAAGTTGTGAGGTATTTGTGAGATAGTAAGTGAGGTGTTTTCTCCTAGTAATAGAGAGATTTTAGTTGTTCTCCTATTAGGAGAGAGAGGTTGTAATTTCCATATTACTTAGTAAAATCCTTCTATACTTGCCCGTGGACGTAGCCAAATTGGGTGAACCACGTAAATTCTTGTGTGTCTCATTTCTCATTTTATCCTATCCTTTGCCTTTGAACTTGTCGGGTTTGCATGCCAGTATCCTAACAATTAGCTGTGTAATCACTAAAAATGAGTTTCGATGTCTAGTCACATCAGCTAAGGCTATGAGCTTAAAATGGAGAACAACTTTGAATAAATTATATTAAGTTTTTGTATATTGACCCTTAATTGTTTGGGATTCAAAAGTGAAGGAAATTATTTTATCTACTAATAACAGGTAAATTGATGTATTTTTTTTTATTAACGTGAGTGTCTGAGTCAGCTTGCGCACACCTCGATTAATCCCACAGGTCCTAAAGTAAATTGATGTTTTTTGAGAATACACCTTGACAACTAATGGTTAACCATGATTCTGATAGGAGATTTCTATTTAATTTCAATTCTTGTTTGCTTACCTATTTTTCCTTATGAAAAAGAAAAGAAAAGAAAAAGAAAGGATTAGATTGTTCTTGATAGTCATTTTCTTGAAATATCTTTCTCTTGCAATTGTGGAAGTGCAATTCAAATTCAATTGCGAATCAACAAAGACCTAAAAGAACTCATGTTATATAAAGCATTGCTGCCATTTCTTTTGTAGATAAAAGTTTGTAAATGTATTAGACTAGTTTGTAAATATACTTAGTTTATCATAATAAATTGTAGTTAAAAAATAATTAGCATGGACTGGTAGTTTATTATCACAAGACGTGCTAAACAAAAGATATTTTAGAAAAGACTATAGTTTATACATGTTTAAATTTATAAACTCAAGATAAAGAAACTTAAATTAACTATGCTTAACTTAAAACAAAAAAGGTACTTATATGTTGAAACACTTTAAAGTAATGAATCTTTTTTTATTGTCAATGATGAATTCTTTATCTTTAAGGGTTTATTGCTTCTCACTTGTGCAACTAAGATGTATACAATATGCCTCCCAAGATTTCAACACCACCACCTTGGTTTAGATGTACTTCTAAACCAAGGTTTTTGAACCAAAGAATATGAAATCAAATATATCTCAATAATATGAACCTAAACTCTAGATTTGAAAGGAAAATCAAAGCATAAAATGAGAATAAAATACTAAAATATAAGGTAAGGAAGAGTGTGTAAAAATCTGAAAAATTCTTAGTTTAAACTTTTTCTTCACCCTTTTCTTTATAGTGGATTTTGGAAGGTAAAATGTTGAAGATTTAATTCTCACCATTATCAACCATTGATTAGCCATCATAAATCAAGAATTAAATCTAAAAAAACCAAGAGTTCTTTGAGTGGGAAAACCAAGGGTTCTTTGAGATTAATTTCTCATTCACCTATAATTTATTTATTTAAAACAAATTTTCAACAATCCCCCACATGAATGGAAATTGTCTCACCAGTTTGAAAATGACTCAAATATTTGTTAAGAGATACTGCTTTGGTAGATTACTACCTCAGAATAGGTAGCTTTTGGCTTTGAACCTTTCTTAGTGAAATAATATCGGATTTACTTAACTAAATAATGAACGCAATGTCTTGAACTATTTAACTTTTTATGTAAACCAAGATAATAGTACTCACATAGTTCTCTACCTAGAGATTTCATTTAGTTCTCACTATTGTGTGTATTATGGCCCTAGACAACTCATGGATTCATGAGTGCTTTAGAGAATTCAGCCTTTATCGAAATTCTCAAAGAAACGACCATATTTCTCACTCATATAGGTGATCTTTCATTAAGAGTATTCTACTATACTCCACTTGGTGTACCAAGATATAAAAATCATTAAGAGTTATCGCACGTGTGCGGCGTCGCGATGATCGTTCACTCTCGTATATATTTGGCAAATATAGGGAGACAAGGAATTCTTGTCTTTTATCAGTGGTAAGAGGGAATGAGAGTCGCCACCTAATATTTTGATCACCAGGAACCCTAACTGGTCTCAGAAATTAGGTACGGGGACTGGTTGCGTAAAGAAAAGATATTAGCACCCCAAATACGCCCCACCTAAGGTAAGCTGCATTGTTTGATTGTCTGATAAAAGCTAAGATATGGTTGTGTTTTCTAGTTGTTGGTCTATTTAAGGTTTAAGAAAAGTTCTTTTTGGTAAAGAGACCCTTATCTTATTGAATAAAAACCTAACCGTTCTAATGTCTATAAAAGAACTACTATTTCAATATCGGAAATATATTTTACATATAAATTCATAATCCCAGATACGAAAACAAAACAAAATATTTTTTGGGTGTTTTTGAAATATTGGCTTAGTTCTCATGGCTTTATTAAACCGATTATTAAAGCCAAAATACATGGTAAAACATATTTTTGAATTTTTGTTGTATGAAAATACGATATGATTTTTTTTAGAGACTTGGCCGTATGCAAGATATTTTTTTGTTTTATAATTTTTTTTTGCAATATTTTAGAGAAAGCCAAACATTTTAATACCGGATTTGTATCTTTACAATATAAAAATACAAACCAATATTAAACAAAAATTTGATAGAAAAAAATACCCAGTAAAGTCAGAGATTTTTTGGACTGGGCCGCAGTTGTGCGGCCCAGCAAACAATGGAGAAGATCTTCACTGATCACGTGAACAGTGGAGAGTGAATTAATTTGCAATCCACTGTTCACTTTGTAGAACAATGGAGACGAGGTAATGAAACCGAAGAAGAAGAAGAGCAAGAAGCTGACTTGCGGTGGCGGTGGTGTTGTGGTTGCGAACTGGGGAGCCGAGGGTGGCCGATCGACGGTTCTTCTTCTCTATGTTATTTCTTTTTTCCTTTGTTCCCTCCTCTTTTCTGATTCTTCTTTTGTTTCTGACAATGTTTTTCCTTCTGACGGTGGTGCTGCTGTCGTTGGCGGTGCTGCTGGTGGCGGAATGATGGTGGTTCTAGGGGGCTGTTCTTCTTCTTCTCTCTTCTGCTTCCTTGTGTTTTTCCTTTTTCCTTTTTCCTTTTTCTCTGTTTTTTTCTTTTTTTTGTTCTCTCGTCTTCAATCTCTCTATTTGTTCCCTCTGTTTCAAACCGTTACCTCAACCCTCTCTCTAAGTCTTTCTCTGCAATCTCCGCCCTTATTTTTTTTTCTTCCCTCTGTTTTTCAACTCTCGTTTCTCTTCTCTCTATATTGTCCCCCCCAAAATTTTCTCTCAAATCTCTGCCCCTGTTCGTCTCTGTTTTCAACTCTCTCCTCTCTTCGTTTTTTTCATCCCTGTTTTTTTCTTCCCTTCTGTTGTTTTCGTTCTTCCTCCCCTGGTTCTTAAACATACGTCCCCCTCTGTTTTCAAATCTTTATCTTTATTTCTGCCACCCATTCTCTGTGTCTCTTTCCCCTGCTATTTATAAGGGTGAAAAGGGGGAGAGAGGGCCACTACCCCTGTCCAGTCATGACACAAGGGTGGAGTGGTCGGGCGGCCATTGGGTAGTCGCCCTAGAGTCACCCGCAGGACTTGTCTCCTCTGCATTTTTGTCTTGGTAGTTCAAGAGGTGTGGGTCTTGTCGATTTTTCAGGTCTTGGGAGAGAGAGGGAGCGGGAAAATACAGGGGAACAAACCTCTTCTTCCCCTGCCTCTGCGCGTCTAGAGGAAGAAGAAACAACACAGTCCCGTTCAAAACGACACTGTGTCGTGTTCCATACTTTTTTTTTAGGTTGGAAAAAAATGAATTTGGAAATAACCCAAAAATGGGTTATGACAGGAGCTTAGCTCACCCTTTATCACATTACAACTAGCACTTATTTCATCATAAAAATAAGCAAGAAATAATAATTTTCTAATGCTACAAAGAATGTTATATGACTTAGTTTTCCATTTAAACCTTGATCTTGAGATCTCCAATCAATTAGGTATGATTACCATCATTATACTCTTTCATCTTTTAAAAGCTTTAAGCCCATTCCCTTCAATGAATTATACACAAGCTCTCTCAACAAATCTTTGGTTAGCGGACCCATAATATTTTCCTTTGACTTTATAAAGTCAATGGAAATAATTTCATTTGAGAGTAAATGTTTAATGATATTATGTCTATGACATATATATCTAGACTTAACATTATACATACTACTTTATGCCTTTTTTTTTTATTGTTGATTGAATGTCGTAATAAACATAAATAGCTGACACTAGTTTTCACCAACATGAAATATCCTCTAAGAAATTCCAAATCCATTTGGCTTCCTTTATAACTTTATTAAGAGTATAAACTCTAATTCTATCATGGATCTAGTGATACATATTTGTATAGAGGAATTCTATGACATAACTAATCCACCTAGTGTGAAGAGATATTTACTTGCGGATTTCAAATCCTTAGTGTCGGATATCCAATTAACATCATTATACCCTTTTAGTACTGCTAGGTAATCAGTATAATATAGCCCATAATCAATGGTGCACCTCTATTATTTAAGTACCTTTCATATTGCTTTCTAATGTTCCATAGTTGGATTACTTAAAAATCTACTCAATTTGCTAATTGAGTAAGAAATATCAGGTCTTATGCAATTTATAACATACATCAAGCTCTTAATTATTCGAGAATATCTTAATTGGTCTATTCCCTTGCTTTTATTTTTGGACAGATAGACACTTATGTCCATTGATGTTTGTATAATGCTATTGTCAGCTTTAAAAAATTTATCGAGATTGGGATAATACATATCTATCAGATGTCCTAAACATATTTATTCCTAGTATGACATCTGCAACACCTAAGTCTTTCATGTCAAACTTGTTAGTTAACGTTTTTTTAGTAGACTTGATCATGTGATCATTACTACCTAAAATAAGTATATCTTCCACATAAAGATATACAATGACATAACCTTTATCTGTGGTTTTTTTACATAAGTATATTTATCAACTTTGTTGGCTTTAAATTTATGTGACAACATAACTTTGTTAAGTTTTTCATCTCATTGTTTAGGTGCTTGTTTCAAACCATATATTGATTTAACAAGTTTACAAACTTTCTTTTCTTGTTCATTGACAATAAACCCCTTAAGTTATTTCATGTAAACCTCCTTATAAAGGTCATTATTTTAATAAAGTTATTTTTACATCCATTTAATGTATTTCAAGCTTATTAATAACTGTAATGACTATTAACGTTCATATGAAAGTTATTCTTGACACATGTGAATATATGTCAAAATCGTCCACACCTTCTTGTTGTTTAAAACATTTAACATCAAGTGTAGCTTTATATCTTTCAATAGTGCCATCAACTTTCATGTTTATTTTAAAGATCCACTTATAGCCTAATGTTTTATTTTTTGGAGGAAGATCCACTAGTTTCTATGTATGATTGATTATTCATAATGGATTCAATTTCACTATTAACTGCCTTCTTCGAATAAAAAGCTTCCAGATATAACATTGCCTCGAAAGAGATTTGAAGTTCATTTTCTAACAAGTTTGTTAAAAAATCAGGAGCAATTTTTTTGGTTATTTTTTCTTTTTTACTCTTTTTAAGCTTAACTTCATCATATTCTAATTGATGATGATTACTTGAGCTAGCCTCAATCTTTCTCTTAAATGAATGATTTTCTCGTGTTTCTTTCCATGAAAACACATCCTTAAAGAATATAGCATTTCTTGATTCCATAAGAGTATTATGATGAATATCCTTAATACTTGACTTATGAACAATAAATCAATAAGCACTACTATTATATGCATATTCGATAAATACACAATCCATAGTCTTAGGTCCTATGTTGACCTTTTTAGGATCATGTATTGCTACATTTGCAAGATACCCCTACACTTTAAGGTATTTGTAGGAAGGTCTTCTAACTTTCCACAATTCATATGGTGTCTTATCTAACTTTTTTATAGGGTACTTTGTTAAGTATATAATTAACAATTAAGATTGCCTCTCCCTATAAGTTCTGAGGTGCTTCCAAACTTATCAATATAGTATTCATAATTTATTTTAATGTTTAGTTCTTACATTCGTAATGCCATTTTATTATAGTGAATAAATAGTAGTATTTTGAAGGACAATACCATTTTAGAAACAGAATTCACCAAATGGTGCTTTGTATTCTCCACCTCTATCACTTCTTATTACCTTTATCTTTTTGTTAAATTGATTTTCATCTTCATTCTTGTAATGTTTAAATATTTTACGAGCTTTATCCTTACTCTTTAAAAAATAAATATAACAATACCTTGTGCAATCATCTATAAAAGTAATATAATATTTTTTTCCACCTCTAGTTTGCACAAACTTTAAATAACCAATATTTGAGTGAATTAAGTCTAGAGGTTCACCACTTTTTTTTAATTATTTGAAAATAAAGTTTTGTGAATTTTGATTCCACGTAAATTTCACACTTGTGATTTTTCCAAAAAATCATATTGGGTAATAATTCATGGTTTATTAACCTTTGTATATAATTATAATTCATATGACCTAACATGCCATGCCACACATCACAAGACTCAAACAAATAAGAAGAAGATACAATCTTATTATTATTCTCATCTATAATTACAATGGTCATTACATTCATTTTAAAGAGGCTATCACAATGATACCCTTTTTCTATAAACATATCACTCTTAGAGAGTATAAATTTATCATTCTCAAACACCATCTTATAACTATTTTTGCTCAATAATAAGTCAGATACTAAATTCTTCCTAATGTCAGCAACATGAAGTATATTATTGAGGGTAAGAGGCTTTCCTGATGTCATATTCAGCATAACCTTTCTAACACCTAATACCTTGGAGGTTGATGAGTTCTCCATGTATAGGTTATCTCCATCCATTTCTTTGTAAGTGGAAATTATCCTTTTCTCAACGCATACATGTCTTATAACACCAATATTAACCCAAAACTGCTCAATATTGTATAATAAGGTTGACTTTAAAAATAACAAATATTTTTATTTCTAAAAAATTCATTAGCGAGGTAATTAACCTCATTGATATTGGCTTCAATAGTTATTTCATTTCTTGAGTTGCTTTATTTAGCCTTATGTTGTTCACTGTGATTTGTTCAATTATCTCCATTTCACTTATGAACTATTCCATATACAAAAATAGTATCGTGTGAACAATATTTTCACTAAGTTCCCATGAAATATTAGAGGGATCTCAAATGATTTCGTTTAAAATTCAATCTCCTTAGGAAGAACTTACAAGATTGTATCTATTAACTGCACTAACTTTTTATATATGTAAACAATAACATATACGTTAATAATATAGTATATATGAGCAAATCTTACCAAATAGCTTTTATGTCATTCTTAGATTTATAAATTTACCGACTATGAACCTTTTCATAACGATAACTTCAACCTTGAACTTTTTATTAAAAGCTTTTCAAAGCACCTTTGTACTATTGATTCAACTATACACATCATATTGTGTATTGTTTAATCTATTCAAAATGTAATTTTTTTAATGCATGAAATCATTATGATTCCGTACGTTCAAAGCTACCATAATTATGAAATTAATTTTATCATTTGAAAACTTTAACATTTTTCCTACAAGAGCTTAACCAAGTTCGAGGTCAGCACATAAATCAACACTTTATGTTGTCACCATTTAAATTTCAATCTACTAAACTTTTTATGTTTCTCACTATGCACCATAAAAGGCAATGGTGGAATTTTCACTACCGAAATAGTACTTCCTGAAGCAATATTGGTTGGAAAAACCAATTCTCGAGTTAAATTTATGATATAAATTATAAAAATAATAGCCAATAATATTTATAAATAAATATTTCATATCCAAAACAAAGAAGTAGAATAATATAAAATTTGAAATAAAGCAACTTGATTAGTCTTGGATAAAAAAATAATAAGAGGGCAATTGTTTGGCCGCTGATGATTTTCTTAAAAAAAAGAGTCTGGTTCTGTTGCCACTTTATAGAGCCTGTTTCTCTCTCATCTCTTCCCCAAACAAGATAAGAAATATACCCCCTCACACCTTGTATTTTGTACTCCTACCTAGATAAAACAAAGGCTCTTTTGCAGGTATAAAGGTGCTGCTACAAGAAGCCAAACCCACACTCCAACCAGCCAAGCTTGCCAGTGTACTTCTATTGTCAACTATGAAACACTGTAAAGGCTAATCCTTAGCCTCAATGGATGGATTTAATTCATTCTTTGAAATGAAAGGGTGAGGATGATCCAGCTCATGGCCTCTAAATGATCCCTATTGCCCTTTAAAAACCCATGCAAAAGACATAAAAAAAAGAGAAGAAAATGAGGAAACAATCTTGACAAACAAGATACTCTCATACTGCCAAACCTAAAAACCCCTTAGCCAAACCATTAACTAGCCAAGAAAAACAACAAGCAAACCTTTGACATGCAACAACTACAAGTCCAAAGCTAGTTTAGAAATCCCTATCTAAGAAGCAACTTTGTTGGACAAGGTATGTTCTAACTTTGATAAGAGGGTGATAAGAGGGTGAAGCTCTATAAGCACACCCCTCCCCATATCTTGTCTTTTAAATTGCTTCTCAATATATTTATTGGGTATCATTTGAAGTTTTTTGTTAGTTTAAATGTAATGAATGGTTGTTTTTAAATGTTTAGTTATGCCATGATGTAGTATGTATATACATCTTTAAATTTTGTTTGAAGTTTAGCTTGATGTTTAGGACTGTTATTAAAATGATAAATGACAGTTTGACTCACATTTTAGCATGTCATTATGAAAAAATATGTTGAAAGTTGGTTGATATTTGTTTCTGATGTTCTTAGACCATTACTAGTGGTTGGCTAGGATTGTTTAAGCTAAATACATGTTGTTTATGGTTAAGGATGTGAAAAATAGCCAATGAAACAATGTTGAAATGTTTTTTTTTTGGTTTGTTGTCAGTATATAGACTTTGCTTACTATTTTGCTTTTGATTTTTGTTCCTTGTTATTTTGATGGTTCAATTAAGTTATGTTGAGTATGTTTAAGCTTTGATTGCTAGATTTAAGCTATTTTATGCATTTTTTTTTATGTTTAAGGCACTTATGGGTTTCTGGGTTGATGTTCATCTGTTGAAAATTGCCTTAGGTCACTATTTTCCATGTCTTTTTGGTCGACTGATGGTTCTTACATATGTGTATATGCTTTTTAATCATTAATCAAGGATCTTTATGGTTTTTAATTTTAAGTTCTTTCATTTTGTTCTTCACAAAAATCAAATAATTGTGATGTTTATTTGATTATTATGTTAATCCAACCCTAAAATCTTGTTTGAATGTTGTTTTTTCATGTCTTAGTGCCCTTAATTTGACATGATATGGTATGAAACGAGATTCATGTTGCTGGGTTTCTTTAATGTGTTCTTTGTGTTCTTTATGAACTTCTAGCAAAAACCTCTTGTTTGATCTTTATTTGTTTTGTTTCTATTCTAGGTTGTGTTTCTGGGCTTGGACCTCGGGTCAGGAAACCCAACCCACGTGATTGGGATGAGCTCATTCTTGAAATAAATACAAGTTTGACTAGTCAAAATTTTACCAAAGAAAGAAAAAAAACATTGTTTTGTGTCTTTAAGGTGTGTTTGCCAAACACAACCTCAAAATAATTTTTAAACCTTTAAGTTTTAGTTAATGACATATTAGGCAAACATCCCTTACTGATTTTCTAGCATTTCTTATTTTATCTTTTTTTTCATATGTTTTTGCCAAATAAGCCCCTAAAAAATCTCTAAATATTTTGAAAAAAATCCAAGGACTATTTTAAAATTATTAATGGGTCCATTACATGTTTTTCCAATAATTTCACTTAATATTGGGTTATAGACTTACACTATAAAATACAGACTTGATATTAAAAATACATGTTTTTCTCTGAAATCTCAAAAATTCAAAAATTCAAAAAACATTTCTTGATTTCAAAAATACAAAAATATGTTTTTGTTTGCGTGCATATGAAAATTCTAAAAATTTTCATGCATATTTTTATATATAAAAAATTGTATTTTTATCATACTTTAAAAAATACAAAATCAGTCAATGGATATAATAACCTATTTATGGTTATCCATTAGAACTTGACCTACATTTCAAAAACACCAAAAAAATTATTTTGTTTATTTAATATACAAGATTATGAACTTCTACATAAGATGTATTCTTGATATTAAATAAAAAAAACAGTTTCTTTTTATGTTTTGACTCTTGAATGATTAGACTTAACCCCTAAAGCTATGTTTCACTCTATTGGGGTGGATTAAATTTAATCATCAGATAGACCAACAATTAGAAAACACAACATCAACTTAGTTTATATCAGACAAATCTTACCTCAGGTAAAGCGTACTAGGGGTGCAAATACCTTCTCTTTATGCAATCAATCATCTTATCTAGACTCTAAGACCACTTATAGTTCCCAGTGACCATTCTTAGTTATTTAAACTAAGGACAAGTTTATTTCAACTTAGAGAAACCGATCCATGAGGTTTTAAGAAAAAATATTTTCCTTAGTTATTTTTATTTTTTTCTAATTAGTTTATGAAATTAAATATTATGCTTAATAATTTTATTTTTTCTAGTTTATTTAGGTTAACTTAAGGAGTTGTAAACATTTTAGAGAGGAGATCACTTGAAGAGAAAATACTCAGTGATAAAAACTCAAATTAAAGTTTTTGTAAGGAGATCTTATTCGATAAAATTTTGTTTTGGTTGTGTTTGCTATCTTTATTGTGTTGTTTTCATTGCATATTATAAGTTGATATTAGAACTCTGTGTTAATACTTCGACTTGATTAAAGAACACACATATGAGTCTCTTATAAGCTACCTTCCTAGGCTCTGAACCCACAAGTTGAAAAGCATTGGTAACCACTTATCATTCCAAATATCTATCCTCTTTCCACTACATATTCTCTGAATAAATCCATCATCTAACATCTTTCAACCTTCCACAATGCTTCTCTATGTAAAAGATGGATTATGTCCTAACTGAGCAAATAAGAATGGTGTGTGAGGGAAATACTTGCCTTTCAAAACCTCAAAACATTAGAGAGTTTTTATTCTCAAACAACCATTAACATTGCTTAGCTAACAATATCAAATTAAAATATTTGAGGTCTTTAAATCCAAGTCCATCTTTCTATTTAGGTTTCTATAATTGTTCCTATTTAAACCAATAAATGCGTTTCTCCTATGCTTTTGTTCCCACCAGAATCTTGTATCTTAATACATTGATTGAGAGATGGAAAACAGTCATATCATAAATAAATATATATTTTTTAAGCCACTAACTTGATTATAACCTTTCCATTAGCTTGAACATGAAATTTCCTGTTCCAATCTATGATCTTCTTTGTAAGTCAATCAAAACATGTAAATTATCTCTGGTATTTAAAGCACCATGATGAGTGCTTTATGATGGCTTTTATGAGGTTCAATTCTAGAATTTTTCTTGAAGAACCCACTATTTAATTATACCTGAATGGGAGGAAATGGGCTTCTATCCTCTTTTTCATCTTCTCCCATTCAGATATCTTGGGCTTGCCTTGTCTTTTATGGGTTTGCTTTAACTACTCTCACTACACAAAAGCATAACCCCTCAATGTAGTGGTGATAAACTTCACATTCATCCTCTTCAGGAATTTTTCATACTCAAAGATTTGTTATACCTCATAAAAATAATTGATAAATCCTTGAACTTGCAGGGTACCTTCAAACTTAAAGAGTTTCATCTAGAAACCTAGGTCTTCATGGTGATCATTTTGAACATGAGGTTGTCTTCTCTAATTGCACACATGATACGGGCTCTCAAATCTAGATATAGAGTCACGACCATCCATCCTACGAACCCTCAAATCCTAATATCCTAAATGATAGGTTGTCAATTCTGCAACCTGTCTTTGCAAATCCTTAATCATCATTAATTCTTGAACATAACATTGAGGTAAAACCTTCTCAGTTAGAAACCATTGTCCTTTATCATAAACATGTCATTCTCTAATAACTCAAACCATGTTTTTTAAACACCACACAAATAAAAACTATAAGGAATCATTGGATTTTGACACCAATTAACACAACCAGAAACTTGATTGATTAGGATTGAAAGAAAACATAGGAAGGATACAACAAAAAATGCTTAAGAAAAATCCTAAATGTCATAAAGAGTGTGAGAAAGTATTCTCTTTATTAAAATTTATCAAACTATCAAAGTCTGTTGAAATACAAGATAAATAACCTTTTTATCTTAAAAAAATCCTAATAAATAAATAAATAAATAAATTATGGAGTTATTATAGATATTCCTAAACTAAATAGAAAAAAATAAAAATAAAATTACTAACCATAATATTTGATTTAGTAAGATAAATAGAAAAAAAAAACATAAAAAACAATCAATTTTTCCTAAACCCTCTTGTATCAATAGTGGAGGCTTGAGAATTTCAAATTAGGCACGCAAGATATCAAAACTTTTAGAGGAGATAGAATCTAGATTATGTGGGTTTTTAACTTAAACCACACGCTCATGCTCAGCTTGAGCATGTGTTTGAGTTAATTATAAAATTTATTTTTTGACCTAGAACTATTATTTTTGCTAGCAATTTAACTTTAAAAACAAAGGTTTGAATCCTTGATTACAACATTGTTGTTATTTTATTTTGTTGGTTTGAAATTCATCAACAAACAAATCTATAAATATTGTTGTAATTCCTTTTTGTTTATTTCCTATTGCAAATAATTATATGTAGTGTTTTGAAGTTTTTTACTTTACATCAAATAACTTTTTGTAATTTATTAATTTGATAAAATTCCATGCTATGTCCATGCATATAAAATTTAATTAAATGTATTCATATGTTAATCTTTACTCTTATTATTAATTATAAGTTTATGTAAATTATCTTGATCACATCAAATTCAACTAAACAATTGCGAGTAATCCAACTTTAAACCCTACAGCTCTGTACTAACCCAGCCCCATTTATTTATTGTAACATGCTAAACATGATTATCAATAAATACTTTAGCAAAAAAAAAAAAGAATTATTATTAAACGAATCATAATCAATTATTGTATAAAAAAATGATATAATAATGCCTTGTTTGTTTCTAGGAAAATGAATTCCTGGAAACTATTTTCCCTACTTTCCCATGTTTGGTGCACACAAAGAAAATTGGTCAAAGGAAACTCAATTCTGGTCAAAGAAAAATAAAAGCCTTTACGCCAGGAAAGTGTTTTCCTTTCCTTATTCTAAGGAAAACACTTTCCTTATTCTAAGGAAAACACTTTCCTTTCTCTTTAACAAAACGTGCACTCTCCCTAAAATACAACAAATCCCTAAACTCTCATTCTCTCCCAAATAATTTACCCAGATCGATTGGAAGCATCTCTCACAGCTTTCTTCCAGGTAATTTTTTTTCCTCAAATGTCTATTTATCTTATATGTTTTTCATCTTTTTTATTTTTCTGTTGTTATAATGGCATGTCTTGTGATATATTTGCTGTGTTTTTCGCCTTGTTTATCTTCTTAATTTGACTGCAACCCATGCTCTCATGCTCTGTGTAAATTCAAACCCGTGGGAAGTAACCCATACAACAAACCCAAACCCCTGGGAAAAATCAACCACAACAAACCCAGAATTTTTGCCAGAAACCAAACAGAGACCCATACATAGAAAACCAAACCATTCCTTCGTTTCGCCCAAACCATTCCTTCGTTTCGCCACTGTTGCTAGCACAGCAAACGCAAAAAAACCCATTATTTCGTTAAGCCAAAGGCGCCCTTCAGCCCCGTTTCCTTCCCTGTCGATCCACCTCTTCGCCGGGCAACCCATACACGGAAAACCAAAACCCCTGCATTTTTAACAGAAACCAAACACAGTAAACCCATACACAGCAACCCATACCCAGCAAACCCAAACCCATTTTTCCCATTCTATGCTTTTTTCACAGAATCGGGTTTACTGTGTTTTTTTCACAGAAACCAAACAAAACATTTTGTTTGGTTTCTGTGAAAAAAACACAGCAAACCCATGCTCTGTTTCTCCTTTTGTGTAATCGAACACATATGCTTTCAATTCCCCTCCATCTCTTCATCTTCATCTCCTTTTCTTCAATTGCTTCTCTTCCAGTAGAACCCGACCCACCCGATGTGATTTTCCTTCTCTGTTGATGAGTTGATGATATGTGTTTCCTCTGCTTTGTGCGTTTCCTGTGCTTTCTAGGCGTGATGTGTGTGTGTGTGTTGATGATGATGCACAGTGATGTGTGTGTTAATGATGCTGATGATGAAATGGGAATTGGTTTGGCGAAATCTTGACTGAAATATTATACCCGTTGTTGTTAGGTAGAAATATTAGACAGAGACAATGGTTAAGCCGGGTGGAGATATGGGTAAAGGCTTGATAAGTGGTTAAGCTTGATAATCAACGGTTTATAATGCTGCACAGTAGTGAAATGGGAATTGGTTTGGGTAGAAATATTTTAGACAGTGAAATATTATGTGCGTTGATGTTGGGTAGAAATATTACACAGTTATAAAAAACTGATTTGGCTTGGATAGAAAACTTGAGGCTATTAAATATTTA
>Ga0325410_1004201_pt1 | contig 16155 bp, 7 predicted proteins | sample PopdelMetagenome_16_FD_206182 | JGI IMG/M metagenome (GOLD analysis project Ga0325410, IMG submission 206182) | Populus deltoides microbial communities from Bellville, Georgia, United States - Xylem-PdIQD-R3 | ecosystem: Host-associated > Plants > Phyllosphere > Stem > Wood/Secondary xylem...
TTTTTTTTCTAATTTAACAAATTATAAGAAAAACATAATCAACAGGTTTTCAAATAAATGTTTATTTAGAGTTTAAAGATATAAAAACCATAATCATATGGATAAGCCCTCTCATCTCAAAGGTCACTTTCCTTTAATGTCAAAAAAATAATTAGAATTTATATTGACACAACCTTATATAATTTTCGTCTCCCTCTCTCTCCCTCTCTCTCCCTCCCCTCCGAAGCACATAGCCCAGAGCACCCAACCATGACAAGAGTCTAGGCGGCTTGGGTTCGTAGCACAGGAAACCATAGAGGTGTAGAAATGCTTCAAAGGGCTTTTCTTCCTTATTTATAAGCGGCTCTAAATGGAAGAGGTCTTTTCCAAAGTAGGATGAGCGTTTGGACATTGTCTATCGTTAAACTTGAATGAAATTTGATTTTTCCTAGGTTGGTCGGGATTCGTGTAGTGGGCTTAATTAATTGGGATGTGTTTGGTCTTCCTTTCCTTGAACTTAATCTTGTTTGTGATTTGCTACATTATTTTGGGCTGAGTCCTTGTTTGGTTCATAGCGTTTGTTTGGTTTAGGCTCCTTAATTTATAAGATTTGTGAAACACAAAGTGATGTATTGTTGTTTTTAAAATATTTTTTATTTAAAAATATATTAAAATAATATTTTTTAATTTTTAAAATTTATCTTTTAGCATTAATACATCAAAACAATATACCAACATAAAAAAAAAATTAAAACGAATGTTTCAAAATGAATATACAAGTCCATAGTTTATTATTATTATTATTGGAGGATAGGTATCGAGTCTCCCTGGTCCGTTTAGTTAAATTAACTCTCATCTTGATCCAGAGAGATTTATGATGGGCCGGGAAGAGTGAGCTCTTCGTTAGGCATGGTTCGAGCTGAGCATCAAGTTCACTGTGGACAAAAATACCAGACGCTGTCTCTGCTTGGAGAAGTAGATATTGGACAGCTGCCTGTTTGGTAAACACTAAATAATCATGTGACGAGGAGATCCTATAATCAAAGTAGTAGAAAATGTGGGGAAAGGATTAGGGCAATTCCTATACCGTCTGTTTGTTAAAGAGGGACGGCATAAAGATGATGAAAAGTGAAGGATGACATGTTTATTTTACTTGGTAAGGTGAATGAGTTGACATGCTCCCTTCTCTTTTCTTTTCATTTTCGTTTCCTTTTAAAAATTTCATCTTTGAACTTTTTTTATTTGATCCTTTTAGAGCCTAATTATATAGATAAAGTTTTCAATTGAATTAACAAGATATAATTTAAAGTAAGATGACCATAGTTTAAAAAACAGAAAAAATACAAGTTCACTCTCAAAACATTTTAGATTTTATTTATTTTTCAATCTTTAAATTAGAGAAAGAAAAGAAAAACTTGTCAGAAAAGAGAGAAATTATCATTTGGCCACAATCTTACCATCAAAAAAAGAATATTTGTGTCAACGAGTTTCTCTTCTCGAGAAAAGTTTAATGAAGATGGTTTTTTTTCTTTAAATGTGATGGGAAAAATAGACCAAGTTTAATTTTGATTTTATTTTATTTGGTTAATTTTTTTCTAAGTGATCTTGGGGTGTTTTGGAGTTGTTGGATGATTTATATAGGTTTTATGATTTTTTTTATGTGTTTTCAGGTAAAAAATAATAAAAAAATCAAGATTTTTTAGCAACCAAAATGACGGTAAGATTCTAGCCAGTAACCTAACAAACAACCCATTACCTATTCAATAAAAACAATATATCAAATGGCCGGAGGAATTTTTTAAAAAAATAGCCTAGGCTTGACCTTTTTTATTAAGTCAGGCATGGGCGAGATTTTTTTAATTATGTCCAGGTGGATCTTATTTGTTTTTGTTTTTGTTTTTTTTAAATTTAAATCTATTTTTAAAAAAATTAATTAATTAGCATGATAAATATTTTACATTCTTAAATTAATTAAGAATATATTTTATATATGATACTTTGTTTTCAAATAAAAGTATAATAGTTTTTTTTTTAAATGTTATCATGTTGCTTCCAGCATAGTGTTATTAGTATTGTTATATAATTAAATAAAAATTATTTTTAAAAATACAATGTTATTAAGTCTAGTTAGGTGCATAACTCGAGTTGTGAGTTTGATAGATTATTTCAAGTAAGTCTAGATTAATAAGAAAATATTGTCATCTAGATATTTGAAAAATATTTACTACAAAAATAATTTTAAATTAATAATCAAAATTTTACTGACAATATAAAATATATTGAATGTCTGCATAGTTTTCTATGATTTTTTTTTATAAAAATCTATCCAACTCGCGACCCATAACCAAGATTGGATCTTTCTAAATGAGCTATATTCGTTTTACAATATCTGTTATTTTCCCTTCCCATCTATCTTGGTGTGTGGTCGCATTCACATATTGTGTCTTTTTTATTAATGCATGTTTAATATTGTATTTTTAACTGTGTTTAAGTGTGTTTTAAAAATATATTTATTTTGAAAATATATCAAATTGATTTTTTTTTATAATCTTAATGTGCTAATATTAAAAATAAAAAATCTAAAAAAATATATTTTGTATTTACCTATTTGGTATTGTGTTTTCAATTGTATTTGATTATGTTTTAAAAGTATATTTATCTTGAAAATATATTAAATTAGTTTTTTTGTTTTCAATGATTTTGATATATTGATATTAAAAGTAAAAAAAATTAGAGAAAAATTATTTTAATATAGTTTCAAGTAAAAAATATTTTAAAAAAATATTCTGAAAAAAATAAGACGGGAAGTTTGTAAACTATTATATATTTTTTTCTTAACAACATGGAATTATACTGACTACAATTTTAGATATCTTTGCATATTTTCTATTGAATGGATATAACTATTCTTGAAATGAAAGAGAAGAAAAGAAAACGAATCGATCTTCCATGCAAATTGCTTGAAGTGACATGGATATTCCATCCATAGTCGGCAGAAAAAGGAGCGACAAGGACGAGGGAGGTTCATGCACTTGCTAGACTGTCGTCTGCGAGGAAAAGAAGCGTATAATCGAAAAAAAGGAGAGTGGCGAACACCGAATTTTTTTTTATTTTCTCTCCCTTTTCTTCTTTTAACAGTAAAGGTGTTTCCTCGATCTTCTTTAATTTTATGTTTTTTTAAAAATCATTTTTAAGAAAATTAATTTATCTATTCTCTAGCAATTTTAAAAAGCGCGTTCATTTCGCGTTCTAAAAATCAAGAACATCCAAATAGGCAAATATAGCAAACGACAAAGCTAAAGGACGAGCCAAAAGACAGGAAAGGAAAGGGGAGGGACCCACCACGATTTTATTTCAGATCTACCTAGCAATACCTTTAGTTATTTTCATAATTAATTATGCTCGTTTAAGATAATTTTATTATATTTTGCTTGAAAAATATTTTTTAAAAAAACTTTCATATTGCATTATCAAACCCACATGAAATCATATTAGTTGAATAAAATTCCTATAAATTAATATTTTTTAATTATCTTTTAAAATAATTTTAATTAAAAAATATTTTTTAAAAAACTTTTATTATCACAAGTCTATCCAATATATGTGTCTACTTTTCCAGCCTAGAACGCTAGGATTTTCAGCTTGATACCCAAAACTAACTCAGTCTATCCAATCATATCTTGACATGTTTTTTTAATGTATTTTTCGAGTTCTCAAGAGCCGTATGCCAATAGATTAGACAAGAACTTGACCTTTTTTTATTAAGTTCACGTGCGGGCCTGACCTTTTTTATTATGTCTAGTCGTATAGGTCTGACTTGTTTTTGTTTTTTAATTTAATTTAAATTTCTAAATAATAATTAATTAAAAATATGATAACTATATTAAATTCTTAAATTAATTAACAATATAATTTAAATATGATACTTTGTTTTCAAGTAAGAGCACAGTAGTTTCTCACTTCCTGTCATTATTTAAAAATATATTTATCATGTTACTTTTTAGATAGCGTGTATTAATTATCATATAATTAAAAAAAATTATTTTAGAAAAATAATGTTATTAGGTTTAGTTGGGTCTATCAATCGAGTTGTGTATTTAACAAATTAGTCCAGATGAATCCATATCCATAAAAAAATATTGTCTTGATATTTAAAAAACAATACTTTGGAAATAGTTTCAAATTAATAATCAAACTTTCACTCACAATTATAAATTATATTGAATGTTTGTATATTTTTCTAAGTTTTAAAAAAATTTATCCAACCAGTCCCGGGGCATGTGACGTTGAGAATGAAGGGTCTGTCTCTTGAAAAGCATTGAAAAAGAAAAGGAAATGGGTTTTGAGTATAATCATAAAGTTATGATTATAGAATTTAGAAGTCTTCACCTAGTATTATAATTACTAGGAGACTTATAGTCTGCGAGAGTCTGGGTAAGGGATTAGTTGTGTAAGGGAAAGACACATCACCTCCAATGCATTATACTTAAGGTAAGTTGCATTGTTGTTTGATTGTTTTTTTAAGTCATGTTTTTATCTGTTGGTCTTGTCTAAGGTTCATGATAAATCTCTCTTCATGAGAAAATCTCTACCCTATTGGGTTAAAGCATGATTGTTCTAAGGCCTAAATTTTAGCATTTCATTTATTTTTATTTTTGTATCTTTAATTTTTAAGTGTATACTGTACAATGTAGTTTTATACCTCCAAATACTAAAGTCTATAGCTAAATCCTAACACTTTAAATATAAAGTGAACAAAGTGATTAGTGAAGGGTTTTTGATATTTTGGTCAAACCTTAACGGATAATCATAAATTGGTTACGATATTCGTTTTACATTTTCAAACATGAGAAAGATGTAATTTTTTTTTAATGAAAATATGCTTGGAAAACTTTTAGGATATAGTCGTATGCACGAAAACAAAAAAAAATTATGTTTTTGAAATAAAAAAAATTAAATTTTTTTTTGCTTTTTTTCCGGGAATTTCGGAGAAAAGCAGGTATTTTGTACTGGGTTCATATCTTACAGTGTAAGTTCACGACTTAATATTGAACAAATTTGGTAGAAAAACATGCGAGAAAGTCACAAATATTTTTTAAAGTACTTTTGGATTTTTTTTTGTTTTTGTTTATTATATTATTATTATTATATGAGTTTGGCTACACTCGGCCCGACCATCTGGGCTAGACCTAGTCGGCTCAGCTCAGGCCAACTGATGGCCCAACAAACCTATCTTTTATTTTTTGGGTCTAAGCTCGACTCAACTCAACCATGTGGGCATCAACTCCGATCCCATGCCTACTTTAGTTGGGCTAGCTGAGGCCCAACATCACTCCTCTTTTTTTAAGTGGGTTGGACTCAACCCATCCTTATAGGCTAGGTCCATCCCAAGCCTGCATGGTCACTAGCCCTCCTAATGACTATGAGGTTAATTATATGGCCATTGCATGCAGAATTCTGCATGCAATGGCCATCATGAGGGAGTGTTTAGGAAGAAAAGGAAGAAGAAGGTTCACCTGGCCGGAGGAGAAGAGTTGTCGATGGTGTTTCTGATGGTGCTGGAAGTCCAGCGTGTGGTTGGTGGTGGTAATGACGGTTGAGGAGCGGCGAAGGGAGTGCTAAAAACTAAAAAGTTAAAATAAAAGGGAAAACAGAAAACAGGGGTAGGGGCTGGTTTTTTTTTTTTTTTTGCCAACTTTGGACCTTGATTTCTTGATGCTTAGGTCATGGAATCCACCCCTATTAATAGGAGGTGGAAGATGGACATTTTATCTTTAATAATGTGAAATATTAGCCCTTGATTTGAACTGGAAGAATCTCAACCGTTGGTTCAAAGTTGCCTTCACGAATTATCAGATTTTGACAACACAAGGCTGCCTAAGTTATTCTCTTTAGGGCGGCACCAGCATGTCTATGGTGTCAATCAGCCAGAGGTAGCCATATCAGGGTGTAGTCAAATGTCAAGCCATCATTGTAGTGTGTGTTATGTCAAATTTGGTGAAGAGATGAACCATTAAATACCCCTAAAAAGTAGCCCCTGAGTAATCTTTTCGGGTTGAAGAAGAAGAACATAATAAATAAGAACCAGATGATAAGTCTTCTAATGTTGTTTTTTCCTTCAAAATGGCGTCGTTTTGGTCCTTAAATGAGGGATTTTGGCCAAAGTTCAATTTGGTCCTTCATCTTCTGATTTCTTATAATGACACCACTAATTGACTTTAACTTTTAATTTTATACAATTTTGCCCTTGCCAAACTTCAATATCATTCTTGAATTTCAACACCTTTTTCATATTAGTCCTTGGTCTTAAATTTATGCAAATCGACCCTTAGTTAACCATTAAACTTATAATTTTCTTCAATTTCATCCTTAATTTCAACCAACTGAATTTCCATGGTTCGACACCTATTGCAAAATGGTATTTGACTGTGAATTTCTTCAATTTAGCCTTTAATTGACCCCAAATTTTTGATTTTCTTTTAATTTTGCTTTTGATTTGAATCAATTAGCTTGGTAAAATTAAACTTTGTCTTCTAAAATTTCAATATTCTTAATTAAGCTCAAATTGAGCTCCCAAACTTAATTTTTCACCAATTAAGTCTCTAATAAAATTAATTTTACCCATTTAAAGTATAATTAAGTTATTTCACCTAATTAAATCCTTCAATTTTACCCAAATTTAATTCTTAAACATAATTAAATTTTTAATTTGTTCCGTAATTAAATCAAATTGGCCCATTAAAAATTTAATTATCCCCTTAGACTTAATTTTTAAGCAGATTAGTCCAATAAATATTTAATTTGACCTTAAATCTGCATTGTTTCTTCAGTTTTGGATATACTAAGTACGATTAGGCTTCTAACTTTGTCTAAAATTGCAAATTGATTTTATGCGTATCTTGAAACCTTTTTCAACTAGCTTGTTTTACATCGACAATCTCCTTTATTTTTTAATTTTATTTTAAAAAGAAAAAAGGTAAATTTAATGGAATAACCTAGAAATGAGTTACGACACAATTTGTGGCCCACAACCAGGGTTGGATCAATTACCTTGTTCTTTCTATAACCATTTTATCATATCTGTTATTTTCTCATCCTATCTATCTTGGTGTTATGTATATGCCTATGTTCTTTAATCCGAGAAAGGGTTTTAATTTCATGTCATATCACTTTTTTGAAGTATGATATGTTAAGTTATCACTTTTCCGAAGCATGACATATTTAATTGTCTCTCTTCTGAATCACGACAACTATCATGTCGTTCTTGGGAATAGCGATATTTAGTAAATATTGTGTTTCAGAAGCGTGACAAAGTGAAAGTGTACTATTTCACCAAAACTTTTTTAATTTGTGTTATTCTGCCAAAATTTTTAGGTTGTTGTGCTAATTAAAAAAGATCCAAGTCTTTTTCATATTAAAAAAAAAAAAAGAGTGTCTGTGTATCATTAATTTTTTGCCTAGGGTTTTGCATGCATATTATTTGATTATATATTTAATATTTTTTTATTAAGTTTCAATGAAAATTACTTTAAATTTCTTATAAATGAAAACATTTGAATGGATAATATTAATTGAATTAACATACATGATATTTGAATCCAAATAATTTTGTATGAAGTTTCCATAGTTTCTAATCAAGTTAGTTATTTTCCCTCTTTCTTTATACGGACATATAAAACTATTTTTAATTTAACTATAAAAAAATAAAAATAAAATTTAGTTGTCATATATATGTACATATACATAATAACAATTCAGAAAATAGCAGTCTTTATAATTAAATTCTGTATAGTTTTCATATAAGCATGATTAAAGGTTAAAATAATATAATTCTTATCATATTGTTATTAAAAAGTTTCACGTAAAAACATAATATGAAGAAAGAAAGAGAGGTTAATTTTTATATTATAATTAATGCATGTAAAAAAATTAATTAAGAAATAGAAAATTAATCAGTCATTTTTATTTTTATTTTTAAATTAAGTTTGATTATGTGAATAAAGTAGATATAATAAAATATTAAATTGAAAATATAATAAATAATAATCTAACATCACTTTTAAAAGTTTTGTTTTGATTACTGATATTGAGCCATACCTATAAAAGAAAAGATTTGCAAAAAACTCTTAAGAAAATAAAAATTGATAAATTATTGCAAACCATGAACTAATTTTATTTATAATTGATATTAAAAATACTCTCAAAACCCAATATCAAATAGCTAGAAAGATTTCTTGGTCACGATATTTTCTCCTTCCAAAATACCATAAAGATCTCCTCTGGATTGAATTAATGGCTCATCTCGATTAATTCAGTGTTCTTTGTGATTAGAAAGGGTAAGAACAGAGCGTGTTCTAATCTACTCAGTCACGATTTTTCAAATTAATGGTTCAATGTTTCTATCCCATCTCAGCTTATATATATCAATCAATCACAATCATTATTGCTGGTAGCAATGTTTTGCGTATTTTTCAAGATATTTATATCTCTGCAAGTTGTATATTAAAACATCTGTTTTTTTCCCCCGTAATCTTTGATGATGTTGACAGTATTTAATCAATCAACACGGATTAGTTTAACCTCAAATTAGCAATTTAATAAACAATTTTACATTAATCATCTTCTACCAGAGTACATTATATTTTATGATCTCCTTTTTTAGCCACAGTTACTCCATCACATAATATTAATTAATTAATTAATACTCTAAAACTCCCGTGTTTTGTTTCTTTTCGCTTTTGTTTCATTTTTATTTTTACATGTTTTTTTTTTTGTTTTTTTACCCAAAATTGACTTCTTCTTTTTGTTTTTATAATTTTTTACATTTTGTTTTTATTTTAAAATTATCTTTGTTAATTTATTTAAATATTTAACTGGTTGAGAATTTAACTATATAGTTTTTTTTCTTTAAAACATTGTAGAATGCTACAATATTTTCCTACATGATTTTTTTTTCTTATTATGATTTTTTTTTCAAAATGCCCTTTGTCGATTTTTTTTTCATATTGAGCTGGTTGAGAATTTAGCTTCGTAGTTTTTTTTTAAAAAAAAACACTATGGACTGCTACAGTGTTTCCCCCACATGATATTTGTTTTGCTGTAGTGTTTTCCAACATGTTTTTTTTTTAAATTATCTTTGTCAAATTTATTTTTTTAATATTGAACTAGTTGAGAATTTAGCTTTAACTTTCCCCATGTTTTTTTTCCTTTTTTTTCTTCAAAAAATTATCTTTTTTTTTAATTTATTTTTTTTGTTTGTTTTTTTAGAATTGTTTTTGTCGATTTTTATTATTTACTATTCAGCTAGTTGAGAATTTAGTTTTTTAGTTTTTTCATTAAAACACTGTGGATTACTATAGTATTTCTCTACATGGTTTTTTTAATTATTTGTTTTGTTTTTTTCATAATTATCTTTATTGATTTTATTTTTTTCATATTGAGTTGGTTGAGAATTTAATTTTGTAGTTCTTTAAAATACTGTAGATTGCTACAGTGTTTCTCCACGTGATTTTTGTTTTGCTACAATATTTCCCCACATGTTTTTTTATTGATTTTTTAAAATTGTCTTTATCGAATTTTTTTTTTCATACTGAGCTGCTTGAAAATTTAGCTTTGCAGTTTTTTTTTTTAAACACCGTTGATTCCTCCAATGTTTCCCCATGATTGTTTTTGTTATGATTTTTTTCAAAATTATCTTTATCGATTTTATTATTTTTAATATTGAGCTGGTTGAAAATTACAACTGTAGATTTTCTCATGAAACACTCTAGATTGCTACAGTGTTTCCCTGCATATTTTTTTTCCTTTCGTTTTTTTTTATATTTTCTAAAATTATCTTTGTTGATTTGATTTTTTTTAATATCGAGCTGCTTGAAAATTACAATTGTATATTTCATCACAAAACACTATAGATTGCTACAGTGTTTTTCTAAATGATTTTTATATTGAGCTAGTTAAGAATTTAGCTTTAACTTCCCCTATATGATTTTTTTCCCATTTTTTTATTATTCGCTTTTTGCTTCTTCTTCTTTTCCAAAATTGTCTTCTTCTTTTTCATTTTTTTGAGTGTTTTGTTTTAGAATTGTTTTTGTCGATTTTATTTTTTTTAATATTGAGTTGGTTGAGAATTTATCTTTTTAGTTTTTTTCTTTAAAACACAGTGGATTGATACATTGTTTCCCCACATTGTTTTTTTTTATGATTTTTTTTCTAGAATTGTCTTTGTCAATTTTATTTTTTTCATATTAAACTGGTTGAGAATTTAGCTTCGTAGTTTTTTTCTTTAAAACATTGTGGATTGCTACAGTGTTTCCCCACATGATTTTTTTTATTATGATTTTTTTCAAAATTATCTTTATTGATTTTATTATTTTTAATATTGAGTTGGTTGATAATTACAACTTTAGATTTCCTCATGAAACACTATAGATTGCTATAGTGTTTTCCTACTTGGTTTTTTTTCTTTTGTTTTTTTTATTTTTTTTTAAAATTATCTTTATTGATTTTATTTTTTTAATATTAAGTTGTTTGAGATTTTAGCTTTGTAGTTTTTTCCTTGAAAATATTGTGGATTGCAACAGTTTTTCTCCATATGATTTTTTCTAAAGATTTTTTCCACAAATCCATGACAACGCGCAAGCATGCCACAAGCCTGTGGCATGGCGCGGGCATGACATCTTGTCAATACTCTAAAAGGCATGGGGAAAGTACTATAGCTTTCTCTACATGTTTTTTTTTACTTGTATTTTTTCTTTTTTTCCCTAGAATTGACTTCTTTTTTTTAATTTTATTTTTCAAAATTATCTTTACCAATTTTTTTAAAATATTGAACTGGTTGATAATTTAGCTATGTAATTGTTTTCTTTAAAACATTGTGGATTGCTACAATATTTCCTTACATGGTTTTTTTCTTTCTTTTTATGATTTCTTTTTTTTTTCAAAATGATATTTTTTTTATTTTATTTTTTATCATATTGAGCTGGTTGAGAATTTAGCTTCGTATTTTTTTTAAAAAAAACACATTGTGGATTGCTACAATGTTTCCCCCACATAATATTTGTTTTGCTACAGTGTTTCCTCACATGTTTTTTTAAAATTATCTTTGTCGAATTTATTTTTTCAATATTGAGCTGGTTGAGAATTTAGCTTCAGGTTTCCCCAAATGTTTTGTTTTTCCTTTTTTTTTCTTCCAAAAATTTTCTTTTTTTGTTTTTTTTTCATAATTTTTTTTGTTGTTTTTTTTTTACTATTAAGCTGGTCGAGAATTTAGTTTTTTAGTTTTTTTTTCTTTAAAACACTATGAATTGCTATAGTGTTTCTCCACATGGTTTTTTTTAATGATTTTTTTGTTTTTTTCATAATTATCTTTGTCGATTTTTTTTTCACATTAAGCTCCTTGAAAATTAAGTTTTGTAGTTCTTTAAAACACTGTAGATTGATATAGTGTTTCTCCACATGATTTTTGCCTTGCTACAGTGTTTCTCCACATTTTGTTTTATCGATTTTGTTTTTAAAATTGTCTTCATCAAATTTATTTTTTTCATACTTAGCTAGTTGAAAATTTAACTTTGTAGTTTTTTTCTTTAAAACACTGTTGATTGCTCCAATATTTCCGCACATGCTTTTTTTGGTTATGATTTTTTTAAAAATTATCTTTATCGATTTTATTGTTTTTAATATTAAGATGGTTGGAAATTACAAATGTAGATTTTCTCATGAAACACTCTAGATTGCTACAGTTTTTCCTTGCATGTTTTTTTTCCTTTCTTTTTTTTTATATATTTTCCAACATTTTCTTTGTTGATTTTATTTTTTTTAATATTAAGCTACTTGAAAATTACAATTGAATATTTCCTCACAAAACACTATAAATTGCTACAGTGTTTTTCTAAATGATTTTAATATTGAGTTGCTTGAGAATTTAGCTTTAACTTCACCACATGTATTTTTTCTCATTTTTTTAATCTTTTTTTGCTTTTTTTTCCCAAAATTATCTTCTTCTTTTCATTTTTTTGTGTTGTTTTTTTCAGAATTGTTTTTGTCAATTTTATTTTTTTAATATTGAGCTGGTTGAGAATTTAGCTTTGTAGTTTTTTTTTAAAAAAACACTGTGGATTGATATAGTGTTTCCCTACATGGTTTTTTTTCTTTTTTTATGATTTTTTTTTTAATTGTCTTTGTCGATTTTCTTTGTCATATTGAGCTGGTTGAGAATTTAGCTTCGTAGTTTTTTTCTTTAAAACATTGTGGATTCCTACAGTGTTTCCTCACATGTTTTTTTTTCTTATGATTTTTTTCAAAATTATCTTTATCAATTTTATTATTTTTAATATTGAGCTGATTGAGAATTACAACTTTAGATTTCTCATGAAACACTATAGATTGTTACAGTATTTTCCTGCTTGGTTTTTTTTCCTTTCATTTTTTTATTGAATTTTTCTAAAATTATCTTTATTGATTTTATTTTTTAATATTAAGCTGTTTAAAAATTTTAGCTTTGTAGTGTTTTCCTTAAAAATATTATGAATTACAATAATTTTTCTTCATATAATTTTTTATTTTATAATGTTTTTTATAAATCCACAACAACACATAAAAATACCACAAACCCATGGCATCGCACATGCATATCATCTGGGCAATAACTGGGGATTGTTGTACTCTGAAATCAACCACCGCAGAAAGAAACAATATAAGAAATTCGGTGATTATATATGATAAAAATATTGTGTTGACAACACGAAAACCACTTCCAGGATGAGCAAAACCATGTCAGGTAAATTTCTAGATAGAAGAAAAATTATTTTTTAAAACGTTCTATAGAATCCATACTTAAGCATGTTTCTTGACAGGGATTGGCTTCTATCACAAACGATGGAATCAGCAATTTTACCCTTCAATTTGGCTCAGATGCTCTCTCTTCCAATCGTGGCAGGCAGGTTCCATCTAGCTAGCTGGTTTTTCCTTTTTTTTTTTTTTTGTCACGATCTTCTCTCCTTCATAAATAAATCAAAGTTCTCTCTCTCTTGAATTGAATTAATTGCAATTAGATATGGTATGAACAGTGTATGTGATCCACAACTTGCTTGCCTAGTCATGATTGCTCAAATTATCGGTTCAATGTTTCTACCCCATCCAAACTTACTTATATTTTACAAATAATCATTGCTGTTAACAATGTTTTACGTAAATTTTAAGATATTTAAAAAAAGATATTAATTTAAAAAATTCATATCTCCAATCTGCATCAAAATGGACTTTAACGTCGTTTCCTCGGTGGGGTTGTGGAAACCCAACCCAGCAAGTTGTCTCTTATTTTAAGGAGCACCAGAGAGGAAGGGACCAGCCTTGAGTTGGGTATGCATTAAGGCTTATTTTTTTACCGTAATCTTTGATAATGACGACAGTATTTAATCAATCAACATGGATTAGCTTAACCTTAATCACAATTAATAAGTTTAACCTTAATCACAATTAATAATCCCAAGAAGCTAAGCAGAAGTCATGGCTGAAGTCATGGCTGGTGGTCTACACATTCTCATCCATGAAAAGAAAATCCTGAAAGGAAAGGGCAATAAATGTTTTTGTTTTCTTGGAACATTTTAGAATCCGCCTTCCCAGTAATTTAGCTTTAACTAGCTGCCTAACTGCGCTGCGCAGCAATATTTTTTTTGCATTAAAAATTGATGTTTAAATAGCACAAACATGTTTTTTTTATTAAAAAAAATTGTAATTTAAGTTGTAAACTGAATTGGATCAAATAAATATTTTTTTTATTTTAATCAGTGATTAAAAAAAATAAAAAATAACAACAAATGTACCAAATTAAAAAAAATAGTAACAATAACCTAAGAAAAAAAAATTTGTAAAAAAAAAGACAAATGATGTAGTTCAATTGATTAAATATGAAAGGATAAAAGTGGGGGAAAAAAACCCAACTTGATTCAATTCAAGTTAGCATGACAAATCTGTAACTTAGGGAATAAGGAGCGAGTCAACTTGAGCCAACCAGCCATAAAAGAAAACATAAAATATCACAGAGTTGAAAAGAGCACAAGTAAAAGAAACGATGTCAACTAACGTTAACTTTTCAAACTCGTGACCAAGAGCATTAGACTGGAAGCACCCTATCTGGATAAACCACAAAACTCAATTCCTAACCAATTAAAAGTTCATTTATCAACTTGTAAAAAGAATACCAATTACATAAAAAGATCTAAAACAAAAAATAACAATTAAAAGAATGGGTTCAGAACTAAAATACAAAATAAATTTATTTTTTTATTGAATGGTGAAATTAAAAAAAAATAACTGAAAAAAAAGACTAGAAAGATAATAAAAAGAAATAGGATTAAGATTGAAATAAGAAACATAAACAAATTAATGTTGTCAAGCTTATGATAATAAAAGATTCTAAGTAGTTTGGTGTAAACCTGATAAGGAGATAAACTTCATTATTATTATCCTAGAGAGAATAACCTTGTGAATTTAAGATTCACATTTATAACCCCTTTCGCTCATAAAAAATTATAAGTTCTTTGTTGTTATTGTCTTCAGCTTCTACTTGCATCATACATTTTTATTAAATGGTAAAATTAAAAAAAAATCAATTCAACAAAAAGACTAAAAAAATAATTAAAAAAATGAGGACCAAATTAAAAAAATAATATATGGCAAATTGGGATTGAAAGATAAAATCGAAAACAAATAAAACTTCTACAAAAAGGCCAAGAAAAAAATAGGAATAAAAAAAATAAAGACTAAATTTGATGTATAACTAAGAGGGCCAAGTTGTGATTTTCAAGGGAGGAGGGAGAAAAAAAAAATAAAGGCTCATCAATGATAAACCAGACAACCATCAACGACACACATTATACCAACAATATGAGAACATGATGAAACTTCAAATGTTATTACGAAAGGGCATTTTTAGACGTTGAGAGGCACCACACGCGTCGCCTAAATGGCGTGGCCGCCTCCCACTCGCTAAAGAGTACACCACATGCATACCAATCTTTTTTTTATTTTTATATTTAGTCAAATACCAATTTTTTTCTTAGCTGACCTGATACTAATGAGAAAATCATGGCGAAAAAACAACAAAGACCAACTTACGTTTTTTGACTTCTAATAACATTTTAATTGTTTTATTATGCTTTATATTTTTTTTGTTTTATTTTTTATATTTAGTAAAATATCAAATTCTATCTTGACTGACTTTATAATAATTAAAAAAACCATTGGGAGAATATGAAAATGCTCATTGACGCTGTTTTTAAAATTTTTATTTCCAGTAGTATTTTTGTCATTTTGTTATGCAATTAAAGTATAAAAAACTTATTTATCCTTGGTAAATTTAATAATAACTAAGGGATCTTGTGAAAAATATTTCATTGCCCCTAATAATTAGTGTTGATTTTTTTTTTTTTTTGTGAGGGACAAAATCATGAGAACATTATTTTAACTGACATGCTGTAGTGAAAATCCCTCTCCAATTAAATTTTGTTAATAACGCATATAATTTTAAATGATTTTTTTTTACCCTGATTAGAATTCACCAAAGTTCCAGCACAAGCTAGATTGCAAGGCAAAGTTCAAACTCAAACGAGGCATGCAATGTTCTAGAGTGAAAACTAGTCATGGATGATTAATGCATGTCATGGCATTTTCACGGTGTTAAAAAATATTCTAATTTTGAATTTTATTATTTAATATTTTCTCTAATAAAAAATCATTATTACAGCTCTTTAGATTGCTTGTATGCTAAAAAAAAAATCTTAAACAAAATTTAAAAAATAACAAAACATCTCTAAATTAATTAGAAAATAATTCTTAATCAACTAAAAATATGTTAAATCCTGAATAATAACTTTTAGATATTATTTGAAGGAATTATAAATATTCAATGACTACAAGATTTTAATTTTATACAAACCAAGGTTTTTACAATCTTTTAATAAAATTTCATCTCGATCCAATAAATACATAAAAAACATGTCCATTAACATAAAGTTTTATGCTAAAAGCAATGCATTAATTTCTCCATTGACCAATCCAATTCTTTATCATTCTTTACTGCACATAATAAACCAAATCTTCCAACCGATCTTCGAATTCAAAATCCAACACAATTATATTGTCCTCGAGAACAACTAGGAATTTCTCTTTTGGCAACTC
>Ga0325410_1004202_pt1 | contig 16153 bp, 14 predicted proteins | sample PopdelMetagenome_16_FD_206182 | JGI IMG/M metagenome (GOLD analysis project Ga0325410, IMG submission 206182) | Populus deltoides microbial communities from Bellville, Georgia, United States - Xylem-PdIQD-R3 | ecosystem: Host-associated > Plants > Phyllosphere > Stem > Wood/Secondary xylem...
AGATAAATTAAGTAGCACACGTTTTTTGACCTTTGTAACATAAACAGACCAAATTTAAAACAACCATATCTTCTTACACAAAAGTCCAATGCAATCATGGTTGGACAATCTAGAAAGAACATGTTCTAAACTTGAAATCCACTTAGATTAGTCTTGTTTTCACATGCAATGGATGACTTCAAATTCAGGTTCAAATTCATTTGCTGTTTTGACCATAAACAGCATCAATTCCTTCACTTATTTGCATATCAACCCAAATTCAAGTAGCCGAGCATCAAAAGAACCATTAAGGGCTTTTTCCATCTCCAAGTTCCAATTGTAGGCAAATAAACATTCTTGAACCAATTTCAAATTGATTAGCATACTGTTCCTTCACTTGTTGAAAACCCATCAGCTTTGCATTCAACATAGAGATCAGTGCAAACCTCCTAGAAAGAGCATCAGCAACCACATTAACTTGCCCTTTCTTGTACTTTATGACATAAGGAAATGACTCCATAAACTCCACCCATTTAGCATGTCTGCGATTCAGCTTGCTTTGCCCCTTAATTTCAAGGATTCATGATCAGTATGTATAACAAATTTTTTAGGCAACAAGTAGTGCTGCCATACTTCTAGAGCCCAAATCAAAGCATAGAACTCTTTGTCGTAAATAGAGTAGTTCAAACGTGCTCTATTTAACTTTTCACTGAAGAATGCAATCGGCCTCTTTTCTTGCAGCAAGACAGGCCCAATTCCAACTCCGGAAGCATCGCACTCTATTTCAAATGTTTTAGCAAAGTCTAGAAGTGCTAAAACTGGAGCAGTACACAACTTTTCCTTAATTAGCTCAAAAGCTTTCTGCGCATCTTCACTCCACCTAAACTCGTTCCCTTTTTTCAAGCATTCTGTCATAGGAGCAACAATAAAGCTGAAGTCTTTCACAAATCGCCTGTAGAAAGAAGCTAACCCATGGAAACTCCTCACATCAGCGATACTAGTAGGTTTTGGCCTACAATCGGAGTTAAAAATTAGAAATCAATTTGAAATTGGTTCAAGGATGTTTATTTGCCTACAATTGGAACTTGGAGATGGGAAAAGCCCTTAATGGTTTTTTTGATGTTGGGCTACTTGAATTTGGGTTGATATACAAATAAGTGAAGGAATTGATGCTGTTTATGGTCAGAACAGCAAATGAATTTGAACCTGAATTTGAAGTCATCCATTGCATGTGAAAACAAGACTAATCTAGGTGGATTTCAAGTTCAGAACATGTTCTTTCTAGATTGTCCAACCATGATTGCATTGGACTTTTGTGTAAGAAGATATGGTTGTTTTAAATTTGGTCTGTTTATGTTACAAAGGTAAAAAAACATGTGCTACTTCATTTGTCAAAGTCTATTTTTTGAGCTTGACTTCTGCCATGTTGAATTTTTCCTAACTTTGGAGGGATGTTCCAGTTATAAATATAGTATCAGAAAATGTAATAAAGCACTTTTGGCCAATATTTGAAACTCAATTCACAGAATTACGAGTTGTTCTTCCAAATTAATTTTGTGAAGAACCCTACCTGACTTATCACTCTTCAATCACAAAGAGTGTGGCGTCGAAATCCTAGATTGATCTTTGTGGCGTCCAGATCGACTTATCAAAGTATCATTCTAGTCTATCCCCCATCTTATTTACCTTAAAAATCACTATAATCCAGCCTAAACACCAAAAGAAACACAACACAATCAGACCCATCCTTCATCCATTTTCATCAGATTCATTGTAGCCAATTTTCGAATCATTCACGGCACATCAGAACTGTTAGAAGTGTAAAAAGGTTACATGTCGGTAACTTGGGTCCTTCTGGTATAGGGGGGACTCCGTCGAAATTCCGGTAGATGTTAATACCAAGACCATGAATATATATATACAAAAAAAATAAAAATTTAACTACTATGTTTTTCTATTGATATGAGATTGTTGTTTTATCCCAGAAATGGGGGATGTTACAACTTAGCTCATTGTCAGGAATGCATCTTCAAAATATTTGATCAGGACAATATTTGAATAAATAAAGCTCATCCCAATAAAAGTTCTTCACTTCGTTCAAGAACTTTCTTTTATCTTGGGTACTCCAATGAGCTGGCAATCGTCCTGAAACAAGAAAATTGACAATATTAGCAAACCAAGGCATTGTAGAGATAGAAAATAAAGATTCATTAGGAAAGTAGTTGTCAATTGGTGTGATGTCGGATCTCGAATTTGTTGTCAATCTTGACAAATGACCTGCGACAAAATTTTCATTACCTTTCTTTTCTTTGATTGTGATATCAAATTCTTAAATTAACAAAATCCACCGCACCAATCTAGCCTTGGAATCTTTCTTAGAAAGAAGATATTTCAATGCTGCATGATCATTAAAAACAACAACTAGTGAGCCAACAAGATAAGACCTGAATTTTTCACATGTAAATACTACTGCAAGTAATTCTTTTTCAGTGGTGGTGTAATTCATTTGAGCACTAGTTAAAGTTTTACTTGCATAGTAAATCATATAAGGTTTCTTATCTTTTTTTTGTCCCAAGACAGCACCCACGACATAATCACTAGCGTCACACATTATTTCAAAAGGTAATGACCAATCAGGAGGTTGAATAACTGGAGTAGAAGTATGCAAGTTTTTAAGTTTAATAAGGGCTTCTTCACAATGTTCAGTTCATTCAAAAACGTTATCCTTTGTTAGAAGGTTACTCAAGGGCTTAGATATTACACTAAAATCTTTGATGAACCTTCTATAAAAACCAGCATGTCCTAACAATGATCTAACATCTTTAACAGATTTTGGTGTTGGCAAGTTAACAATTAACTCGATTTTAGATTTGTCAACCTCAATTCCTTTCGATGAAACAATGTGACCAAGTACAATACCGTTTGTTACCATAAAGTGGCATTTTTCCCAATTCAGTACAAGATACTTCTCTTCACACCTACTCAAAACCTTTTCTAAGTTAGTCAAACAATAATCAAATGAATCACCAAAAACAGAAAAATCATCCATAAAAATTTCAAGAAAACGTTCAATTTTATCACTAAATATACTGAGCATGCATCTTTGAAACATGGCTGGTGCATTACATAATCCAAAAGGCATCATTCGATATGCAAAAGTACCAAATGGACATGTGAAAGTAGTCTTCCCTTGATCTTCCAATGCAATTTCAATTTGGTTGTAACCTAAATAGCCATCTAGGAAACAATAAAATTCATGACCTGCAACTCTTTCTAGGATTTGATCCATGAAAGGTAAAGGAAAATGATCTTTTCTAGTCATTGAATTAGGTTTCCTATAGTCAATGCACATACGCCAACCAGTAGTAGTCCTAGTTGTAATTAACTCATTTTTCTCATTTGTTATCACAGTGACTCCAGACTTCTTGGGTACAACTTGGGTAGGACTTACCTATTTGTTGTCAGAAATAGGATAAATGATTCCATTATCTAGAAGGTTAACGACTTCATTCCTCACTACTTCTTTAATATTAGGATTAAGCCTTCGTTGCATTTCTCTAGAGGGTTTAGCATTTTCCTCCAAATAAATCTTGTGTGTGCAAATCAAAGGACTAATTCCTTTTATGTTAGCTATGGTCCATCCTAATGCATTTTCAGAGTTTTTAATAACTTACCTTCTTAATGTGCATTAAGTTTTGAAGAGATTATTACCGGAAAAGCTTCATTTTCTTCCAAAAATGAGTATTTGAGATTGAATGGTAATGGCTTCAAATCAGGTTTTGGTGGTTAAACACTTGAAGGTATGGACTCAATTGCTCGTGATGGTAATTCCTCAATTTTTGGTCTCCAACTATTTGCCTTTGATTCTTCCTGAATATAAACCATTTGCAAATCATCATATTCATCAATCTCAATTTCACTAGAAGTGATTTGAAATTGATCATGAACTAATTTTTCAGTAAAGTCCACTTCCTGTGAATCATTATCATCTCGAGGTTGCTTGCAAATGTTGAAAATATTCATCTCCAATGTCATGTTTCCAAATAATAGCTTCATCAGTCCATTCCTACAATTAATCAATGTATTAGAAGTTGCAAGAAATAGACGTCCTAAAATAACAGGAAATCAATTACATGCTTCAACAGGTTGTGTATCCAAGACAATAAAATCCACAGGATATATGAATTTATCGACTTGTACTAACACATCTTCAATTATTCCTCTAGGCACTTTTACATATCTATCGGCAAGTAAAAGAGTTACAGAAGTTGGTTTTAACTCACTTAGATTGAGACTTTGAAAAACTGAATATGTAAGTAAATTCACACTAACTCCAAGATCAAGTAAAGCTCTTTCAATTTTATCTTCTCCAATAAAGCATGAAATTGTAGGACCACCAGGGTCTTTATATTTCAAAGCATTATTGTTCTGAAAAATGACACTTACTTGTTCGGCTAAAAAGGCTTTTTTTTTCACATTTAGTTTTCTCTTCACAGTGCATAAATCTTTCAAAAATTTAGCATAGGAAGGTACATGTTTAATAGCATCCAACAAAGGTATATTGATCCTTACCTGCTTGAAAATTTCAAAGATTTCAGAGTTGTGATTGTTTGGTCATGGCATGAGGAAATGGAAGTGCTGGCGGGGAATTAGTTTTTTCTTTGCAATGTTCATATTCAACCCATTCCTTACCCTCAAAGATTGACTCATCATCTTTCTTACAAGGTTCAAGAATGGGTTTTTTAATAACCTTACCACTGCCAAGAGTAGTGACTGATTTGACTTGATCCATGTGTTGGCTTCTAGAACTACTTGCCCCTTTGGATTTTGCTGATGTTGAGATGGAAACTTACATTTCTCTTGAAAACTGAGTAGATGTCAATTTTGCAAGAGTATCTTTAAAATCTGTCATGCTTTGAGCAAGTTAAGTGCTGATTGTCTTTTGTTTTTCAATGAATGTATATAATGTTTCCCTAAGATTTCTTCTAGGAGGTGGAGCATAAGGAGGTGCATATCCATGAAAATTTTGGAAATTATGGTGTGCTTGAAACGGTGGCTGTGAAGTTTGTGCACTATTGATTTCACTATTCCACTTGAAATTTGGGTGATTTCTCCAACCAAGGTTGTATGTTTGCGAGTATGGGTTATGATTGGGCCTTTGGAAACTGTTTAAAGCATGGGCTTGCTCATGGAGACATTCTTTAAAAGAAGGCAAAGTTGGACAGTCATTGGTTGAATGTTCATTGGTTTCACAGATTTGACACACAATGTCTTGAACAGATTTTAGTTGACCACTATTTTTTAATTCTAATGCCTCGATTTTTCTAGCTAAAGATGCAAACTTGGCTTGGAGGTCATGATCTTCCCTAAGGTTGTACATACCTCCACTAGATGTATGAGGTTGAGTTTTACTTGGTGCCTTATAAGTGTTTGTAGTGTTCCAATTTTGAGCATTTTCAGCTAGCAAGTCTAGGTACTCCATTGCTTCATTAGGGTCTTTATCCTCAAAAGTTCCATTGCACATCAAATCAACCATTTGCCTATCTCTAGGAGTTAACCCTTCATAAAAATATGAAACCAATCTCCATGTTTCAAAACCATGATGAGGGCAAGTATTAGCAAGTCTCGATATCTATCCCAATATTGGTAAAATGTTTCTCCTAGTTTTTGAGTGAAAATGATGATTTGTCTTTTGAAAGAGTTTGTTCTCTGAGATGAAAAAAACTTCTTTAAAAATTGTTGTTGCATTTCATCCCAAGCACGAATGGATCCAGGTCTTAAATTTTATAGCCATGTTTTAGCTTTATCTTTTAATGAAAAAGAAAAAAGCTTTAACCTGATGGTGTTTAAGCTACAATTTTAGTTATTATAGGTGTTACAGAACTCCTCAAATTTCCTTAAATGCAAGTATGGATTTTCTAAATCTAAGTCGTGAAAAGAAGGTAAAAGTTAAATAATGTCTGGCTTAAAATTAAAATGAGATGCATCAAGAGGCAAAATTATGCATGAGGGTGAACTTGTTCTTGTGGGATTAATGTGGTCTCTAAGTGTTCTCACTCAGTTATTCTCATTATTCTCATTATGAAGCGACTGATTATCTTCTTCGACCAAATTTTTTGAAAATGATGAGGATACCCTACAAAGTCTACCACTTAATGTACGTGACCAAACTCTCATGCACGTGTAGGAAGATAATAAAAGGAAGAAAAGAAAAGAAAAAAAAACAAAAGTTAGATAAAATGAAAAGTGAAAAGAGAAAATAACATAAATACTATAATTTGAACAAAAATTGACCTCCCTGGTAACGACGCGAAAAACTTGACACGACCAAAAGATTGATGTCTTCTCCCAAGTGCAGGACTGTCGAAGTAATAAATAACCTACTAGACCGGGGTCGAACCACAGGAAGGTTAATATAAATTATAAATAACAAGAACAAGAACAACAACAACAACAACAACAACAACAACAACAACAACAACAACGATAATAATAAGTTAAAGAGAGCTTTGAGATGTGATATTGATGTAAAGATTAAACAAGGATAAAATAATTGTCAAGGTTAGAGGATCCACTAATGATATTTCAAACAAGAATAGTATAAACTCTTTTTATTACTCAACTAGAAACCACACACAAAGGACCAATCGGATTACAAATTGTTAACATGATTACATTAGTTATCTTATTCGAATAATACTAATACTTGTAAATGTTGTCAGGCATTCATGATTATAACATATATTAACAACAAATCAAGTTCCTTTCATAGCACATGTGTCGTTTATACCATACGGTTGAGCTATGAAAGTGCCAAGTATTTGTTGTACCAAGGGTTATACAACATAAATCTAGATTAACCATTTAACAAGCAAAGTATTAAAAGTGAACAAGATAACAAATATAAAACATGTTAGTATCAAACATTAAGGTCCATATTGAGTTTATAGTATACTTATTCTTACACCATTTGTGTAACCTTTTCACCTTGATATGATAAACTTAGTTAAACATAATGAAAGAAAGAAACATAAATAAACAAGGAAAGGAAATGAAAAGCATAAGCAAGAGATTAATATAAGCGAAACTTAAACATTACAAAATAGAGAGAGAGCAGGAGCATGATCTTGATCTGAAAACTAAAATGCCTAAATACATGGTAAATGCCTCTTTTATAAGCCAAAATTCGAAACTCAACAATTAGTTAACGTCATTGATAACGTCATAATTTGAACAGACTTAAATCATGAAAGTTCTAGGAAATTGTCTTAGCTTTCCAACAAAAAACAGTTGAGGTTATTTGGATTTTTAGAACTCGAGATAGTTAAGGAGTTATTGATACTTTAAGTGCAAAATGATGATATAAAACCTTCATAAAAATGCACTTTTAAGTACTAATCACGAACCCTTGCAGAATTTAATGGAATTCTTGAACCCAAGATCTATCTAATACAAGTTTGCTGAAAATAAGATGAGTTTATCATAATGGAAGATCTGCTCTAAGGCAATAAAATTATAAATCAACCCAATCACAACGCCTACACTTGGAGACAAATAAAAAGGAGTCTAAATTCACAACAAAGATTGGTCAATTCTTTGAAGAGTTAAAATTTCAATCAAGAACCAAGATTGACAACCAAACGTCAACAAAAATTAGAATATTATTAGCCAAAAGAAAGTGTGATGAAAATTATTCTCAATAATATTTATACTGTAAGCCAAAAACCCTAGATTCCCTAATGGGTCACATATAAATTCAATTTAAATAATAATCAACCCTAGCTAAAACTAGCCTAAAATAATTAAAATAATATAATAAACAAGTCTGAAACCCAAACAAGTGCTTCCTTACAAAATAAAAAAAGTTTAATAGCCCAACTAATTTAATAAGACAAGTTTGGTTATTTCCGCGTTCAGTCTGGCAGCAGCAAAACCCAACTTCAAATGGATGGTTCTCTCTTATATTAAGGAATTAGAAGGTGTGCCATATACCGTTGGAAAGGTATGGAAGTCTAGTTTCCATTCCAACTGAAATCACCCCAAAAGTCAACCCATAACTCTAGTTATGATAAAAAAAAAAAAAAAAAGGTAGAGAAGGGTCAAACTGTCCAAAATACCATTAGTAGATCCTCTAACCTTGACAATTGTCTTGATAATTGTTTAATCCTTATATCAATGTCACATCTCAAAGCTCTCTTCAACTTATTATTATTATTATTATTATTATTATTATTATTATTATTATTATTATTATTATTATTATTATATAGTTAACCTTCCTGTGGTTCGACCTCGATCTTACTGGGTTATTTATTACTTCGACACTCCTACACTAGGAAGAAGACATCAACTCTTTGGCCGTGTCAAGTTTTTGGCGCCATTGCCGGGGAGGTAAATTCTTGTACAAATTATAGTATTTATTTTATTTTCTCTGTTCACTTTTCATTTTATCTAACTTTTGTTTTGTTTTGTTTCTTTTTCTTTTCTTCCTTTTATTCTCTTCCTACACGTGCATGAGAGTTTGATCATGTACATTAAATGGTAGACTTTGTAGGGTATCCTCATCATTTTCAAAAAATATGGCTGAAGAAGATAATCAGTCACTTCATAATGAGAATAATGAGAATAACCGAGTTAGAACACTTAGAGACCATATGAATCCCACAAGAACAAGTGCACCCTCATGCATAGTTTTCCCTCCTAATGCATCTCATTTTAATTTTAAGCCAGACATTATTCAACTTTTACCTTCTTTTCATGGATTAGATATAGAAAATCCATACTTGCATTTAAGGGAATTTGAGGAGATCTACAACACTTATAATGACTAAAATTGTAGCATGAACACCATCAGATTAAAGCCTTTTCTTTTTTTATTAAAAGATAAAGCTAAAACATGGCTACAAAATTTGAGACCTGGATCCATTCGTGCTTGAGATGAAATGCAACAACAATTTTTAAAAAAGTTTTTTTCATCTCACAGAACAAACTCTTTTAAAAGATAAATCATCACTTTCACTTAAAAACTAGGATAAACATTTTATCAATGTTGGGATAGATATCGAGACTTGCTTAATACTTGCCCTCATCATAGTTTTGAAACATGGAGATTGGTTTCACATTTTTATGAAGGGTTAACACCTAGAGATAGGCAAATTGTTTAATTGATGTGCATTGAAACTTTTGAAGATAAAGACCCTAATAAAGCAATGGAGTACCTATACTTGCTAGCTGAAAATGCTCAAAATTAGAACACTACAGACACTTATGAGGCACCAAGTAAAACCCAACCTCATACATCTAGTGGAGGTATGTACAATCTTAGGGAAGATCATGACCTCCAAGTCAAGTTTGCATCTTTAGCTAGAACAGTCGAGGCACTAGAATTGAAAAAAAATAGTCAATTAAAATCTGTTCAAGACATTGTGTGTCAAATCTGTTAAACCAATGAACATTCAACCAATGACTGTCTAACTTTGCCTTCTTTTAAGGAATGTCTCCATGAACAAGCCCATGCTTTAAACAATTTCCAAAGGCCCAATCATAACCCATATTTGCAAACATACAACCCTGGTTGGAGAAATCACCCAAATTTCAAGTGGAAGAGTGATAATAATAATGCACAAACTTCACAGCCATCTTTTCAAGCACACCATAATTTCAAAAATTCTCATGGATATGCACCTTCTTATGCTCCCCCTCCTAGAAGAAATCTTGAGGAAACATTACACGCATTCATTGAAAAGCAAGAGTCAATTAACACTCAACTTGCTCAAAGCATGACAGATTTTAAAGATATTCTTACAAAGTTCACATCTGCTCTCAGTTTTCAAGAGAAAAGTAAGATACAATGCAAATGCAAGTAGTTCTGGAAGCCAACATATGGATCAAGTCAAATCAGTCATTACTCTCTGCAGTGGTAAGGTTATTGAAAAATCCATTCTTGAACCTTGTGAGAAAGATGATGAGTTAATCTCTGAGGGTAAGGAAGGGGTTGAATCTGAACATTGCAAAGAAAAGACTGATTGCCCGCCAGCACTTCCATTTCCTCATGCCATGACCAAACAAAGGAAAGTCAATCACAACTCTGAAATCTTTGAAACTTTCAACCAGGTAAGGATCAATATACCTTTGTTGGATGCTATTAAACAGGTACCTTCTTATGCTAAATTTTTGAAAGATCTGTGCACTGTGAAGAGAAAGCTGAATGTGAAAAAGAAAGCCTTTTTAGCCAAACAATAATGCTTTGACATATAAAGACCCTGGTTGTCCTACAGTTTGTTGCTTTATTGGAGAACATAAAATTGAAAGAGCTTTACTTGATCTTGGAGCTAGTGTGAATTTACTTTCATATTCAGTTTTCTAGAGTCTCAATCTAGGTGAGTTAAAATCAACTTCGGCAACTCTCTTACTTGCTGGTAGATCTGTAAAAGTGCCTAGAGGAATAGTTGAGGATGTGTTAGTACAAGTTGATAAATTTATTTATCCTGTGGATTTTATTGTCTTGGATACACAATCTGTTGAAGCATGTAATTGATTTCCTATTATTTTAGGATGTCCGTTTCTTACAACTTCTAATGCATTGATTAATTGTAGGGATGGACTGATGAAACTATCATTTAGAAACATGACATTGGAGATGAATATTTTCAACATTTGCAAGCAACCTGGAGATGATAATGATTGACAGGAAGTGGACTTTACTGAAAAATTAGTTCATGATCAATTTCATTTCAAGTGAAACTGAGATTGATGAATCTGATGATTTGCAAATGGTTTATTTTTAGGAAGAATCAAAGGCAAATAGTTGAAGATCAAAAATTAAGTAATTGCCACCACAATCAATTGAGTCCATACCTTCAAGTGTTCAACCACGAAAACCTGATTTGAAGCCATTATCATTCAATCTCAAATACTCATTTTTGGGAGAAAATAAAACATTTTTGTTAATAATCTCTTCCAAAATTAATGCACATCAAGAAGGTAAGTGATTACAGACTCTGAAAATGCACAAAAATGCATTAGGATGGACCATAGCTGACATAAAAGGAATTAGTCCTTTGATTTGCACACATAGGATTTATTTGGAGAAAAATGATAAACCCTCTAGAGAAATGCAACGAAGGCTTAATCCTAATATGAAAGAAGTAGTGACAAATGAAGTCATTAACCTTCTAGATAATGGAATCATTTATTCTATTTCTGACAGCAAATGGGTAAGTCCTACCCAAGTTGTACCCAAGAAGTCTGGAGTCATTATGATAACAAATAAGAAAAATGAGGTAATTCCAACTAGGACTCTTACTGGTTGGCGCATGTGCATCGACTTTAGGAAACTTAATTCAATGACTAGAAAAGATCATTTTCCTTTACCTTTCATGGATCAAATCCTAGAAAGAGTTGCAAGTCATGGATTTTATTATTTCCTAGATGGCTAATCAGGTTACAACCAAATTGAAATTGCATTGGAAGATCAAAAGAAGACTACTTTCACATGTCCATTTGATACTTTTGCATATAAAAGGATGCCTTTTTTGCGTATCGAAAGATGCCTTTTGGATTATGTAATGCACCGGCCACGTTTCAAAGATGTATGCTCAGTATATTTAGTGATATGGTTGAGCAAGCCAGCAACACTGCAACACCAACAAAATGAACCACAAACCCTGCCAGCAACCAGGATACAACAAAGGCGGCGAATCCAAAGAAAATCACAGCCAACAATGCCAACGGGAACAAATCAGCCAGTAGTTAGCAAAACCAGCAACAAGAACCCAGTTGCAAGAGAAGTCAGCAGCATGGGGAATGCTCAACACCAACGTCAATAGCTGGCTAGCAGGAGAGGAATCCTCATTCTAGAGAATAGTGGCATAGAGCCATTAATTAACTCCAGCAAACCAACAAGAAATGCAGCATGCATCCCACAACAAAGACCTGCAAATAGCAAGACCAAAGAGAGGAGAGCGCTAGCAAAACCTAGTAACCAAGACCAGCCCCAAAAGGGCTAATAACACAAGCAATCTGCAGAAAACCTGCAGGTCTGGATAAAAAAAACAGCAAGCCTGGCTGGACGCCATGTAACTCCAGCAATCAAACCACAGCCCAAGCAATAACAGGATATCCTCACCGTAAACAACCGGAAGAAGAAACACTGGAATAAATCCCAACAATCCAGCCAGTACAACACTGCAGCCAACCAATCAACATACCTACTTATTAGCCCAGAGGCCAGTATCAGTAGAGGGCTACGTCCAGTCAAGCAACCCTTAAGGACTCTACAGTGGTGACTGTAGTGCCACCAGAGCATGCTTCATGAAGCTCCTCTATTGAAAATATGGCAACACAACAGAAGCAAACCAACAGAACACTCTGCATGAGTGATGGCTTCCACTAACACACTCCAACAGTACTGGCCAGACAATGACTAAATAGGGCAGTCAGGGTTGGCAATCAGCATTGCAGCAAAGAAGTCCAGCCAGCTTCAGGAAGGGTGACACACCACAATCCGAGAGGGGGGGACACGTTCAGCCCGAGATCCAACAGAGGCATCCTCAACAAAAGACCCATCAACGAGAGTTTTGTAGGTTGGATACTGGAGAGCTGAGGGAGAGAAGGCGAGGGAGGCTTGATGTGCAGAGAGCACATCATAGACCAAAATCGCAAACTAATAAATAATAATCTGAAACTTCTCTTGCATTTTGAATCGAGAGAAGAGATACCAAAAGAGGGGATTCTCAATGGCCATAAAGAAGGCCAAAGTAGAAAGAGACCAAAAAGAACTCAGAAGCTACAGAACGCCGGTCCAAGGAGAAGGAGGGAGAGCATCTCTCTCTAGATTCTCTCTCTAGCTGCAGCTCCCCATCATTTGGTTTCTTGTACATATTAGTCGCAGTAGATTATGTTTCAAAATGGATAGAGGCAATTCCAAGTCGAAACAACGATCACAAAACAGTGAGAAAGTTTTTGAAAGAAAATATTTTGTGTCGGTTTGGAATCCCTCGAGTCATGATAAGTGATGGTGGAAAACATTTCTGCAACAAGTCATTTGAGTCTTTAATGAAGAACTATGGAATCACACACAAAGTTGTCACCCCTTATCATCCTCAGACAAGTGAACAAGTAGAATTTGCTAATAGAAAGATCAAACAGATCTTGGAGAAAACAGTGAACCCTAATAGAAAAGACTGGTCTTTAAGATTTAATGATACACTTTGAGCTTATCAAACTGCGTATAAAACATCATTAGGTATGTCACCCTATAGACTAGTCTATGAAAAACCTTGTCACTTGCTTATGGAACTTGAACATAAAGCTTATTGGGCTATTAAAGCTTTCAATTCAAACCTTGATGATGCTAGGCACTTGCGAAAATTACAAATAAATGAGCTTGAGGAAATAAGAAATGATGCATATGAAAATTTAAGAATTCATAAAGCAAGAATTAAAGAGTTTCATGATAAGAAAATACTGAGAAAAACATTCAATGTTGGTCAAAAAGTTTTGCTTCATAATTCCCGACTCCATTTATTTCCTGGAAAACTAAGATTAAGATGGAGCGGCCTTTTTATTGTGAAACATGTGTACCCACATGGGGCCTGTGATATCGAGAATCCAAAGAATGATAATGTTTTCAAGGTAAATGGACATCATTTAAAAGTTTACTTTGACAATTTTTCAGTTGAAGATGACTCTATTGAATTGGGTGATCATGTATATAAAGATTAATTATTTTTCTCACATTGTTTTTGTGTCTCTTTTTGGTGTGACTTTTGTTTTGCTAGTCTCTCTCACCCCGGTCAAATGGCAGATAACGGTACTCCATGACTCTTAAGTCGGTTCTTTCAATTTCCCATGATAATTGATATTTGTGTATATATTTGTGCAATTCTTTGCTCTTTCTCCCTTCTTTGAATCTCTTTTCGAAGTATTTTCCCACTGCCTCAGAATGCGATTACAAAAATTTACCGTGCAAGATTGAGGTTGTTAATGAATCATGGAATTCCTGAAGATATTCGATGGCTAATTGAAGCAAAGGTCCTATTATCAAGTGAGTTCTCCAATTCTTTCATTTCATACATGCCTAGAACAAGTAAAAGCACTTTTGCAAAGAAACATCATGCAAAACAACTAAAAGTCTGTCACAGATGTGCCAGATAGACTTGTAATACATGTTGTTCTTTAGAAATGGTATTTATAAACCGTGAAGATAAAATAAAATCATTAAGGATGGCATGAGTAAGGGGTCTTTAGATAATCTTCTATTGACTCTTGAGACGCATCCTAGTAGAGATGTGTATCGTGCAATTCATGATTTATGGCCACAATTCCATAAAGAACATGTTCGACATAGTCTTGGGAATCTGACTAAAAAAGACCATGTTTGCTAGTTTTTAAGAATACTGGATGAGAAGCCTATCCCCAACCCATAGAGGGCGTTTAAGTCATTCTTGGATGTAAAACCAAGTGAAGATGTGAACCACAATCACAACTACTTGTACATACACATGTTTTTTCAAGATTGTTGCACGTCACCCGCGCGGTGTCGGTTGGTGATTTTTGTTTCATTAATTGATTCATTGGGAGTCGCCACCTAGTATTTAATTGAGAGCTACTAAAAAACCCGGGTGTACTGGTCTTGTCAGAGATTCACGGTTAAGGGACTGGTTGTGGTTAGGGAAGGTATTAGCACCCCTAACGCACCCTACTTGAGGTAAGCTGCTTCGTGGCTTTGATGTATTAAGAAGTTTTAAAAATTTTATCTTTTCATCGAATATTAGAAATACGACTTACGTGTAAGTTCATAATTCTTGAACGTGAACAAATCAAAATATTAAATTCTTCTTTATTCGTTGGAATTTTATCATTAAAAAAAAACATCCATAAAAAGCATACAAACACACACATACACTTTTACTATATTTTTTCTTCGTTGGAATTTTATCATTAAAAAAAAACATCCATAAAAAGCATACAAACACACACATACACTTTTACTATATTTTTTCTTTTTTTTTTTACATCCACACTTCAAAATACAAATTCAAAACAACTAAACAAAAATTACATTACACAATTTTAAATTTACAAAATAGCCTTTAAAAAATCTGGGAATTGCAGAAGAAGACTTCTGAAACTACAAGAACAGTGACGACACGTTTGCTCCACACATCGCCGCAAGAAACTCCACAGGACGGGGCAATCTGGAACGGCTCACTCCCCTCTTCCTTTCCTCGCCGGCGGTGACCTGTACAAACAGTAAAACCGCAACAACCAGTTGATTTTAGTTTTTATTTCCTTTTTCTAAGATCTGGTTCATTCGGGTCTTCTCCCTTTTCAAATCTGTTTCACTTCTGTTTACTCTTTTCCTCCCGGTTTGATTTTTTTTGGTCTTCTCTCTTCCTTGGGTGACAGATCAGGCGATTGTGTCTCGGGCTGCTCTTAGGTTTGTCGGGTGGAGATGGGAATGACTATTGGCTCTGTTGGCGCTGTCATGTGTTGGCTGTTGCTGGAGGAAGCTTCGGTGTTGATGGAGATGAAGAGATCGTGGAAGATGAAGAGATTAGGGAAGATGAAGATCGCTGGCGAGAGGGGAGAGCAAAGGGGAGCGGCTCTGCCCTCTTTTTGGTCTTGGCGAGCTAGCGGCTGGAGAAGGGAGCAGCTGAGAGGGAAGATCTATTGAAATGGGGAGTGGCCAGAGATGGCGTTAACTGCTGAGGGAAGACCGGTGACACGATCAAAGAGTTGATGTCTTATCCCAAGTGCAGGAGTGTCACAGTAATAAATAAGCCGGCAAGACCGGGGTCGAACCACAGAGAGGTTAATTGTATAAATTATAATTAATAAAACAACAACAACAACAACAATAATAACAACAATAATAGTAACAGTAATAATAATATTAATAGTAATAGTAATAGTAATAATACTCAGTACGTGGCGTTGTTATACCTGAGAATGATCTCAAAGATCGGGTCACAAGTTTCCAGCCTATATACTAAGTTTATGAAAAGATCAAAGAGATATATTATATAATATAAACAGATTTCTGATGCGAATGAACAAGGCAAGACCATCAATGTCACGATCCTTGATCAAACACAGAGCATACTTAAAGTACATAATAATAATAATAATAATAATAATAATAATAATAATAATAATAATAATAATAATA
>Ga0325410_1004205_pt1 | contig 16149 bp, 12 predicted proteins | sample PopdelMetagenome_16_FD_206182 | JGI IMG/M metagenome (GOLD analysis project Ga0325410, IMG submission 206182) | Populus deltoides microbial communities from Bellville, Georgia, United States - Xylem-PdIQD-R3 | ecosystem: Host-associated > Plants > Phyllosphere > Stem > Wood/Secondary xylem...
TTTCTTCTCGTTATTGTTTTAAAATATCAACATGCTTAATAGTTTGATTCTGAAATCGGATAAATAAATCATAACTTAAATTAATTTAGATTGAAAAAATAAATAATTTAGTTGATTAAGTTAAAAGCTTGGATTAAACTAATGATCAAGTTTGACTCGGGTTTAATTTGGCTACGAACTTATTAAATTTAAAAAATTTAAAATAAAATAATATTATTTTTATTTTTTTAAAAAATAAACATAGTTTAACCCACCCACGTACGTCCTCCGTATCCATGTCGCATGCCTCCAAAGAGGGTTTTGAAACGGTGATTCTCACGACTCCCTCTTGTTTTTGTCCTAACATGCTCACTACTACATATATATATATATATATATATATATATATATATATATATAATAAATGATTTGGAGACTGAAATAGGTAGGTACTGCCTAAAGATTTATTATTTTACGTACTGTCTGTCTATCTCTAAGCCACCAAAAAATCCCATCAATAATAGAGTCCAAATAATTCAATCATGCGGTCAATCATTAACTCTGTGCATTGACAATTTCACTTCTTCCCAGATGAACCCTCTTCGTGCTGACTAGCTGTCTTGTGTCTGTAAATAATTTATTTCTTTCAAAAAGGATTAAATTATCGATCTTCTAATTTTATCCTCCATCTATAGATACAAAATGAAATTCTAATGGCATTTATGTCCGGACATTAATGTCCGTTTAGAAGTATGGTTATGGTTAATTTTTAAAATAATTTTTGTACTGAAATATATTAAAATAATATTTTTTTTATTTTTTTAAAATTATTTTGAAAATCAGCATTTCAAAACGATTCAAAACATACAAAAAAATTAATTTTTAGCAAAAACAATTTGAAAACATGGGTATAACCGCATTTTCAAAAGCTCACTTAGTATTAAGTAATAAGCTAAATGGTATGGGGAATTCACTATTCACTCGCACCCAATACATTATGGATTAGAGCATCTCCAATGAGAAATGCTATATTGAAGAGCCAAATGAAGAAAATGGCTTTTTGAATAGTGTAAATATAGCTTTTTAAATTATGTGCATTCCAATGATAAAAAGCTATATAGAAAAGCCATTTATATTTTAATATATTTCATTTAAATTAATTTTAATATAATTATATAACTAATTTAGATATTTTATATATAATATAATTATGATGTTATTAATTATATAATTAATATGAGTAATTTATAAATGTAATATAAAATTAATGAAGTAATATGAAAGTTAAAAAATATAATTTAAAATTTATTTATATGAATATTTTTAATTTTAAGTTTTATATGTTATTGTTAAAAATTTAATTTTTTAAAAGTAAATTCAAATTCAAACTTTGAAAAAATGACCGCCAACATTTTAAATTTTAAAATTTAAAATTTTGAAAAAATAACCATCAACATTAAATTTTTAAATTTCAAATTTTGAAAAAATAACCGCAAACATTTTAAATTTTAAATTTTTAAATTTTAAAAAAATTACCGCCAACATTCTAAGATTTTACAATTCAAAAAAATAGTCCATCTATAAATATTCTCATATATCTTAACATTTTTTCTCATCATTTTCTTCTCTCCAATCTTTGTTATATTTCATTAAAATTCATCATGAATCATTCTAATTTTAATTTTTATGATGCTTTTGATTTTGATGATGACACTCCTATGTTAGCTTTTCAAGTTGCTACTGCTGTGGTTGCTAAAAAAGAATCGAATAATCAAGGGCGGAGAACAGGGTATCGTGGCTCTATTCCTGGTCACAATATTGTCAATCGTAATAGAAAGGAAAGTGAGTTAAGGTTATATAATGATTATTTTGCAGAAAATCCTAAATTCACTAAAAGTCAATTTCGAAGAAGATTTAGGATGAGTCGTCGTCTTTTTCTTTGGATCGCAAATGCAGTGGAAGCTCATAATCCGTATTTCAAACAAATGACAGATGCTCTTGGTGTTCTTGGTTTATCTTGCCTTCAAAAGATAACTGCAGCTCACAGAATACTTGCATATGGTATTCCTGCAGATCTTACTGATGAATATTTTCGAATTGGAGAAACCACTGCAATAGAAAGTCTTAGAGCTTTCGTCAAAGCAATCGTAGAAGTTTTTGGTGATTGGTATTTAAAGGCACCAAACGAGGTCGATATTTGTCGATTATTATCAATTGGAGAGCAGTGTGGGTTTCCAGGGATGTTAGGGAGCATTGACTGTATGCATTGGAAATGAGAGAAATGCCCAATTGCATGGCATGGGATGTATACTGGTCATTGTCGTGAACGAACTATAATTCTAGAGGCGGTGGCTTCACAAGATCTTTGGATATGGCATGCCTTTTTTGGAATGTCTGGATCATTAAATGATATTAATGTTCTTGATCGGTCACCTATCTTTGCTGCACTTGCTGAAGGTCGTACTGCTCCTGTCAATTATACAATTAATGGGCATGAATATATAATGGGATACTATTTAGCAGATGAGATTTATCCTAATTGGTCAACCTTTGTAAAGATAATCCCAAGACCATTAGGAGCAAAGAGAAAATATTTTGCAAGCAAGTAAGAGTCTACAAGAAAAGATGTTGAGCGGGCATTTGGGGTGCTCCAATTTCGTTTTGCAATTGTACGTGGATCTGTTCGATACTGGGATGAAGAAACGCTTGCATATATTATGAAAGCTTGCATAATAATGCATAATATGATTATTGAGGATGAAGGAGCAATGAACCTTGGATTTGACCATAAACATGAAGTCAATTCCTTTATATCAGTGTCACATGGTGAAATACCAGAACTACATGATTTTCTTCAAACTCATAATCGAATTAGGGATAGAGCAACTAGCTCTCAACTACAAGAAGATTTGATTGAACATTTGTGGGAACAATATGGCAACGAGTAGAATCTTTAGATTTGAACTTCTTATGTTATCATAATTTTCAAGTTTTTTATGTTTTTTTTTTCATTATGTTTGTTATCTTTTAAGTTAATTAATCCTACTTGTTATTGTTAAGTGTTAGAGGAACTTTAAAAAAGTATTATGAATTGATATCAATTTCATAACAATGTATTTAAAATAACCAAGAATTTTCTACATATTTAATTAAAAATACATTACATTACAATAAATCAATCAAAGTTAATTAAAAATCAAAACCCCTCTTTTGCATAATTTCTAACTTTCTATTTTGAAAATACGCTGCAGAAATTGGATCCAAATTAGAAATATCCATTTTCATAATTTGTTCTTCTTTCTCAATCCTGTCCTATTCTTGTTTCTCTTGACTTTGTTGAATCATCATGGCTTGTTGCTCTAACATAATTTTCCTGTCTTGTTTCTTCTGATCCTCAATTTCAACTAGAGTATCCCTGAATTGTTGTAAAAGATTCGTTACAATTACATCTCCAACTTTATCTTTTCCTTGTCTACGTTTAAGTCGTTTCTTTGCAGCCTTCTGACCGATTGGTCTATCTTGATAAATCAATGGTTCACTATCTTCTCCTAAACTAACAGAATCAGGGGTAGATGGAGTTGATGAAGCCGGACTTGCATTGGCATGACCTTTTTGTTTCTTGTTTGACCTTTGATGTTGACTTGCACGCTCAAATTGCCATTTGGGTTCTTTTCTTAAGATAACCCAACAATGTTCTAGTTGAAATCGTTTGCCAACACAAGAAGCATACATTTGCCGAGCATCATTAATCTGGTAAATAAATTAATTAATTAAATAATGTTAAACAATTTAACATAGAAATGAATATTAACATTACCCTTGATTCTTTGGTCATTCCACTTTGCTGACGATTTTTAATTTTAGTAATAAACCCAACAAATTTACCGACTTCTCTATTTATTTATTGCCATCTACTTGAGATGCTTATTTGTGAACGGTTATTCAAGTTTCCTCCATTCTCTACAAAGTAAGCATGTACGCGAGCCCATAACTGTTTTGTTTGTTGTTCAAATCCTGTAATTGGATCCTTGCTTGTATTTAGCCATGCAAAGACAAGTAAACAATCCTCCTCTGGTGAGAGATTTTTACTTCTTTGTGATTTTTTTGCCGAGTGGACATTTAAATTCGAGCATGTTAAGTCATCAATTAATTGATTAGAATCACTTGGTTGAGAGAGAATATCTTCTGACTCACTCATAAGAAAGTTGGTAAAAGAGCTTGGAAAATTTGAATCAATCTACATTAAAAAAAAATCAAGTTAAAATCTTATAAGAGAGTGTAAAAGAAGCTCACATTCAATGTCTAGCAATTTTGTAGTTTTCATACATGCGAATTAATAATAAGCATTGCCTCCTACTTGTTCTAACATAACAATTTGACCATTTTTTGGAACTAAAAGAGAATCAATATACTAGTTTAATTGCATTTTCAAGAAGACAAAATATAATTGACATCAAATTAAAACAGACAATCAAAAATAAATTTTAAATATGTAACTCTATCTTTTTATCAATATCAACTACCATTATTAATTCCTCTTAATTTTATCAAAGATAACAACATAAATAAAAATTGTCTTCCTTAACCCATATTAAAAACATAAAATAATAAAGAAATAAAACTCATCACAAATATTAAATTAACAACAAAAGGTCTAAAAAATCAAGAGATATAAAAAAGAAAATAGAAAAAGCTTTTAAACAAGCATACCTTTTAATTTCAGCTAATTAACACAACCGATGTTAATAATTAACTGGAGAATAATTGATTCTTGTTTTTTAAAATTTGAGAGAAGGGTTAGGCATAATACAAAAATTTAAAACTACAAGTTTTTACTTCATGTATTTATAGAAAATTTCTTATATATTTTTTTAAAAAAAGCTCTGTTGGTCAATGGCTATAGAAATAGCCATTGGCCAACAACTATCATTTTGGCCATTTCTACAGTTAAATGTAGAAATGACTGTTAAGGAAAAAATAGCCATTTTGGCTATTTGTTTAGCTCCTCCGTTGGAATGCAAACAGTGAAGAAATAAAAGACAAAGGACGTTTGGTTTCTCATTTAGCTGCTCGGTTGGAGCTGCTCTTACAACAGTAATCCACAGTGCATTTTTTTTATTATTTTATTATTTTTTTGTCACTTTTTTGTTTTTTTAGTTTATTTTTTTTGCACTTTTTCTGTTTTTTTCCCTTTTTTCTTTTTTTTCCTAAAATTATCTTTGTCAATTTTACTTTTTTAATATTGAGTTGGTTAAAAATTTCACTTTGTAATTTTTTTCCTTTGAAATATTATGGATTGCTATGGTGTTTTTTCACATGATTTTTTTATTTTATTTTTCAAAATTATATTTGTCAATTATATTTTTTTTAATATTAAGCTTATTGAGAATTTAGTTTTATAATTTTTTTCTTTAAAACATTATTGATTGCTACAGTATTTCTCCACGTGATTTTTTTTTTTATGATTTTCTCCAAAATTATATTTATTTTATTTTATTTTTTAATATTGAGTTGGTTAAGAATTATAGTTACAATGTGTGAGGGAAGCACTGTAACTTTCCTCGCAAATTACTGCGGATTACTAAAGGGTTTTTTCCCACATAGTTTTTTTATGTTTTTTTTCTAAAATTATCTTTGTTAATTTTATTTTTTTAATATTAAGCTAGTTAAGAATTACAATTACAAGTAATGCTAAATCATATAGGGAAAATACTGTAACTTTCCTCACAAAACACTATAGATTGATACAGTTTTTCCTTAAATGGTTTTTTTCCAGTTTCTTTTGTGTTTTCTTTTTCTATAATATTTTTTTTAAATTATCTTTTTTGATGTTATTTTTTTAATATTGAGCTGGTTAGAATTTAACTTTATAATAAAGCTTAATCATGTGGGAAAAGCATTGTAACTTTCCTCACAAAACACTGTGGATTGCTACGATGTCTCTTTACATAGTTTTTTTTTCTTATGATTTTTTCAAAATTGTCTTCGTCAATTTTATTTTTTAATATTGAGCTGTTTGGGAATTATAATTATAAGTCATTACAAATAAGGCTACATCATGTGGGGAAACACCGTAGCTTTCATCACAAAACACTGTGAATTGCTACAGTGTTTCTAGCACGGTTTTTTTGGCCCTGTTTTTTTTGTGTTTTTATTTTATTTTTTTCAAAAATTATCTTTGTCGATTTTATTTTTTTAATATTGATTTGATTGAGAATTTAGCTTTTTAATTTTTTTCTTTAAAACACTGTGAATTGCTGCAGTGTTTTCCCGCATGATTTTTTATGATTTTTTCCAAAATTATCGTTGTTGATTTTTTTTAATATTAAGTTGGTTAAAAATTATAATTACAATAAAATTAAATCATATAGGGAAAGCATTGTTATTTTCCTCACAAAACACTGTAGATTGTTACAATATTTCTCTAAATGTTTTTTTTATGATTCTTTCTAAAATTATCTTTGTTGATTGTATTAGGAAAAATACTGTAGTTTTCATGACAAAACATTGTCAATTGCTACAATATTTTTTTCTCATGGGTTTTTTTCCTTTCAAAATTATCTTTATCGATTTTTTTAATATTAAATTGGTAGAGAATTTAGCTTTGTAATTATTTTTGTTTTTATTAACAGAAAAGCTAAATCATGTGGCAAAAGTATTGCATCTTTTCTCACAGAACACTATCGATTGCTACAAATCATTTTGTTCAGTCTCTAAGTTTTTGATCATCAACACAACTTTTTTTTTCTATCATGAAATATTGGTTCCATCATACCTTTAGTTTCTATTATTTATCTAGCGTTGGTTCACAATTATAACACTATCAAGTACATTTTATTATAAACCTGCAACAGTGCGCAGGCATGTCATCTCGTATATATCATTGCAAGTGCATGTTATAATGTCATTTTAAGTAATTGTCTTCATTATGCACGTTTAAATATATTTATTTCTTCTTAAAAGTAATTATATCAATTTTACTGACATTAAACATAAAGGCATTTGTTTTTTTAATAAAAATCTTCATATTCAATGTTTGTAATGATATACCATAATTGCCACCAAACAAATATAATAATGTCAATTATAAAACGTTATTATATGTGTGTGTGTGTATCATAGTATTTATTTTAGTGAATTTTTATACAAATGCCATAAAAAATAATTTTGGTCTGAGACTTTTCCTAATAACCTGTTTGTTATCTATAGTTAATGGAAACACCGACCAATTTTTTTCATTGTTAAATCAGTTGGCAACCACCGACAAGAATACATCGTTAGTATATATCAAGAGAATCGCAATAAGAATAGAAAGAATAAAAAAAGTCAAATAGTGCAATGATGTGTAAGTTTTTACAAACGCAGTTACCGATGGAATTAGATTAACGGTATAATTCATCTGTGAATATACCGAAAGAAAAATTTCATCAGTATATAGCAATGACATTACAGACAGTATTACAGTGGGATTCAAAAAGATAAATTATACGGTGATGTAACATTTATATCGACAAAATTGCCTATAAAGTTACCATCAAATAATTATATTAGTCAATCCGTCGATAATATTTAATTTATGACCTGACACTCGACCCCTCTCTCCCCCTCCCTCATTTCTACTTCTTCCTTGTAAAATTTCTTTCTACAACAAACAGCCACCCCCCTTTTCAATCTCAACACAACTCAACTTCTCTCAACTTTTTTAGCCACCACAACACTCATTTTGTTAGTATCCATGTTCTAATTTAAATTCTATTGAGGATTCTCCATTTTAAGTAAGCAAATCTACTTTTTTTTTTTTTTAATTTGAACACATTTTTAAAATGTTAATTTTTTTTGCATATTTTTCTAATATATGTATTTTGTTTGGGTGTTTATTTGTTTTATTGTTTTTTCTCAAACAAACTTGTTGTATGGATTTATGGTTTGTTTTAGATTTTGTAAAATTGTATTTGTTTCTAAATTGTTGAAACTTTTTACCGACTTAAGTGTTTTGTGATGAAATAAATAATGACTTGTTTAACGGGTCCATTTTATATTTTGTCAATTTTATTGTCGAGTTGTAATTTTTTGTAAATGTGTACAAATTTGTATTTATGTTGATAATTGATAATAAATTAATAGAAGTATTAAAATAGATTGAATAATCTTGAGCTAAACCAATATTTTTGCAAATTTATTTAGTTAATGTAGTTAATTAATACATGTTGTCATCATTATTATATATAGATTCAATAGAAGTTATGGATGATTATTCATGGATGTATTGAGATTTACCCAAAGGATTGCGAATGATGGATTATTGTAATAGGGTTTAGGATTTTATAAATTTCACAATATCTAATCCAAGAACTATTAGTGGAGGCAATATTACATATCCATGCAAGAGGTGTAAAAATAAAAAGTTTCTCGATCCAGATGTTGCAACGATGCATCTTCTACAAAAAAGATTTATGGAGCAATACATGTATTGGTATGCACACGGAGAACCATATGTTCCTCACAAGACCATAGTAGAAAAAATGATTGGGTCAACTTCTAGTACTAGCAATGTGCATGGAGTTGTAGATGAAAATAGTAATCCTTATAGGACTATGGTTATGGATGCGATGAGAATGAATCAGGGTCATGTTGGTTAATGTTCAATCGTAGATAAGGAACCTAATGCAAACATGGCCAGGTTTTTTTTATCTTTTGAAAGATTCTGACGAACCATTATGGGATGGTTGCATAAATCACAATAAATTATTGGTCGTTGCACAAGTGTTCATCATCAAATCAGATCATGGAATTATGACAGAATTGTCGAATGGACGATAAGCATTTTACCTGAAAGAAACAGGCTAAAAAAGAAGTTTTATACTACTAAGCCCATGATAAAACCCCTTAGTCTAGGATACCAAAAAACTGACATGTGTCCAAACTTCTGTATTACCTTGAAAATATAGAGCTCACCGAATGCAGGACATGTGAGCATTCTCGTTATAAACCCAAAACTAGTAGGGAAAGGACTCTTGTTGCACATAAAAAAACTTAGATACTTCTCATTCACACTTATACTGCAGATGTTATTCATGTCACTAAAGACTGTTAAGCACATGACATGACACCAATCACATGATGCAGTGGATGGAATAATGGTGTACCCTTATAATGGTGAAGTATGGAAACACTTTAACAATATGCATGCTCAGTTTTCAGCGGAATCAAGGAATGTGTGTCTTGGGTTATGTACATATAGATTCGATTCATTCGATTCATTTAATATTCCTTATTCTTGTTGGTCAGTTATACTCACGGTTTAGAACTTGCTATCGAGGATGTGTATGAGAACGGAGTTCATGTTTTTATCAATGGTCATACCTAATCTTAATAGTTTGAGCCAAAATATAGATGTTTGTTTTCAACCGTTGATTGATGAGTTAACGCAGTTGTGGTCATTTAAGGCTTTGACTTATGATATCAATGAAGCATAATTTTTAGATAAAGAAAGTTTTGATGTGAACTATCAATGATTTCTATCTTATGGAATGGTTTTTGGTTGGCGCACACATGAAAAACTAGCATGTTCATACTGCATGGAAATTAACAAAGCCTTTACGCTAACAAACGACAGTAAAGCATCTTTTTTTTACTATCGCTGACAGTTCTAACCAATGGATCATAGGTATAAAAAGGAAAGGGTTTTTTTATTGGCAGAGTTGAAAAGGATGTTGCATCGCTACATCATTCAGGTGAAGAATTGTATGACGTGGTGTCAATGTACAGTAACATTGTGTTTGGTTTTCAATCCGATAAGCATAAGTTTTCTTATTTTGGTTTGACCCATAATTGGATAAAAAAAAGTATTTTCTAGGAGCTTTCTTATTGGAAGATCAATCTTCTTCATCATAACCTTGATGTCATGCATACAGAAAAAAATGTTTTTTAGAATATTTTCAACACGGTTATGGATGTGAAGGGGAAGATAAAGAACAACATCAAGGCTAGAATGGATAAGCTTTGTTTTGTCATCGTAAAAATATGGAGTTGATTTATGTTGGGTCACGGGTCGCAAAATCCAAAGCAAGCTTTGCCTTAGACAATAATACACAGCTACTTGTCTACCAATAGCTTAAGAGTTTGTGTTTTCCTGATGAACATGCCTCGAACTTATCAAGGTTGGTTAATTTGGAGAATTGTAGATTGTATGGAATGAAGAGCCATGAATGCCATGTGTTTATGCAAACATCCATTCTATTAGTTTATCGGTATTTATTGTCAAAGGGGATATGAGATACACTCATAAAGATCAATTATTTTTTTTAGAGATATATGCTCCAACAAATTGCAAACACAACACATCGAAAGGCTTGAAACAAATATCGTCCAGATAATATACAAACCTGAAATGATATTTCCTCAATTGTTTTTTGACTCAAGTATCTACCCATACATTTACCATTTAAGGCAAAAGTCGGAGGCTTAGTCCAATATAGATGGATGCATCCATTTGAAAGGTTAGAGATTACACATGCAATGTAATTAAAAATTTATTGTAATTTTCTTTCTATAAATAAAAACATTTGTTTAATTCCATGCAAATACTTCTTCAACTTTAATAAAAAAGTTACAAATAAGACGCATGTTGAGGCTTTGATATATAAGGTCTATATTGTTAAAGAGATCTCAACATTTTTCTCGTATTATTTTGAGCCTCAATTGAGAATAAAAATCAATCACATTCTAAGACATGACAGTGATGGTAAAGTGCATTGGAGTAGGAACTTGACAATATCCTCCCATTCTGAACAACCCACACCAAAAAATATTTTCTAAGTAAGATATTTGTCTTAAATAGAATTCAGACAAATACATAATTATGTGCTATTTAACTGCAATGAATTGAGACCTTTTTATTTAGTAAGTATACTACTTAAACTTTGTTATTAATGAACAATTTATGTCTTATAATATCATAAATCGATACACTATTGAATACCTTGTAGGCAACATCGTCAATATTTATTGTCTCAAAACTCACAGCTAACCAAATTCCAAAACTTTCAATTACAAGATAAATAATTTTCCATGTGGTTCAGAATACATGTAAGTATTATTTAATTATTATTATTATTATTATTATTATTATCTATCAGGATACTTATTTTCATTACACATTTTTTGTTAACTGTTCATAGTTGTACTTTATGTATCGGGTTTATAAATTAAGAGGGAATGCTAATGTTATTTTGTCTTTACTAAGTTTGGATCGTGAAAGAAAGGTAAAGTGCTATAACAAGTATTTCATCAGTGGACATGTGTTTCATATTGAAGAATATGGGCGGGGTAGAAAGACATATAACAATGGGGTTTATGTTAAGGGATCGACTTCTAATGAGTTTGAAGTTGACTATTATGAGAAATTGAAAGAGTTAATTGAATTGAAGTATTATAACAAGTATAATAGAGTATTTTTATTCAAATTCTATTGGTATGACACCACTAAAAGAAGAATAATAGTAGATTCTCATGGTTTGGTCGAAATTAATTCAAAAGCTAGACTCTGCAATGTCAATGATGTCTTTGTTTTTGTCAAGCAATGCCATCAAGTTTATTACACATACACCTATTCTTTTAGAAATGATCATTCAAGAGTTGATTGGTTATCCGTATTGAAAACTAAACCAAGAAATTGTACCGAGGTTGTTCAAGATGAGAACGATGAATCAAATATGGGAGATGATGTCTTTCAAGTTAGTGAGTAAGTTGATGCATATCGAGTTGCTCTATTAATTGACTTAGAAGAAAATTCAAATTTTCACATCGCTAAGAATATTTTTATTGATGTTGATATTTAGGAGTTGAATATTGTTTTGAGCTCCAGCCAACATGCACAAATAGATGAAGATCATAGCAATGAAATCAACATACGAGATTGTGATGGAGCTAACAACGAGTCAATTGAGGAAGAAAAAGAAAACTCTAACTAATTTGCAAAACACGAAAGTGTAATGCCATAAACTATAATGTAATATTTTATTAATAAAATTCTTTACAAAAAAATATTTATTCTATTATTGTTATGTGAACTGATGTTTTATGTTATACATACAATTATCAATTTAAGTATTTGCAGGAAAGATAGATAGGGAATACATATACAATCAGTTGTCGAACACTGTTTCACACCGATGGAAATACTGACTGTTTATTCATTACAAATAGGTATATCGATAGGCTGTGGCCATCAATATATTCCAGAGACGAACGAAACTGTTTCCCTTCTCCCTAGAACTGTTCATGGAACTAATTACATACGGTATACCGACAAGTTCTTTTCATCGGTATATTTCAAAGATGAAAGGAATTGTTCCCCTTCTCTCTAGCACTTTTCATGAAACAAATTACACAAGGGTATACCGACGATCTGTTTCTGTTGGTATATTCCAAGGGCGAAGGAAATTGTTCCCTTTCTCTCTGGCACTGTTCATGGAACTAATTACACACGGGTATACCGATGGGTTCCAACTGTCGGTATATTCCAGAGGCAATGGGAACTATTCACATTCACATGTCAGTGATGACAATTAAATTTTTTAATATTTCCAATGAAATCATCGATGGAATGCGAATTTCAACACACTGGTAATTAATGCATTTCTGACTAATTGTTTAATATAATACCAGTAGAATTATAGACAGAATAAAAAAATCTTTAGGGTTTTGTGAAATTTTTAGTGCAAATCAAAAAATTCAAAGGGACTTTACAGACGGAATCAACAACAGACTATTTAAAAATAATAATATTTAATTGCTAATTGATAATTTCGTCCATAAAACCTAATATAAAAGCTCCACATGCACAACAAACCTTCATTTTTTTTTCTTTCAGCTTAAAATCTTAGTTTTCTCTCTTATTCTCACCTTTTTGGTCTATTATTAGATTTTGTCTCTCAAACATCAAGGCTAGAAATCAAGCTTTTTTCCTCTTGACATAATCAATAGGTATTTATGGGGAATTTTTTTAAAGTATTTTCTTCTCATTTTTCTTCTTTCCTGAGGTTTTTTAAAAATGTATTTTTTTTTATCACACCTAATTCAACTCTTAAATTAAGCACGTTATTAAGGTAAAAAAATTTCATTCCTTAGGCCTATATTTGTTTTTGCATTTTTTTTTATTTTTTGTCTCTAATTTTTTTCAATTATTTGTTCTTTATAATTTTATGAAATAATAGTTATGTTGAATTTTAATTGTTATTGCAATAATTTTTCATTATTTTTTTTTAATTTTAGTTATTATTTTTAAATTTATTGTTCAATTTCAATTAAATGTACAGGATTAAATTTAATTATTATTTTGTATTGTATTCCATTTAGAACAATTTTTTTTTTTTTGTAAATTTAGGATCATAAATATTAAGCACTTAGAAATAATTGTATTCAATTGTAGTTGTTATTGAAATAATGTTTTCATTATTTTTTTGAAATTACTATTTATTATGTTAATTCATTTATTTTATTGAAATTACTGAAATTTTTTTTTTATATAAATTTTTACTACAAGGCTAAATTTGAGTGGAATAGAGCAAATGATAATGTTGAGAGAAGGGTTTGGGAGAATCATGTTGCAACTAGGTAACATCAAAATCAATATATATTTTTATTTCAAATATTAAAATTTTATTTGTCATTTACTCATGGATACTTCATTTATACCATCTAGGTTGCGTGATTTTTGATACGAGACGCAAAAGAAATCTAAAAAATATGCTAAAAAAAGCGCTCTACTAGGCTGGAATGACGTGATGGTTTGAAAAGATTTCTGGTCACTATACATCTTAGAGACTATATGAACATAATACATTTAGCACATGATGTCCGAGCGTTTCACACGACTGTCATAGTCCGGTGCGGGGAACCATAGTCGACAAATTCATGGTTTCATTACCATGCATATTAGTGGCTCTGTTCTGTTCATTTCGGATGTAAAATGGATGGTAAGATTTATTTTAATTACATCTATACTTAATTTGTTGTTATTTATAAATATATTTAATTGAAAATATTTTTATCTTGTAGACTACGGCTTTTAGACGTGAACCAAGCCCAATGAAGCTTTTTGTGGAAACACACATGCGGAGTGATGACTATAAAAAAAAGGTGCAGCAGTTCGTTGACAGTCGAGCTCAACATTTTGTGGTTTATTAGTGATGGACTTACTGACATACCAAAAATTACCAACAAATATTTTTCTGACGGACAATTTATGTTCGGGATTCTATCGATAAAATAATCATAAAACATTAATATAAATATCAATAGAAATTTCTATTGGTAAAACTGTTAAATTTAATTATACATAAAAAAGTGATTTACAAGAATATATTTAAAAGAATACACGAGTTGTTAAATTAGCACGGGTGTATGTGTATCCTACATCAAGACCATGATTTAATGGCTCGTAATATTCTTTAAGGTTTTTTTTTTTTCTTTTTTGTTATTTATCATTTCTATATCTAAAAGTGTATATATATACACTTAATTTCTTATTTAATGGCAAATGATAATATTCTCAAACAGCTTTCGCAAAAGAAATTATGTATTTATAATTTTTTTTTTATCATTCATGGAATTTGAACCCTTGATATCTAGGATGCAACATGATAAATTTAAACATTAAAAATGCATTAAGCCATTCAATTAATAGGTAAAACTCATTGATTATTTCGATAACATTATTATTTTAATCTCATGTTCAACTGCATTAAAAAAGTTTTTTTTTTTAAAAATCAAGTCTATGCTTTTCAAAAGTAAAGTTATTAAAATCAGTTAGAATCACTTACAACTCCGTCTAAGACTTAAATTATGGATTAAATGGGTTAACCTAAATCAATTTCGAACTATAGTGTTTCAAAATTTGTTTTAAAAAAATCAAAATAATATTATTTAAAACTTTTAAAAGCTAATTTAGGTTTTGATGGATGGTATAAATTTGAATGGATAAACTCTCATCATTTTTTTTTATTCAATTCCAATTAGATTTTAAATGAATTAGGTTTCGGTTTCATCCACCAAACTAGATAGTGCTAAGTTTAAAAACACAACTCAAAAGCATGGAATGAGAGAGGGTTCGCAATTGCATTTCAAAGTTATTTGTACAAAGCCTAATAAATTGGTTTTATTACATTTTATTTTACCTTTATGCCAAAATCATTCTAATATCAACAATTTTGTACTTCTTCCCAACACCGAGTTTCCCAGACGTTGGATCATCAACATGACGTCACTCACGTCCTTCGGTGTACGAATCAGAAATCAATCCAACGGTTCAAACCCACATCTAAAGGAAACTAAAATAAAACCCGGCACTCCCAATCCCCCACCCACACAACCTTTCCCTCTAAACATTTCTAAAACGTGTGATTGGAATGTCCATCACAAGTGTAGAAGCACATCCCTTCAGTGGGCCCCACATTCAGGACCGTGATGATGGTGTTACCAGAGCTCTAATTTTTTTCACTTAAATAAGAGGACAGGACAGGACACGAGGATTTAACGGTAAGAATAAAGAACTCAATACACACACACACACACACGCACGCACAATAGTATGCGTCTCGTTTACTTACCCATTATGACTATATATTTATATTTTTTTTTTTATGGAAACTAATATTTTCAGATTAATTTATACATTGATCAAAATATATTTTTTTATAATGATTTTAAGAATGTACGTGCATTAAGAACTTTTTTTTAGATGTAAAATATTAATTGCAATTACTTGTGTAATTCTTTTTAATTTAATAAAAAAATCAGAGTATTTTTATTGAAGAAATAATTGAATTGAAATATTATAACAAGTATAATAAAATATTTTTATTCAAATTATATTAGTACGACACTACTAAAAAAAATTCAGAGTAAATTTTCATTATAATTTGAATGAAAAAAACTTGAGAAGTAAAAAGTTGAAAAACAAAGGCATTTATTAATTGGAAATCAAAATTATTTTATTAAAAATGAATTTTTCTAATTGTTTTCACTAATATAAATGGTTGTTTTTAAATTTCTTCCAAGTAAAAATAAAGGTCTTGTTTGGTTCCATAATTAATTATCATTTTTATTATTATTTTCAACCTTATTTTTTATTTTAAAAATTTTACATTAAATAAATATTTTTTCTTG
>Ga0325410_1004206_pt1 | contig 16148 bp, 5 predicted proteins | sample PopdelMetagenome_16_FD_206182 | JGI IMG/M metagenome (GOLD analysis project Ga0325410, IMG submission 206182) | Populus deltoides microbial communities from Bellville, Georgia, United States - Xylem-PdIQD-R3 | ecosystem: Host-associated > Plants > Phyllosphere > Stem > Wood/Secondary xylem...
GGATGACCTCTCAATGTAAGTTTGTTTAGGTTTTAGTTTTTTTTTTATATATACTTATAACATAATTTATGAACAACTAATTAATATTACTACTTTTATTTAATTTCAGGTTCACAAACATTGAGGCTGCAAGACTATAACATTAATGTTTAAATCGTCGATAGAGATTCTATTGTTTCAATGGAGCCAGGTTTCCAGACATCCTGAGTGGAAACCTAATATCGATGCATGGTTTAAGCGATTTCAGGTCGGTGTTAATTTTTAATTTCCAGCTTATTTTTAATAAATGATTTTTATAATTTTATATCTTGTACTATTTTTATTTTATATGAATTATTTATATACACGGAACAAATTTGAGTGGGATAAGGCGGACAACAATGTTGTGAGGAGGGTATGGGAGAATCACGCGGCAACTAGGTAATATCGAAAATCATATTTATTTTTGTTTTATAATTTTATCTTTTTAAATTCTAATTTGTTACTATGGAAGTAGGCTGCGTGATTTTTGGTATGACACCCAAAAAAATCAAAAAGACATGCAAGGGATAACGGTCTTGAAGGATGGAATGAGGTGGCGGTTTGGCAAGAATTCAAACCGCCATTCATCTTGGGGGAAATATGGACGGCATATATTGAGCACGTGACCTCAGAGTGGTTCTCACGGCGCTCACAGTCCAGCGCCAACAACAGGAACCGGCAAATTCATGGTTCGGTGACCACGCACACTGGCGGATCCGTCCCATTCAGCGCACATGCAAAGCGGATGATAAGATTAATTTTAATGAAATATATCGTTAATTAATTGTCGTTCCTTATAATATATTTAACTTTCAACCTATTTTTTCCTTACAGGCTGTGTCTCTTGGACGTGAGCCGAGTCCAATGGAGCTGTTTGTAGAGACGCATGTGCGGAGTCAAGACCGCCAAAGGGGGTGCAACAGTTCGTGGACAACCGTGCTCAACACTTCGTGGTATGTTCGTTCATTCATTTTATTTTGTAAGTTATTATTTTCTTGAATTGCATCTTGAATTGCATTTGATGATTTTTTTACCAACGGAATTTTCAAGAGACCTATAATAATCGGTTGAGGGAGAGATATGGGGACAATCCGTCAACCCATCCAGATTTCAATCCAGATTTGTGGATGGAGGTGGGATCGTCTGGTGGACCCGATAAAAATCGGGTCTACGGGCTCACCAACACCACGGCTGAAAACTTGCGTTCAGCTCGTAGTGTCTCAACCGTTGGAAGCTCTCCATCAGTATCGAACACCCAGTCTGAGGAGTTCATTACGTTGAAACAATAATATCAACAACTCTCGACGAATTATGATGAGCTCCGTCAAATAGTCATGGAGATGAGATCAAAGATGGGTGACGATACTTGTGCAACTCCTTTTTGGCCGTATGGTCCTGGGAACAACCAGCTTCCTCCTCCTCCTCCTCCTCCTCCTCCTCTAGCTCCGCCGCTATTCTAGTTTAATTTTGTTTTTTAAACACATTAAATTTGTAATGAATATTATTTAACATTACTTTTATATTTTTAATGTTTAATCCAATTTTATTTGTTTATTAAGGTTTTTTACTATAAATAAATTATTTTAAATACATACCGATGGATATACCGACGGATATTATCCGTCGGTATTTCACAGAGAGTTGCCAAACAATTACCAGCCATGCCATAATTACCGACGGATATATTCGTCGGTGATTACATACAGATGGATTTTCCGATGGATAATATCCGTCGGTATTTCACAGAGGGTTGGCAAACAATTACTACCGATGCCATAATTACTGATGGATAAGCCGTCGGTAATTACTGTTGAAATTGCAGACAGATTTATTCTGTCGGTAATATTCCTGCGGGAAACTTTTTTTTTGGCGTGCGCATATCCGTCTGTAAGACCGTCGATGGGTTTTTTTATTTGCAACAGAAAGGGGAGTTACCGATGACTATTATATCAACGGACGTGTTCCGTCGGTAAGGACGGTGAGGCCGTCGGTAAATATTTCACCGACGGAGTTCATTCATGTCACCAATGGAGTTCATTCCTGTCACCGACGGAATTAGTTCGTCGGTAAAACTGTTTAATGGTGTAGTGTAATGAAACTATTTTTGAGAAATCCTCGCATTTCTCACCGCCTCCAAAAAATTTTCATCTGGGCAGGTCGCTCATTACAATAAGATCACTTTGAAAAATCTCTGTATTTTTCACCACTTTGAAAGAAATCTTTGCATTTTTCACCCAAGTAGGTCGCCCATTACAATAAGATCATCTAAAAAAAAATTTCTCTGGGTAGGTCACCCATGACAATTCGACCATTTCAAAATCTCTGAATTTTCAAAAGAAAAATCTTCCAGTGTTTACTCTAAGTGCACTTTCTAGCCTTCAAAAGGATTCATCATTTCTCAATATGATGAGTCAATCATCTGTCATCCTTCTTTTTCTTCTTTACAACACTTACTATCTAAAGTCTCTTACGAGACTTTCTATCGTAAGCATTGTAAAGAGGGGGGCAATTGTCATAACCCAATTCTGGGTTATTTCCCAAAATTCACTTTTTTTCAAAATAAAAATAAAAAATTAAATAAAGGCTGGCAACGTGGAGAAAGCAGGCCGGGGAATCAAGCTGCAATTTTTGGAGGAAATTCAAGGCCTAATTGTACCCCATTATGCCCAAAAATGGGAAAAAAATGCAAATTCAAGGTCAAATTAAATGATTATTGGATGAATTTGCATAAAAATTAAGTCCAATGACATAATTAAATTTTTAATTGGCCAATTTGATTTAATCATGGGCCAAATTAAATTTTAATTATGTTTAAGAATTAATTTGGGTCCAATTGAAGGATTTAATTAAGTGCAAGGACTTAATTATACTTTGAATGGGTCAAATTAATTTTATTTGGGGCTTAATTGATGAAAAATTAAGTTTGGGAGCCTAATTTGAGCTTAATTGAGAAGATTGGAATTTTAAGAGACCAAATTTAATTTTTACCAAGTTAATGGATTGAAATCAGGGGCCAAATTGCAAGAAAATTGAAGTTTTAGGGTCAATTAAGGGCTAAATTGAAGAAAGCTGAGGCCAAGAACCATTCTGCAACAGGCGGCAAACTATGGGGATTCAATTGACAACAAATCGAGGGTGAAATTGAAGAAATTGAAAGTTTAATGGTAAATTAGGGGTTAAATTGACAAAATCCGAGACCAAGGACCATATTGCAAAAGGCGCGTAAATATGGGGGTGCAATTGAAGTTCATCAAGGGCTTAATTGCATTAAATCAAAAGTTTAGGGTCAATTAAGGGTTCAATTGAACTCAATTGAAAGCTGGAGGACTAAATTGAAATTCAATAAAAATCCCTAATTCAGTCCAAAACGGCGTCGTTTTGCATCAAAAGAAAAAAGAGAGAGAGAGAGGACCACACGACGCATCGTCTGGTCACTGTTCATTTTCTTCCCGGTTTTACCCGAAAGAAATAGCGTGGGAGCCTACTTTGCAAGTGCATTTATTGCTTGATTTCTCCATCAAATCGAACAAAACTTGCACGAAACGGATCCCCTGCAGTTCCTCTACAACCCCATGTGAACGTTGCAGGATGAATGACAGCACGACGACACCGGTGATGGCATGAAGAGGTCAACTCAAGCAGCCTTTTCCTGCAGATTTGACAACTCAGGGAGGCTACTTTGAGCCAAGAATCAAGGGCTGAAATTTTACCCCGATGCAGACGAGATTACCCTCTTCTACCGCCTATAAATAGAGGCTGAGTTGATGGCCTGAGGGAGAAGAAAATCGAACGTAAAGTTGGCCGAAAACCAGCCCTTTCTCTTCTTTCTCTCTCCGTCGTGGCCTTCAGCCACCACCACCATCATCATTTGTCTTCTCACCATCGTCCCCACCTCAAGTAGCCATCAAACCATCACACGTGGTGGTTGCACCACTTCTCTCTCTCCTCTGTAAAAATCTTCTTCTCTGCCACTGTGACCTTGGCAGCAGCAGCAGCAGCAGCAGCAGCAGCAACAACCACATTTCCCAGAAGCTTTTATCCTTCCCAAAGGCAAACCAGGACAGTAGCTCTCTCCTCAGCCACTCCAACATTTCCAGCCACGAGCTTCCTTTCTCCTTTGCCAGACTCCGTTCCTTCTTCTTCCAGCTGCGACCAGAGCAAGCCGCCGGCCTCACCACCTTCAGTTGCACCGTGCGCCACCAATCAGGCCGCCAGCTCCCTCAACACCAAGTAAGCTTCCCTCCTCTCTTCTTCTTCTTCTTCCTCCCTTCTCTATTATAGCTGTATGTGAACAGTGCAACGTCAATTAATTCACGTTGCACTCTTGCGTGCAACTTAGTCACTAGGCTGTGCTAGTGACTAGGTTGCTTTGGGCAGGACCTGTCTTGGCCCAACCTAGTTGGCTGGGCCGGGTCCAACCTGTCCCTAAAATAAAGGAAGAAGGATCTGTTGGGCCGAGTCTTGCCCAACCAATTTGGGTCGGTATCAGCCCACTTGTTTATGGGCATGTGCTGGGCCTAGTCCACATGCTTTGATAATGTTTAATTACTTAATAATAAATAAATAATAATTAAAAAAACAAAAATTTTCAAAAAAAAATTTCAAAAATCCTTTCAAAAAATTTGTGATTTTCTCAAATATTTTTCTACCAATTTTGTTCAATATTGGATTGTATACTTACACTGTAAGATACAAATCCGGTATTAAAATACCCGGTTTTCTCCGAGATATTTCAAAAACAAAAAAAAAATTTTGTTTTCATGCATACAGCCAAATCCTAAATTTTTTAAGCACATTTTTCAAAAAAATAAATAATAAAAAAAATGCATCTTTCTCATGTTTTGAAATTAAAAAAAAAAATGGATATCATAACCAGTTTATGATTATCCATTAGGATTCGGCCAACATGTCAAAACTTTTTAGGATCCAGATGTAGACTTTAATATCTGTGGGGTGTAAAATTATACGATACGTATAAAGTACACCCTCAGGTATTAAAGATACAAGGTGTAGAAATGCGATGCTAATATTCAGACTTTAGAATTGTTAGGATTTAACCCAATAAGGTAGAGACTTTCTCATGAATAAAGATCTGTCTTGAGCTTTAGAAAAGACCAACAAATAGAAACCTGACTTAGAAAAATCAATCAAACAACAATGCAGCTTACCTTAGGTAGGGTGCACTGGGGGTGATGCGTCTCCCCTTGCACAACCAGTCTCTTACTCAGACTCTCGCAGACCATAGGTTCCTAGTGACCATAATACTAGGTGGCGACTCCTAAACATTAATCATAATTTTATGATTAAATCCAAAAACCCTTCCCAACACACCTCACACAGGAGGCACGACAGGAGCCTTCGCCGTCGCCAGACGACGTCGCATCGCCCGCGACAATAATTTTAAAACACGTAAACTTTCCTTTAAGTATCCTTAACAGAAATCTTAATTACATGCTTTTATAAAATAATTTATATTTGATAATTTTAAAACATTTAAACTATCCGTGAACTATCATAAAAAGAAATCAAAGCTACTTTCTTTTTTAATAAATAATTTTTATAATTTTAAAACATTTCAACTATCCTCGAAGTATCTTAGATAAAAATCCTAATTACTTGTTTTTACAAAATTTTTTTGATAATTTTAAAATATTTAAATTATCCTTTAAGTATCTTTAACAGAAATCTTAATTACGTGTTGTTTTAAAAAACTTTATATTTCATAATTTTAAAATATTTAATCTATCATTGAAGTATCCTAAAAAGAAATCATATCAACTTTTGTTTATAAATTTTTTTTATATGTTTAAGACTTTTAAACTATCTTTGAAGTATCCTAAACAGACAGAAATTCTAATTTATGTTTTTAATAAATTATTTTTATAATTTTAAGAAATTTAAACTATCCTTGAAGTATCCAAAAAAGATATCATAGTTATTTTTTTATAAATATTTTTATATTTTTAAAACATTAATTTAAACTATACTTCAAGTATCATTAGCAGACAGAATCCTAATTAATTTTTTTAATTAATTAATTTTTTAATTTTAAAATATTTAAACTATCCTTGAAGTATCCTAAAGAGACAGAAATCATAATTAATTTTTTTAATAAATTATTTTTATAATTATAAGACATTTAAACTATCCTTATAGTATCCAAAAAAGATATTATAGTTATTTTTTTATATAAATATTTTTATATTTTTAAAACATTTAAACTATCCTTCAAGTATCCTAAACAGACAGAAATCATAATTAATTTTTTTAATTTTAAAATATTTAAACTATCTTTGTAGTATCCTAAAAAGAAATCATTGCTACTTTTTTTATCAATAATTTTTATAATTTTACAATATTTAAACTATTCTTGAAGTATTATAAACAGAAATCCTAATTACTTATTTTTATAATTTTATTTATATTTGATAATTTTAAAGCATGTAACCTATCCTTGAAGTATCTTTAACAGAAATCTTAGTTACGTGTTTTTAGAAAAAAAAAATTATATTTGATACTTTTAAAACATTTAAACTATTATTGAAGTATCCTAAAAAGAAATCATAGTTACTTTTTTTTTATAATTGTTTTATATATTTAAAACATTTAAACTATTATTCAAGTATCCTAAATAGATAGAAATTCTAATTAATTTTTTTAATAAATTATTTTTATAATTTTAAAACATTTAAACTATCCTAGAAGTATCCAAAAAAATCACAATAATTTTCTTTATAAATCTTTTGATATTTTTAAAACGTTTAAACTATCATTCAAGTATCCTAAACAGACAGAAATCCTAATTAATTTTTTTAATTAATTATTTTTACAATTTTAAAACATTTAAACTATCCTTTTAGTATTCTAAAAACAAATCATTGCTACTTTTTTATAAATAATTTTTATAATTTTAAAACATTTAAATTATTCTAAAAGTATCATAAACAGAAATCCTAATTATTTGTTTTTATAATTTTTTTTTATTTGATAAATTTGAAACATGTAAACTATCCTTGAACTATCTTTAACAGAAATCTTCATTGCAGATTTTTATATATTTTTTATTTGATAATTTTAAAATATTTAAACTATCATTTAAGTATCCTAAAAAGAAATCATAGTAACTTTTTATGTAAATTGTTTTTATTATTGTAAAATATTTAAATTATCCTCGAAGTGTCCTACACAAAAATTCTAATTACTTGTTTTTATAATTTTTTTTTGGATAATTTTAAAATATGTAAACAATCCTTTAAAAATCCTTATCAGAAATCTTCATAAAAGGTTTTTATATATTTTTTGTATTTGATAATTTTAAAACATTTAAATTATTCTCGAAGTATCCTAAAAAGTAATAATAGAAATGTTTTTTATATAAATTTTTTTTTATACTATTCTCGAAGTATCATAAACAAAAATCCTAATGACTTGTTTTTATAAATTCTTTTATTAGATAATTTTAAAACATGTAAAATATCTTTTAAGTATCTTTAACAGAAATCTTCATTACATGTTTTTATAAATTGTTTTATATTTTTAAAATATTTAAACTATCCTAAAAAGACAGAAATCCTAATTAAGGTTTTTAATAAATTATTTTAAAAATTTAAACTATCCTTTAAGTATCCTAAAAAGACAGTTATTTTTTTATAAAGTTTTTTATATTTTTAATTTTAAATCATTTAAACTATCATTGAAGTATGCTAAAAAGAAATCACAGGTATTTTTTAAAAAAAATTATTTTAATAATTTTTAAAGATTTAAACTATCCTTGAAATATCATAAACAAAAATACTTAGTACTTGTTTTTATAATTTGTTTTTATATTTAATAAATTTAAAACATATAAATTATCATTAAAGTATTATTAACAGAAATCTTAATTACATTTTTTTTATAAAAAAACTTTATATTTGATCATTTTAAAACATTTAAACTATCCATAAAATATCCTAAAAAGAAATCATAGCTACTTTTTCTTAAAAATTATTTTTATAATTTTAAAACATTTAAACTTTCTTCGAAATATCCTAAACAAGAATCTTAATTACTTGTTTTTATAAATTTTTTATATTTTTAAAACATTTAAACTATCATTGAAGTATCCTAAAAATAAATCATAGTTACTTTTCTTATAAATTATTTTATATTTTTAAAACATTTAAACTATCCTAAACAAACAGAAATCTTAATTAATTTTTTTAAATAATTTTTTTAATAATTTTAAAACATTTAAACTATAATTTAAGTATCTTAAAAATATCATAGTTATTTTTTTATAAATGTTTTTTTAATTTTAATACATTTAAACTATCATTGAAGTATCCTAAAAAGAAATCAATTTTTTTATAAATTATTTTAATAATGTTTAAAGATTTAAACTATCCTTAAAGTATGACAAACAAAAATCATAAGTACTTCTTTTTATAATTGTTTTTCTATATTTGGTAAATTTAAAACATGTAAACAATCATTGAGGTATCCTTAATAGAAATATTAAATAAATGTTTTTATAAAAAAATTTATATTTGATAATTTTAAAACATTTAAACTATCCTTGAAGTATCCTAAAACGAAATCGTAGCTATATTTTTGTATAAATTATTTTTGTAATCTTAAAACATTTAAACTATCCTCAAAGAATCCAAAAAAAAAATCCTAATTACTTGTTTTTATACTTTTTTTATATTTGTTAATTTTAAAACATCTAAATTATCCTTGAAGTATCCTTAATAGAAATCTTAATTACGTGTTTTTGTAAAGGTTTTTATATTCGATAATTTTAAAACATTTAAACAATTCTTCAAGTATTCTAAAAACAAATCATAGTTATATTTTTTTTATAAATGTTTTTATATTTTTAAAACATTTAAACTATCCTTGAAGTATCTTAAAAAGAAATCATAGTTACTTTTTTATATAATTTTTTTATTTTAAAAATATTTAAACTATCCTTGAAGTATTCTAAAAAAGAATGATATTTATTTTTACATAAATCATAAATTAACTTTTTTAATAAATTATATTTGATCATTTTAAAACATTTAAACTATTTTTAAAGTATCCTAACAAGAAATAATAGCAATGTTTTTTTTTAAATAATTTTTATGATGTTAAAATATTTAAACTATCCTTAAAGTATCATAAACAGATATCATAATTACTTGTTTTTATAAATATTTTTGTATTTGATAATTTTAAAACATGTAAACTATCTTTGAAGTATCCTTAACAGAAATCTTAATTAAATGTTTTTATAAAAAAAATTATATTTGATAATTTTAAAATATTTAAACTATACTTGAAGTATTCTAAAAAGAAATTATAGCTATTGTTTTTTTATAAATTATTTTTAAAATTTTAAAATATTTAAACTATCCTCGAAGTATCCTCAACAAAAATCTTAATAACTTATTTTTATAATTTATTTTATTTGATAATTTTAAAACATGTAAACTATCCTTTAAGTATCTTTAACAGAAATCTTAATTACGTGTTTTGTCAAAAACAAAACATTATATTTGATAAATTTAAAACATTTAAACTATCATTAAAGTATTCTAAAAAGAAATTATTGTTATTTTTTTATAAATTATTTTTAAAAGTTTAAAATATTTAAACTATTCTCAACAAAAATCCAAATTACTCGTTTTTATAAATTTTTTATATTTTTAAAACATTTAAACTATCCTTGAATTATCCTAAAATGAAATCATAGCTACTTTTTTTTATAAATTATTTTGTTAAGTTTAAAACATTTAAACTATCCTCAAAGTATCCTAAACAAGAATCCTAATTATTTATTTTTAAAATTTTTTATTTGATAATTTTAAAACATGTAAACTATTATTAAAGTATCCTTAACAGAAATCTTAATTACGGGTTTTAAAAAAACATTATATTTGATAATTTTAAAATAATTAATCTATCCTTGAAGTATCCTAAAACAAAATCATAGTAACTTTTTTTTATATAAATTATTTGTATAAGTTTAAAACATTTAAACTATCCTCGAATTATTCTCAACAAAAATTCTAATTACTTGTTTTTATAAATTATTTTATATTTTTAAAACTTTTAAACTATCCTTGAAGTATCCTAAAAATAAATCATAGTTACTTTTTTTAATTATTTTTTTCTATATTTTTAAAACATTTAAACTATCCTAAACAGACAGAAATCCTAATTAATTTTTTTAATAATTTTAAAATATTTAAACTATCCTTTAAGTATCCTAAAAAGAAATCATAAGTATTTTTTTTAATAATTGTTTTTAATAATGTGTAAAGATTTAAACTATCCTTAAAGTATCATAAACAAAATCCTAAGTACTTGTTTTTATAAATTTGTTTATATTTGATAAATTTAAAACATTTAAACTATAATTGAAGTATCCTTAATAAAAATCTTAATTACATGTTTTTATAAAAAAAAATTATTTTTGATCATTTTAAAACATTTAAACTATCCGTAAAGTATCCTAAAAAAACATCATAGGTACTTTTTTTTTATAAATTATTTTTACAAGTTTAAAACATTTAAACTATCCTCAAAGTATCCTAAACAAGAATCCTAATTACTTGTTTTTATAATTTTTTTTATTTGATAATTTTAAAACATGTAAAGTATCCTTTAAGTACCCTTAAGAGAAATCTTAATTACGGGTTTTTATAAAAACATTATATTAGATAATTTTAAAACATTTAAACTATACTTGAAGTATCCTAAAATGAAATCATAGCTACTTTTTTTTATAACTAATTTTTTTAATTTTAAAATATTTAAACTATCTTCGAAGTATCCTAAACAAAAATCTTAATTATTTTTTTATATATATAATATAATTTATATTCGATAATTTTAAAACTTGTAAACTATCCTTGAAGTATCCTAAACAGAAATCTTCATTACATGTTTTTATAAATTTTTTATATTTGATTATTTTGAAACATTTAAACTATCGTTGAAGTATCCTAAAAAGAAATTATAGTAACTTTTTTTTATAAATTATTTTTATAATTTTAAAGTTTTAAACTATTCTCGAAGTATCCTAAACAAAAACTCTAATTACTTGTTTTTATAATTTTTTTTATTTGATAATTTTAAAACAAGTAAACTATCCTTAAAGTATGCTTAACAGAAATCTTAATTACGTGTTTTTTAAAAAAGAATTATATTTGATAATTTTAAAACATTTAAACTATCCGTGAAGTATTCTTAAAAGAAATCATAGCTACATTTTCTTATAAATTAGTTTTATAATTTTAGAACATTTAAACTATACTCAAAGTATCCAAAATAAAAATCATAATTACTTGTTTTTATAATTTTTTTTATATATTTGGTAATTTTAAAACATCTAAACTATCCATGAAATATTCTTAATAGAAATCTTAATTATGTGTTTTTATAAAGGTTTTTATATTTGATAATTTTAAAACATTTAAACTATTCTTAAAGCATCCTAAAAAGAAATCATTGCAACTTTTGTTTTATAAATTGTTTTTATAATTTTAAAATATTTAAACTATTCTCGAAGTATCCAAAACAAAAAAACATAATTACTTGTTTTAATAATTTTATTTTTATATTTGGTAATTTTAGAACATGTAAACTATCCTTAAAGTATCCTAAAAATAAATCATAGCAACTTTTGTTTTAAATTTTTTTTTATAATTTTAAAATATTTAAACTATTCTCAAAGTATCCTAAACAAAAACCATAATTACTTGTTTTTATAAAAAAACATTTATATTTGATAATTTTAAAACATGTAAACTATCCTTGAAGTATCCTTAATAAAAATATTACGTGTTTTTATAAATGTTTTTAACTTGATAATTTTAAAACATTTAAACAATCCTTGAAGTATCATAAAAAGAAATTATAGTTACTTTTTTTTATATTTTTAAAGCATTTAAACTATCGTTAAAGTATCCTAAAAAGAAATCATAGATATTTGTTTTATAAATATTTTATATTTTAAAAATATTTAAACTATCCTTGAAGTATCCTAAAAAGACAGAAATCCTAATTATTTTTTTAATAAATTATTTTAATAATTTTAAAACATTTAAACTATCCTTGAATTGTCCTAAAAAGAAATCATAGTTATTTTTTATATATATACTTTTAAAACATTTAAACTATTCTCAAAGTATCCTAAACAAAAATCCTAATTATATGTTTTTATAATTTTTTTTATTTGATAAGTTTAAAATATGTAAACTATCCTTGAAGTATCCTCAACATAAACCTTAATTATGTGTTTTTATAAAAAAAATTTATATTTGATAATTTTAAAACATTTAAACTATCCTTGAAGTATCCTAAAAAGAAATCATAGTTACTTTTTTATATAATTTTTTTTATATTTTTAAAATATTTAAACTATCGTTGAAGTATGCTAAAAAGAAATTATAGTTTCTTTTTTTATAAATATTTTTATATTTTTAAAATATTTCAACTATCCTTGAAGTATCCTAAAAAAAATCATAGGTATTTTTTTTATAAATATTTTATATTTTAAAAATATTCAAACTATCATTGAAGTATCCTAAATAGACAGAAATTCTAATTAAATTATTTTAATAATTTTAAAATATTTAAACTATCCTTGAAGTATCCTAAAAAGAAATCATAGTTATTATATATATATATAGACACACACACACACACACACACTTTTAAAACATTTAAACTATCCTCGAAGTATCCTAAACAAAAATCCTAATTATTTGTTTTTATAATTTTTTTTATTTGAAAATTTAAAATATGTAAACTATCATTGAAGTATCCTTAACAGAAACTTTAATTACGTGTTTTTATAAATAAAAAAACTTTATTTGATAATTTTAAAACATTTAAACTATCCTCGAATTATCCAAAACAAAAATCCTAATTAGTTGTTTTTATAAATTGTTTTATATATTTGGTAATTTTAAAACATGTAAACTATTCTTGAAAATATTCTTAATAAAAATCTTAATTTCGTGTTTTTATACTTGATAATTTTAAAACATTTAAACTATCCTTGAAGTATTCTAAAAAGAAATTATAGTTACTTTTTTTTTTATAAATGTTTTTATATTTTAAAAATATTTAAACTATCCTTGAAGTATCCTAAACAGACAGAAATCCTAATTAAATTTTTTAATAAATTTAAAACATTTAAACTATCCTTGAAGTATCCTAAAAAGCAATCATTGTTATTTTTTATATATATACTTTTAAAACATTTAAACTATCCTCGAAGTATCCTAAACAAAAATTCTATTTACTTGTTTTTAAATTATCATTGAAGTATCCTTAACAAAAATCTTAAATCATAGCAACTTTTGTTTCATAAATTATTTTTATAATTTTAAAACATTTAAACTATACTTGAAATATCCTAAAAAGAAACCATAGTTATTTTTTATATAAATATTTTATATTTTTAAAATATTTAAACTATCCTTGAAGTATTATACAAAGAAATCATAGTTATTTTTTATATATATACTTTTAAAACATTTAAACTATCCTCGAAGTATCCTTAACAAAAATTCTATTTACTTGTTTTTACACTATCATTGAAGTATCCTTAACAGAAATCTTAATTAAATGTTTTTATAAAAATATTTATATTTGATAATTTTAAAACATTTAAACTATCCGTGAAGTATCCTAAAAAGAAATTGTAGCAACATTTTATTTTTATAAATTAGTTTTATAATTTTAAAATACTTAAACTATCCTCGAAGTATCCCAAAAAAAAATCCTAATTACTTGTTTTTATAATTTTTTTAATATATATTTGGTAATTTTAAAACATTTAAACTATCTTTATAGTATCCTAAAAAGAAATCATAGTTATTTTTTTATAAATATTTTATATTTTAAAAACTTTTATACTATCATTGAAGTATACTAAACAGATAGAAATCCTAATTAATTTTTTTAATAAATTATTATAATAATTTTAAAACATTTAAACTATCTTTAAAATATCCTAAAAAGAAATCATAGCAACATTTTTTTTATAATTTTAAAACATTTAAATTATCTTCAAGTAAAACAAAATAATCCTAATTACTTGTATTTATAATTTTTTTTATTTGATAAGTTTAAAACATGTAAAAAATCCTAAAAGTATCCTTAACGTAAATCTTAATTACATGTTTGTATAAATAAATTTATGTTTAATAATCTGAATTCAGTTTAGGATACTTGAAGGATAGTTTAAATGTTTTAAAATTATAAAAAGATTTTTTTAAAAAAAAGTAAGTAGAATTTCTGTTTTAAAATTACAAATTTTTTTTTTAAAAAAAAAGTAACTAGGATTTCTGTTTAGAATACCTGAATGATAGTTTAAAAGTTTTAAAATTATAAAAATAATTTATAAAAAAAAAAGCTAGCAAGACTTCTATTTAGGATACTTAAAGGATAAATTAAATGTTTTAAAATTATAAAATAAATTTACATAAAAAAGTATGTAGGATTTCTGTTTACGATACTTCAAGAATAGTTTAACTGTTTTAAAATTATAAAAATAATTTATAAAAAAAAGATCAGTAGGATTTCTGTTTAGAATATTTGAAGGATAGTTTAAATGTATTAAAATTAAAAAAAAATTACTTAAAAAAAGTGACTAGAATTTTTGTTTAGGGTACTAGAAGGATAGCTTAAATGTTTTAAAATTATAAAATAAATTTACCTAAAAAAAAATGTAGGATTTCTGTTTACGATACTTCAAGAATAGTTTAACTGTTTTAAAATTATAAAAATAATTTATAAAAAAAGGTCAGTAGGATTTCTGTTTAGGATACTGTGAAGATAGTTTACATGTTTTAAAATTATAAAACTAATTTATATAAAAAAGTAATTAATATTTCTGTTTAGGATACATGAAGGATAGTTTAAGTTTTGAAAATTATAAAAATAATTTTAAATGAAAGTAAGTATGATTTCAGTTTGAGAAATTTGAAAGTTAATATAAATGTTTTAAAATTATAAAAATAACTAAAAAACAAAGTAACTAGGATTTTTGTTTAGGATACTTGAAGGATAATTTAAATGTTTTAACATCATAAAAATAATTTATGAAAAATATAAGTAGGATTTCTGTTTAAGATACTTTAAATGTTTTAAAATTATAAAAATAACTAAAAAACAAAGTCAATAGGATTTTTGTTTAGGATACTTGAAGGATAGTTTAAATATTTTAAAATTATAAAAATAATTTATAAAACAAAAGTAAGTAGAATTTCTCTTTAGGAAACTTGGATGATAGTTTAAATGTTTTAAAATTATAAAAATAATTTATAAACAAAAGTAAGTAGGATTTCTGTTTAGGAAACATGAAAGATAGTTTAAATGTTTTAAAATTATAAAAATAATTTATAAATAAAGTAACTAATATTTCTGTTTAGAAAACTTGAAGGGTAGTTTAAATGTTTTAAAATTATAAAAATAATTTATAAAACAAAAGTATGTAGGATTTCTCTTTAAGAAACTTGGATGATAGTTTAAATGTTTTAAAATAATAAAAATAATTTATAAAAAAAAGTAAGTGCGATTTCTGTTTAGGATACTTGGATAGTAGTTTAAATGTTTTAAAATTATAAAAAAAAATTAAAAAAAGTTACTAGTATTTCTGTTTAGGATACTTGAATGATTGTCTAAATATTTTAAAATTAAAAAATTACAAGGATTTCTGTTTAGGATACTTGAAGGATAGTTTAAATGTATTAAAATTGAAAAACAATTACATAAAAAAAAGTGACTAGGATTTCTGTTTAGAATACTTGAAGGATAGCTTAAATGTTTTAAAATTATAAAATAAATTTACCTAAAAAAAAACATGTAGGATTTCTGTTTACGATACTTCAAGAATAGTTTAACTGTTTTAAAATTATAAAAATAATTTATAAAAAAAAGGTTAGTAGGATTTCTGTTTAGGATACTGTGAAGATAGTTTACATGTTTTAAAACTATAAAACTAATTTATATAAAAAAATAATTAGTATTTCTGTTTAGGATACATGAAGGATAGTTTAAGTTTTGAAAATTATAAATATAATTTTAAATGAAAGTATGATTTCAGTTTGAGAAATTTGAAAGTTAGTATAAATGTTTTAAAATTA
>Ga0325410_1004208_pt1 | contig 16146 bp, 10 predicted proteins | sample PopdelMetagenome_16_FD_206182 | JGI IMG/M metagenome (GOLD analysis project Ga0325410, IMG submission 206182) | Populus deltoides microbial communities from Bellville, Georgia, United States - Xylem-PdIQD-R3 | ecosystem: Host-associated > Plants > Phyllosphere > Stem > Wood/Secondary xylem...
TGTGTATGTGTTGTTTCGGATAATTTGCTCTCTTGGTGTGTTGTCTATGCATCATAAATAACAAAAGAAAGCAGAATCAATAGGCTGCACTGCAATCTAATTTACTTAAAGCACTTGTTTGCAAGATTAAGCCTGGAAGTTGATATCCCATGATGACAGTGAGTGAGTGCTAAATGCCCTTTAATGGAACTACTAAATACTCTTTTATTGTTTTTGCTAATGTATTTGCCGACATGGTTTAACGATTCTTTCCTGTTTAATTTTACGTTTTAAAAGTGTTTTTAAAAAATTTAAATTTTTTTTACTTTAAATTAATATTTTTTTTGTTTTTTTAGATCATTTTGATGCGCTGATATTAAAAATAATTTTTAAAAAATAAAAAATATATTTTTTTAATATATTTCTAAATAAAAAATATTTTAATAAACAACGCAATCACTATTGAACACGAAAACAATGACAGTGATGAGCTGCCTCTGCTCAATTAATTTACCAATCTTTAACAGCCTCTTTTTTTTTTTTTTTGGCGCTAATGCAATACATAATAAGCAACAAGTATTTAATTACGAGTTACATGAATCCAATCTTCTTCTTGACAGTTAAGAGAATTCCTTGATCATAATCGAATAAAAATATTAAAAAACAACAAACTTTTATCGTTTCAAGAAAAATAAAAATATGGGTTCATGACTCGTTAATTTATTAATTATCTCAATTTTAGAGTTTCATGGCAATTATGAGTTAGGATCTCACCAATCAAATGCTGACTGGTTTTTTTACAGAGAAGCACCATATTATGTCATGAGAGGGATTGCAAGGTTAGATCACAACGATGGACTTGGAAGAACTGTCATTGCATCCATTCATCATCCTAGCAGTGAAGTTTTTCAGCTTTTTAGCAATCTTTGCATTTTTAGCATCGTATTTCTCACAAGTTAATTGAATAGTTGGAGCAACCAATCATGAGACAACTAATCACTCTTTACTGTAATAGTGTTTCATCAGTATTTCTAACTTGTTCTAGTGAAATTAGGATCTTGAACAAGGCTTAGATGATGCAATCCCCACAGAAGAAATGGCTGACATCCTTGCATGTTCAAGTAAAGGTAACAGAAACATGTAAGGAGGTAAGCCAACACTTAACCAGACACAGATATGTTTACTAGACATGTTTAAGGAATGTCGAAAAGAGTATTTAATATGTGTGGTTTTCTGGATCTTGAAGCGCCGGTGAGCAGGAGAAACCATGCCGGATTTCTGACTCAATCTCTTGTCCTAACAAAAAGACCTTCCGTGAACTTGTTTCGTGATCTAGGATGGAAGATGATCGTAGGGAAGGATTGGAATTTCTAAACGAAGATCCGTTTCATTATGTGTTCCAAACTATATTCTTCTAAATATTAAATTTTTTATGTTTATAATTAGTTTTTATATTTTTAAATTGTTTTGATATATTATAAAAAATAATTTTTTTAAAATATTATTTTAATATATTTCTAAAAAAAATATTTTCAAAATCAATTATTACCACACCCCCTAAAAATATATCTCAACAACAATAAATTTGTTTTGTTAGGTATATCAATTATAGAATAATTATAATAATTATTAAGAATTTATTTATTTTTAATTAATTTTATTCATGTAAAACTTATTATCAACACACTTTAACAATGAAAAAATTATATTGTTATGTTTATTCTTGTTCTTATTTAATTTAATTACGTGAAAAATATTTTTTAAAATAAAAAAAATAAAAAAATATTTGTGTATGTTAAAATGTAAAAAATATAATAAGAATACGATTTCTATTTTATTGTTTTTTCCTAAATGGAAAACAATATAATTTTTATTAAAGAAGAAAAACTAGAAAAGAAGAAGAAAACTGAAAATAAAAAAGAAAAATTGTTTTTTTTTTTTTTTTTTGTTGTTACTGCACAACACCTCGGTACTCTGGGGACTTGGAATTAAGAAATAATTCTTGAGACTCAGAAGAGACCATCCCGCTGTGGCGATCTTTACGAGGTTTACACAAATTAGGATTTCACTATGCGACGCGCAGTACACAACGCGTCCAATACATTGCCAACCTCACTATCTCCATTCTCTATCAAAATATCCCCTCATATAATCTTAAAAAAAATAAATAAAAAAATCAGCATGCTTACAAAATTTTGACCTAATTTAATTTTCTCTGCTTTAAAATTTTAATTATTCCAATTTCCATGGCGTCCTCCTCGTTTGTAGAAATTGAGCGGTTCCATTTGATACCACTACTGTCAGTAACTTGCCCCTGCCACCGTCCTCTATTATCTAAAAATTCCCTAATTCTCAATCGAAAGAAACTCAATTTCGATCTCCTCTTAAATGGATCCAAAACTGCAGTTCCGGCTCACGCTAAGAGGGCGACGGCGAAGCGGTGGTTAATTACGTCCGTGGCCAGAGCTGAGGCTGATAGCGTCGACGAAGACAGCAGCAAAGAGGTAATAAAAATGTTCCTATAACTGACGCTCATTGATAACTGGGAATTCTGTAATTAAGTTTATTCTAGCAATTGTTAGACTTTAATAGTGTTATGTCGAGGAAGACGAGTGGGAGTGGGTGAGGTATTGTGTTTTCTGATGGAAAAAATTGCTATGTAAAGTAAAGCTGAGCCTGAAATCACTTATCATCACATTTGCCCAGTGCCAAGGCAATAATATAGTTAAGCTAAGAAACAGGAATTTTAAGTCAATAAAATTAGCATGCGGATGAAATCAAGGAATTGCTATGAATCAATGAATTTCTATGAATCAAGGAATTTCTTGTACCGACAAGAACACACGCGCTTCCTACCTAGTTGCTAAGTCAATAAACAAAATGCAGCAAATGACCCTTTTTCATATTTCTACATCCAAAGTTAGCACGCGGATGAATCAGGGAATTGCTATTGTATGCCACATAAAGAATACCCTCCTTCCTTATGACCTGGAAGTGCTAAGAGTTGCTAGTAGTTATTACTCATAATTCTTTTCACTTCTGTATTATTCCTGATGGAGAGTATTACGTGGTGACAGACTCTGCTAATTCCTATGACTCTGAGTTTTGATGGAAAAGTATTGAAAGGGTTTTGGTTGTGTTTGTTATCACTAGTATTTCTCTAGGATGGTAACATATGTGGCATTCTGTTTTATTGACCTGGTAGTTTTATGAGATTTTCTGTCTGCCCATGTGATTGTAAGTGCTTTAATATATGCAATCCGTGTTGCAAATTTATTTTTTGGATAGTAATTGTCTTGCACACCTCATACATTTCTTTCCTGCTGTAAAATCATTTTAGAATCCTTGTCAGGATCCCAATGATTTTACTACATGCTAGAGGTGCCTCTGCAAAAAGGCAAAAATAAACTTGATAAAGGGGCCTGGGTGTTAATCTCTAGTTTCTGGAATTGCTAAAATCATCTCTGTCATTAACAAAATCACTCGCAGATTCAAGTGTGCTAATTTTCAAATTGGAAAAGGACATTGATTGGGTACAAAAGAGTTTTCTATTTCCATAAGTGTCATAATTTGCCACATCTTCCACCATCCAAAGTAAGAGTAATATGCAATTTACAAGAAACATATGTTAAAAATGGTGAGGTACAAAGAAACTAGCAAATATGGGATTTCAGGATACTTAAAAGTAAATTTATTGCCTTTTGTGTGCATGTTATTTATTTATTTTGTTCTTATATTGCTTGTTTGCGAGGTTAAATGGAACTGTTGAAATATTTATGTTATAGGAAGTCAAGAAAGATCATATTTCACCTGCAAAGGAGGATTCTGTTTCACAACTTCAACAAAAAGCGAGTCAACTGAAGAAAAGAATCATTTTTGGACTTGGGATTGGGATTTCTGCTGGAGGCATAGTATTAGCTGGAGGATGGGTTTTCACTGTAGCTTTAGCAGCCGTTGTATTGGTTGGTGCGCGTGAGTACTTTGAATTGGTTAGAAGTCGTGGAATCACTGCAGGAATGACTCCACCTCCTCGATATGTGTCACGAGTTTGCTCTGTTATTTGTGCTTTCATGCCTGTTCTTACCTTGTAAAGATCGTGATGTATCTTTATTTATATTCCGAACATGCATTTAACTTGTGATACTTGTATGATTCTTGCAATTATTAATTTTTTTTTTGTTCAGTTGCTAATTAATATTTCTAAAATTTGGTCAGGTATTTTGGTCAGATTGATATTCCAGTGACATTTGCTGCTTTTGTTGTGGCAATGGCATTGCTTCTACAGAGAGGGAATCCTCGTTTTTCTCAGCTTAGTAGTACTATATTTGGGCTTTTTTATTGTGGATATCTTCCTTGTTTCTGGGTGAAGCTTCGATGTGGTTTAGCAGCCCCTGCCTTGAACACAAGTAAGAAGCTGCACTGTTATGCTTATGTAATGATAATGTTAGATTTTAGGAAGCTTATCAAATAATGAATGTGTATGCCATATTGTCAAATTGAGATGTCATATGACATGCTATGCTGATGAATTAAGGACTATCCATTTATTTTACTGATATTTGTGACACATGAAAATGAATATGGTATCTTGCATTAAATGTAAGTCTCCAGATAGAAGGATAATGACTGAAACAACATATGGAGCAATCTAAATACGGAGATGTTCACATCCAACTCGAGATTTTAGATTTTTGTGTTAGTATGGCATTAGACTTTAGTTCATGGACTCCCATGTTAGACTAGTTTATGTCTGTGGGGCCTGAACCTTTCTCTCTTTCATTTATGACTTTTAGGTTCTGTGGGCCTGCATCCAAGTGTAAATTGACAACTTCACCTGTTATAAATGGAACATGATATGGCTTAGGAAAATGCATGGACTTCTCCTTCTACGTTTGAGTTTTTTAGGAGTATCCTCAAGCACTAGCTATATTTTACGTAAAATCAACCTATTCCCATATTGTGAGCCCAGTTCTCCTATATGCATATGTGAGGCCTGATCTAGGACTTGGTGCTTTTAGCAAAGTAATTTTGTACTTTTTATTTTTGGCAGGAATAGGAACAACATGGCCTGTCCTTCTTGGAGGACAAGCTCATTGGACTGTGGGTCTTGTAGCAACCTTGATTTCTATGAGCAGCATCATTGCAGCCGATACATATGCTTTTATAGGTGGCAAGGTACTGGATTGCTGTTCAGCCAAGTTCTATTTTCTATTAGAATGTTAATGGACACCTATTGTTTAACAGTTAACACATTTGGTGTTGTATGCAAGTTTCCATTTCGAAAGGCATTAAGCATAGATTGCTTCTGATTTATAGTTTCCATATTGGTGCATATGCTTCAAATAACTAAAAATCAACCTAAGCACGGAAGTGTTGTATGCATGTGTTTGTTGGATATCTTGTAACATAAACTCATGAGTCTGCCATTCTGTCATAATTTGCTGAAGTTGTGGCTTCTGCAGTTCTGAGCTTTTAGCAATTATGAATCCTTTTGTTTTCTGGATTTAAGCAGACAGTTTTCAAGGAATTACTGAGTTTGTAAATCATTAAAAAATTAGAAAAGAAAAGAAAAATTTTGCTTTTAGACATAAATACATACTGTAGTATCAAGATGTGATGCTTCTTTCCAGAAAATAAATAAGTCAGTTTCAATGTTTCATACATCCTCACAAAATTTACTCTCCTTTCGTCTTTGAGTTTTGTAGAAAGATGTTGATATTCCATTAATAAGGTTGCTGGATACAAGAATGTGATGAGCTTTCTCAAGAACCTGAGTTTCTAGCAATGTTATTTGTTTTCAAATTCTGCCTTGTCCTATCAACAAAGCAGCATGAGATAGTTTTGCTAATCCGATACAGGCATTTGGCAGGACACTCCTAACTAGAATTAGTCCAAAGAAGACATGGGAAGGAACAATTGTAGGCTTGGGTGGCTGTATAGCCACTTCGGTGGTATTGTCAAAGTTTTTTAGCTGGCCAACATCCTTGCTAAGGTATTCACTAGCCTTTGATCAAAAGCAGGACCAGTATGTTCTCTCATGTTTATACTTTTCAGTCCATTATTCATGTGTCTCAACTCCATAGAATTGGAGGCTAATAAAAATTATCAATTATGTAGCAGAAATGTTGGATCACCATAACCAGGATAACTATTCATGGATTTCTCACTGATTGATATTAGTGTATAAACAAGGTTCATGGATTTATTATTTGGAATCCCAATTTTTTTCTAATCTCTAACCATCACAAAATAAAGTTATGAACAATGCAAATGAACAAGAGGAATGTTGGGTGGACTTTCTTAAATAAACTGTTCTTGGTACTTGGGAGTGAGACATGCATTCCCATTTTTAATTTAGTGTTGCAAGGCTTTGTTTTTGTTATGAGTTATTGCTTTATTTAATTTTTTCTTATGTCCCTCCATATAGTTGGGGTGGGTTGCTGTTTCAGAAAAAGTGTCTTGGCAGTTCAATTCTCTTCTCTTTAACAACATTTAATGGTAGATATAGATGGCTTTTGGCAACGAACAAAACGACATGCAGCTTAATTGTAATGAGATTATCTGTCAACTGACTAGAATGTGCAGCCCATTTGCACATCTTTAAATAGATTGAAAATGTAACGAGGTTATCTATGACTGACTAGCATATGCATCTCATTCGCTCATCTTGAGAGGTCAATAAAATAAACTGTGGCTTCTTCTTTGTTCTTGGAAAATAATAGCTAAATTTTTTGTTACGTCTTTCATTAGAACAGCTTGAATCAACATAAAAGATAGGTGAAATATGTACTACTTTTTGCTGTACATATTGTTTTTATGTGAATATGCATCATTGGTAATTTTAGAATTTGTTAATGTGAAACTGACTTTCTCTTGATTGGTTTTCAGTGCAATTGCTTTTGGGTTTCTAAATTTCTTCGGATCTATTTTTGGTGATCTCACGGAGTCAATGATCAAACGTGATGCAGGAGTCAAGGACTCTGGCTCATTAATACCTGGACATGGTAATATGTTTTTGCTCATGCTTTTGTTATCTGATAAGACACCAATTCATTTTCTTCACTCTTTATTGACGTGCCGAACCTACCTGGCTGCATTTTGTTGTGTTGCCCCTTTTATTTGAGTTATTTAGATGATTGGTGCAACTTTGTGAGGGTTTTTCTTCTTCTTCTTTCAATAGCTATCATTCTTTCAGCTTGTGCGTGCCTGGCTGTTTCTAGAATTTCCCTTGGGCACTATTTCCCAAACCTTTTATCCTATCCTCAAGTTTTTCACCTGTCAACTCTTTCAAGTAATTTGTAATATGGTTTAAAAATTGGAATTTACCATCATATATCAGCATTGTTTTACAGGTTTTCAGTTTTCCTATACATTGAACCTTCTTATGTTGGTGATTCATTTCTATAATGGTCATTATCTTCATGGCAGCTGCGCAAGCAGATCTCGCCCATTCATTTTTTAACTTATTTAAATTTACAACAAAAATTCCACCCAGTATACATTATTTCAACCATTTCTCATTATCTAATTTTGCGCCATTAATCTTATCCCTGGACATAGAGATTCTGAACAGATGCTTTTTGTTTATTGAGTTCTTCTTTCGATCTTGATTGTAACTCATATATTGCTTCCCCCCCTTTTTTCAAATGATTGTCTAACATCTGATACTGCCCGCAGGTGGGATACTGGACAGATCAGACAGTTACATTTTCACTGGTGCACTTGCGTACTCCTTCGTTAAAGCCTTCCTGCCACTTTATGGAGTTTGAGATAATTTTTTTATCAACACAAGAGAAGAGAACAGAGCCAAAGCTTTTTAGGTTTTCTTAACTCCAGAAATCCAGGAGCATGGAGAAGCCCGTACATGAAAGTAGGAATTTGTGCGGGACAGATGAAAATAATTTTTGTTCTGAAAACCTCAGAGAAGGACGATGAGGCTAAACTTGCAACTCTACCAGGTCTCTTCAACATTTCTCCCTGGAAACCCTTGCAAGAGAATGCTTTTCTTATATACTAATGTTTCAATTTTCCCTGTACTTAACTGTTTATTCATACATTGCGTACCTCTGCATTACCATGGATTTATGTTGATCTCTAGGATAGAGCTGCCTTCCATTGATTTCATGCAAGGCAGCCCTCACCAGAGTTGATGCAAGTATTTCTGAGCAATAATGAAGTTCATAGTTCATTCATTCTCCTAGGTCCAATACTATTTCCATTTCGTACATGATACATCAAGTTATACTGCATTTACAAATTTATCAAAATTCCCCATTTTATTCATATGAACAGTGAACTCTACTAAATTGTCATTGATCACGGAGCCTAAGCTAGCCATCATTGTAATTTTAGTTGTCGCGTAACCTATAGAATTTCTCTCCATCAGTCCAGGTAGGAGCGTTGCGAATCATGCAGCTTTGAGGACTTTGTTTGCCATGGATGCAGTTGAGTTATAACTAGATTTTGTATTCTGTTGTATTTTCATTATAAAGCCTGCAGAATGGTGACCTGACTGAGATCATCCAGTTTTTGCCCCCTGAACCCGGGGATCTTTCTGCTGGAAAAAATAGAATTTCATACATGTTTATTCTCCTGTTCACCACTCCTGCACTGGTTTTCCGGCAGCATGGAAATTACTGGTAATATTAAATACATCAATTAATTAATCCAGATGATAATCAATAAAAATTTAATTGGTAATACGTCGATTTCAAGTAATAATTGCGGGACGAGATTCAGTTGACCTGGTCGCTTCTGTACGCGTGAAGGTCCAATAGAATGCATTTTATTCTTTGGATTTAGACATTGCACTCTCACGGGCTAATTATTTCAATGGACACCACAGATATCATCTGATGTTAAAAATTAAAATATACAAAAAATAATAATCTCATTTGGGTTTTTCTTGTTCTTGTATTTATTTATAAGCCACCTGGATTAGACAATTAACATGGTAATTTCAATCATAACTCTGTATTGTACGGTTTCCAAAATACATTCTTAATTTAAATCTAAAATAAATAAATTATTTGTAAAATAAGAATTTATCATGCTCTCCGAATGACTGAAACTGGACTGTGATGCCCTGACAATTCGAATCCAAAAAATATAACCACAAAACGATTCCAATGCTTATCACGGTAATAATAATAATAATAATAATAATAATTAATCCTGGTGGTTACGATAATGACTTGGATAAAACACAACAAGGCCATGCCGTCCATTCCAACGCTAAAAACGACATGACATCGGGGCCGTCTCCATGACACCACTTATGTCACGTTGTCACTCAGCTTCAAATTGTTGACAATCAGATTTTTGTCTATACCATCACTTTCCTCATTGAAAGAAAAATGGCTTCAACCATGTCAACCTCATCAATCCCGAAAGAAATTGAAGAGGCCCACAAGGGACAGCCCTGAAAGAAATCCCACCAACCTATTCTTGTTTGCAGAGGCAAAATGAAGTCAATATCGCTGCTTCTTCAACCTTTTAGTGCCGTCGGAATTATCATAAAAGCGAGGAAAATCAAGTCATGATGACTACATCTCTTATCCCATAGCCGAAAGAGTTCTTCTAATATTATAATCCATTGTTATCCAATTATTTCTCAAGGCAACCACCACATAAAGACATGGTCCAAAGAGGTTTGAGAGTTGCAAGTTCTTGTAATTTCATGTGGACTTGTTTGTTTAATTTCTCCCTCTTGGCCTTTTGTAAGCTTCTGCTTTTAATCTTCTATCCAATAATAGATAACACATGGCATGCCTGGAATGTCTAACCCTCAGCATGTTCGTCTGCATCCTCTTATTTCCTTTCTCTTTCTCGTTTTACTTTTAAAACTTGGCCACAAAACAAAAGACTTCCAAAACCCAGTGGTTCATTGCACTAGCTGGCTTACGCTCCTGTTAGTTTTTATGGACTCAATTTAATTATCAACTCTTTTGAGATACAGGAAGAATTGTCACACATGCATGTTTTAGTACTGAATTCGCATTATATTTATACATTGACCTATCAAAATTTGATAGCGCCATGGGCGTGGCAATTTGCATGTATTTCAGGGATTGACACTGCAAGCTTCTGAAGCACCAAGGCTGCTAGTCATAAAACTAGAACAGGAAAACAATTTGCAAACACTTCGCAATAAAAAAAAATATCCCTGGAAGCTTACGAATCGTAATAGACTGGATTATACTTTTTTTGCGTAAAAACTTTGTTCGGATGCACGATGATCTCATCATCAATATTTAACACATATATACATTTCCCTTAATTTAATCTTATTAAGGAATTGACAGAAACAAGGAAGAAACAATTAGAATTAACCAGGCTTGACCAAGTCTGATTTTTTCAGGAGAAAGAATGACAAATAATCAAGGAGGGAGGAATAAAAAAGAAAGAAAACATGAAAGAGACATGAGAAATGAATGTTGGGTTGACCACGATGAGATAGCCATAAAACAAAAGGACGGGGATAAGACAAGAAGACGGGGATAGAAAGAAAAATCAAAACCCTTGGTTTGGACACTAGCCAGCAAATCCATGCAAAAGTCCCTGTGGAGCTAAATCTCCACCAAATATATGAGACAGGGAGTCTTGAGCATGAAGAGAGGTGGAAGACCAATAAGATCATTTGGGTTTTTCTTATTGGAGGGCCTACCGAAGTGGCTTTTGACAAGTATGAGTGCTTATTTACCCAAAAAAAGGCAAGCATGAGTGCTTACTTTTGGGTTTTTGGAGAGAAAAAAGTCGTGACAACAAAATATGTGGGATTCAAAGAATGCGTTGTTTCTAAGCTGCATAAAGAAATTGAAGAAGGAAAAGGATAGGAAGAGTGAAAATAAAAACAATGAAGGAAACTTAAAGAAGAGTTTGGGAAGATATGGTTGGCAAGCATCTATAAAAGTATACATAGAAAGAGATCGAATTAAACAAGGAAAAGATTGCGTGAATTTTTGTTGCACCCGCACACCATATCTCATCTTGCTTTTCTTTTCATTACCTCTCCCATACAAATGTTTTTGGCGTTGGCCTTACATTGTATTTTGATTTTTCTTTTTACTATTAACGCACTATGATTTTCGAATTCAATGAGAGGATGTGATGAGAGAATTTCTCAGTAAATATACTGGCCGGTATGGTATATATGAGTGTCAATAATTTACTGGTTAATTTGAGTCTGAATGACTATATATGTGAAATATCGTGGCCTTAAAAAAAAAAAAAAAACTATCCTGTATAAATATTAAATAAAGCCCCAAAAGGTTATGATACAGGCAGCACAAATCCGAGTAATATTGTTGTATAAAAAAAGTAATAGAATTAGAAATTATAAATACTGCACTTCCATTCTTGAGAAAATGCGTCGAATGTAGAAAATATTCGTTCTTTAATTTTAGAGTCTTAACACGCAATAGCTAGCATGAGTAAATATCTAGAGAAGCACCTAGCTATATATCAAATCGCACCTATATATATATATATATATATATATAAAATCTAGCTACAAGGGATGATTATGAATTTTTTAAAGGGTAAATATCTAATTAATTATGACTTGTCTTTCAACAAAAAAATCAACTTCTTTCGGTTCTTGGTTGAAAGCAATACTTCTGACAATATACTCTTCAAAAGACTTGGATTCGAACCCATCGATTTAAAAGGGTTTTAGAAAAGCAGTGGGCAATGTTAATTTGGTAGAAAGAGGAAAATATATAGGAAACTTATTTTTTGAAAAAAAAAATGAAGAAATGATTGGCTACAAGTCTCTAAAATCTAAGTATAGTGGGGATCCCATTGGCTATCCAGTAGAATAATTTGTTTTTAGATGAACCAGAAATGGATGACCAATTAGGGTTTAGTCAATGACCGACCAAACAGTTTTTGGAGATAACAAAGCTGCCTATATGTATATTAGCATATTATTTTTATTCGGCAAATTCTACAGTACCGTGACTTTACAGTCCCACTTGTTATTCATAATGCATATTGCGATGCTAAATATTTATAATAAAGTAGAATATTAAATATTTATGATAAAATGAATACATCGTATAAATATCTATAATAAAGTAGAATGTTAAATAAAAAAAACTAAAAAAATCACTTTACACAGTAAAATATGTGTATTTATAGTCAAATACAACAATTAATTAGTTTTTTTTCAGTCCCAATTGAATACTTAAAATTAAATACTTTTTTAAAATTATGTAAAAAATATTATTATTATTATTGTTGTTGCATATTTGGGAAATATATGGAAGCGAATGGTTACATGCATGGGGTCACTGGTTCTCTTGTTTTAATAGATAAAATCGAATGATTCTCGTCCAACAATATTAAAAGGGAGGGACACTGTAAGAGGCACCTTTTGCCCTTCAAGTTTATATATTAGCTGATAAAATCCCTAACTCCTAGGAGGCTTCTTGAAGACAAAAGTGCTTCCCTCAATTTCTTAATGGAAAGTTGTGTATCATTATACTTTTCCAAGGAAGGGCGTTTTTCTTTTCCATCCTTTTTATTTACAGCTTCAGAAAAGCCTTGTGCTTTTTTAGGCTTCCACATCTGAAAGATGCTTGCATGGTGCTCTCTCTCTCTGTTCCTCTCCGAATCTGCTTTTCAGCTCTTGAAGTGACCCGAGGCAACCTTGCTTCGGAGGTCCATGCAAGGGGGCTTTGAATTTGGTTTTGTGAGAGAATGATAGGATAGGGAAAAAAAAACCTCTTTTTTTAACACATTTGCTCGTGTTCTGTGGTTTGAAGCTACTATTCCAGTCCGCAGTAAATTCTCTCTTTTACTGTTCAGTTTTTAACTGTAACCCTCCCACAAAAGCACGATGTTATTTTAGTTGAATTTTCACCTTGGTCTTTCTTTTTAGCACAGCCACTTTCGATTCTTTTACATGAATTAGCCGGTGTATGAACATATCTCTGGTTGGAGCGAGAGGCAGTTCCCTGTCAGAAAAATGAACAAGGAGATAACTAAAAGCTAGCTGAAAAGCCAGTTTTCGACAACTATTGAGGTCGTTGTAACCTCCATTTGATAAATCCTGGCCTCCCGACTCGATTGGAGGTGTCTAGGATCGAGCTTCAAAGTGGCTAGAAAAATTAGATATGAAGTACGTTGGTTTGTAGAAAAAAGAATTGAAATTTAATTTGATAATATACTGTCAAATATTGAGAATTGGGACGTCACCTACTGTATGTAAAGACTTGCATAAGAAGAAATTAACCCAAACATAACAAGCAAATTCAATATATGTCTTCTTCTTTTTTATCTAACTCTTGATTCCTCAAGTTAATTACTTTATTAATTCTTATTTTAATTTATTTTTTGTTTTTTGCTTCTACTTGAACTTCATCATTGTTTATTGGACATAGATCGATGGTCAAGTTATGCTTGTATACGAATCAAATGCTACATTTAGTAAAAATTCCATAAGCTGATAATGACTGATCTACAATCTACTTTGCTGTTTTTGAAAAGCCTGCTTGCATATATCAGGATAATTATTCCCTATGTTGCTGGACGGCCATGAACAATTGCTCAATGTTTTTCTGGAACTTATCCGGTTATCCTCCTGGATAATAATCATGACACCACACACACATACTCGTGTCGGTAAAGAAAAATTATTAACATAAATAATTAAGTTGTGAGTTGACGGGTATATACATCAAATAATTATCTCCGCTGAAAAACTCAAACATTTAAATAGCGTTTATAACACGGTTTAAATATTGTTTAGCAAAAACAATATTATTTTAATGTATTTTTAAAAAAAAAAAATTTTAAAAATCATTATCATAATATAATATCAAACGCTGACTTAGATTAACAAAACTATAATATTAAAAAACCATTTCGACTTAAAATAAAATAATCTAAACAGAATGAGAAAAATGATTGCTGTTCTTTTCTTCTTCGATGCTTGTTCGGAATTTGGATAAGCCGGTACTACAAATAAATTGAAATGGGGACCGAGCAGATTTGATGAAGAAGAAGAGCCAAAAGAAAAATCATCACACGCACCAAATTGCCTCTCCTTTAAATTCTTCAATGTACAGAAATTGGAATCTCTGAAAAGAAAACACCGCAAGAAAACACGACCTGGTTTAGCTTAAACAAGAGCGAAGACATGAAGGAACAAGGAAGAAACAAAAGGAACCCCACCAGCTTGAATTTAGTAGGAAATAGTATGCCACAGAAACATAGAGAAAACCAACTCATTCTTGTTCATATGGGGGGGTATGAAGAGGACAAGAGAAAGAAAATCAAGTTGTCAGGGCCCATATTATCCTTTCCTGAAGGACTTGCCTTCCAATTCTAAAGGGCAAAATAAACATCATTATAGACTTAAACATGCCTGGATTATATATGTCTATTATTATCACTTAAAATTAATTGAGTAAATTTCAATTTGGACCACCCTCCACCTCTCATAATCCTTGATTAGCCAATGAAATATATAAAATTAATCGTGTCTAATTGCAAATCAGCTATATATTCTATTAATTCTTCGTTTTCAATGGCTAGATTCACCGCATAAAACATCTTCTCGAAACAAACTAGCTACCACCAATCAAAATATGAATAGAATTAAGAGAAATTAATATTAGATACTGTGCATATATATGTTTCATACTTCCCTTCCCATATATATCGTCAATGAATGGGCAAACTTTAATTTTACCTCTATATATAGATTAATATTTCAATAATATTCTACTTCTGATTACCAAAAAATACACAATATATGTTCTCCTTCTATATTCATAGTTTAATTTTTTCGATTTTACCCTTCTATTTTTCAAAAAGTTTTAATGTTACCTCTAATCATTAAATAACCTACTTCTAAATTAGGTTTTTGAGTCATTATTTTAGCTCTCTAATTGTTTGTAAATATTATATCATATATTTGGACTTTAAAGAAAAAAATGTTAGAAAAGTGAGTAAAATAACAATATAAAAAATTTGTTTTATTTTTAGCTATTTAGCAGTGAAGGGTAAATTTGAATTTAAAAAAAAAAAAAACAACAACAAAGGAGTAAACTTGAAGATTTTCAAATTATACAAGATAAGGGAAAAAATATAGTTTACCCTCATCAAAATCTATAATTTCATACTAGAGAAGAGAGTGCAATATGAGAGAATATATAGTTAATAATTGCTCTTCGAATAAGTTCGATATTATTTATATATTCTAGGAAAATCTTAGAGGAATCGTTGTATCATACATTAATGAAATCTTTGGCTTTGGACCCAAGTATTAAACACTCATAATTTCTTCACAAGAGACTTTTAATTAATTTTAGTTGAGAAGTTAGGAAAACCTCATGGTGATTAAGAAATAATTAATAGGTTATTTTTTAAAGTACATCACGAAAAAAAACAAAAATAAATAAATAAAATACACAACTCATTAAAAATGATAGGAATGTTTTTTATTTAGAATTTCTCAATTCTATTTGTAATATATCACTGATTATTCATAAAGCACCATGAAACTTCCAGATAATTAGTTATAATTCAAAATTTATATTTAGAAAATAATCATATAAATCACTTTTGTGGAGAATCCCTCATATAAGTTATCTTAAAGCAGCACATGCGGTCAGATCACTTGATCATATGACGTTTCACCATGTAGGTGTGATATATCTAATCGGACAGTAAATGTAAATGTATCCGTCTTCATTTTAATATGGTGGACAGGCAGGTGTGGGAGCCACAATCTGTTCCCAGTTTTTATGGTCCGTAGATTTTGGATTTTAGTGATCAAAGTATAGGTACTCTTGACCGTACACGTGGCCCGACGTGGGATTATGACCCTTCATTCTTCTTTTGTGGGTCCCAATTTGCTTGATGAAAGAGGGAAGGATATGTATCTATCCCACTTGTCATTTTTCAGTGTCACTGTCCCCCAGCAGTGGCGACGCATGAGACAATAGGTCACAGTCGTTGGATCCATGTTCGGTACACTCACTGGACTATGGTGATTTTTTTTTTTAAAAAAAAAAAGTTAAATTGCTAAAAACTTAAATGTTTGAGAATTAGATTCCTGTGCTCTCAATTTTATTCTTATTTTTTAGTACATTTGAATTAGTTTTTATTTTTTTAATATACTTGAATTAAATGTTTGAGAATTAGATTTCTGTAGAC
>Ga0325410_1004210_pt1 | contig 16146 bp, 4 predicted proteins | sample PopdelMetagenome_16_FD_206182 | JGI IMG/M metagenome (GOLD analysis project Ga0325410, IMG submission 206182) | Populus deltoides microbial communities from Bellville, Georgia, United States - Xylem-PdIQD-R3 | ecosystem: Host-associated > Plants > Phyllosphere > Stem > Wood/Secondary xylem...
TTTTTTTTGTCTATTATTTGATATTATTGTATTGTGCAATGGGGTGAAAAAAGCGGTTGATAATTGGTTAATATATGTTACACTTACAAATGTTTAAAATGGTTCTATTGAATATAAAATGACCAATAACAACGGTAACATATTAAAAATATTTTATTTATATCAAAAGTTAATTTAATTTTACTCTTAATATAGTTAGAATATCAGTTAACTCCCTAAAACATTTATCTTTAAACATATATTTACAAAATTTTATTTTTTAAAAAAACCTCACTAAAAAAAAGATAAATCATGAAAAATAAAATTATTATGAATTTTATTCAACTAAAAAAATTGCAAAACAAAGTTCAATGAGGTTCTTTAAACTTCGACCTTTAAAATCATTAAATACCCCAACTTTACTAAATTATAATGAATACATATTTTATATATAGTTCATTTCAAAAAAGAAAAAAAAATCAACAACCAACTTACTAACTATTTTAAATTTATTTGGTTTGGTTGCACTAAATCAAGGAAAAAAAGAGTTAAGAAGAGAGTTTATGCAAGGAGAGGCATAAAGACTTGGTCATGGAATGTGAAGATTGTCTTTATTGGTTTTTGATCCAAGACAGTAAGAGGAGGCAGTTTGTTTTTTTTTTATTTTTATTTTTTTTAAATAATTTTTGAAAAAAATTAAATTTTTTATATTTTTTATTTTAAATTAATTTTTATAGTATTTTCGGATCGTTTTGAATTGCGATATTAAAAATAATTTTTTTATAATAAAAAATATATTTTTAATACATTTTCAAATAAAAACATTTTAAAAATCAGTTATATGTTAAATACCTCGATTGAATAGGTTAAAATAGAGCGAAAAAAATGGAGGAGACAAAAGGAAGATCACATAAAATTCATGTAAATTTGATTTTAATATTAAATTAATTTTATTTTCCTAAATTATAAAATTAACAATTTAGCATGTTGAAGTTTTTTTTCTAGAATAAAAAATGAACTATAATTTTTTTACTGGATCAATTAAAAGTAAATTTGGCTTTGTTTTTTTCTAATATTTTATGATTTTATTAATTAAATATTGTAAAACTATTTTACTGAACTTTAGCTTATATTTTTTCTTTTGATCAAAATTCATTTATTATATTATTGGTGCTCCGTTTCCAAGTGAATTTTCTTCCAAATAAGATTTTATATGTAATATTTAAAATGATTAATGTGAATTTTTATTAGATTTAATTGAAAAACTAGCTGGGGGTGTTTGACATTGAGTTTCAACATTTTTTTTGTTAAAATTTGATTTTTTTTAAATTAAATTTTTTAGTATTTTTGAATCGTTTTGATATGTTGATGTCAAAAATAAATTTTAAAAAATAAAAAATATTTTTTTGATGTATTTTCAAGTGAAAATTACTTTGAAAAGCAACCATTACCACACTTCCAAACATCTCATAAGACATTTCTTAGTTTTGCTATTGGATATAGACATAAAAGCCTTATTGATAAATGAGTGAAACAACAAGGGCTAATTGATAAAGAATAAAATTCTGAAAAGAAATTGATATGCTTTATTAAAAACATCAAGGCCTTATTGATAAATAAATGAAACATCATGTTGAAATTCATGTTTTAACTAGCTAAGCTACTTGATATGAGTTAATGCTAAGTACTTGTCCTGCTACGAAATCCTTGAGGGTTACATATACATCTAATACCATTATGAATTATCTTCATCATATAGGTAACTAAGGCCAATTTTAAAGATTGAGGATTTGAAAAAAGATCCGAAGATGACTTAATTTGTGTGGTAGAATTACAAAATATAAAATCTTTTCTATTGGTAGCTTTATAAAAAATTCAATTAAGAAGACATATTAATTGATAAGAATAATAAGTCCAAAACCATTAAAGATACTCTGCTTCAATAAAATATTGGACTAACTTATATATAGGGTAAAAATCAAAATAATTAAAGATCATGATTATTGGAAGTATACTTTACAAATAAGAGATGATTTTCAAGAATAAAATAATAAAAAAAAACTAGAAGCAAACCGTGCTAAGTTTGTTGAGAAAAAGATGCAAGTTAATAAAGATATCTTTTTAAAAGTGGTCATGGCCGTGACTTCCGTCAATGATATAAAAATACCTAATCTATAATAGGCCAAAAATAAAATTAGAATTGGCTGAAATGAGAAAATATTATCCCTTTCAAGTTAAACAAAAAACTATTTTTCAATAATAGGTCCTAAAATCTATACCAACACTAAAGATTGAATTGGTTGAAAAAAATAATAATAAAAGATTCCAATTCTAATAATTAGATATATCTTGCATCAAAATATATATATATCCATGGCCCTCGAGGAGGTTTGAGTAAAACAATGAATGAAGTAACTTGAGAGAAAAAAATAAAAAATATTTTTTTTATTGTTATAAAATGATTGATAAGTGTTACCATTAACCATTCTAAATATAAGGTTTATATACCATCCAAGTTATAGACATGGACAAGGAAGAGATCACTTTAATTAATATGCATGGCATTCACCATTGTTATATTTTTTTCTAGGCCAAACTTAGTTAGTATGAATTTTTTTTTTGTTGCTACAAAGAGAAAACTGGAACTATAATAACTTGACCCTATTAATCCTATTGAGTACAAGTGAAACTTTATAACTCATTTTGCTTTAATAAATTGGAATAAGCTTAAGTATAGTTTTTTTCTTCATCATTTTTCAAATCCAACACTTATCATTTCTAAAAGTAGGGATTAGACATTTATTGGAATTAAGTTCAAAATTACTTTATTGTTAGGTATGGTTAGTTTTGATCTTGATAATCATACAAACTCAATAAGCTAGACAATTCAATATAAAGAATGATCTGCAAACTAGTTTTATCTTTCCTTTAATGTAACTAGCCCCTAACCATACAATCTATATAAAGTGGGTTTAGATGTTCTAGTTCCCTTTAAAAATTAGGTGATGACTTTATTGTCCATATTTTACAATTTTTTTAACTAAATATCCTTTTTTGACAATCTTTATAGTTGCACATTCTAGGAAATTTGTTCTTATATAAAATGTTTTTAAAATTTTTATAATGGGAACATCTTCATTATTATCATTAATATAGATTTTTAAGTGTAATGCCTTTTTTTTTTATTGTCAATTTCATATTACACTTTGAACTCATGGGCAATGAGAGACCTAATAAGCTCATCATATTTAGTGTCCTTAAATCCTTTGACTATTCAATCATTTTTACTTTATGAGTGAACACAATGAAGAAGATGAATAAAAGCACTATAAAAACAAGCATGCATGTTGGCAAACATATTATAAAAAATAGCATCATGGAAGAACTAATCATAATCCGACTTTGAAGATAAATAAGCATTTGGGTATACATTAAAGCATCAATCTTGATGAAAAGACAAGAAACCCAAATCCACCAATTGCTTCCTCACCATCAACATCCATATCCATTGGCATTTGAAAGATTCCTATATCTTCTTCTAAAAAATAATGTCTTCTTCGCTAGTAGTACTATTATGATACCTTTTTTTTTTTTAAGAGACACCTCTTTATTTTTCTATTTTTCTCAAACTACTAAGTAACATATTGGAACCTCTACTCAAAGGGTAGTTTTTAATCAATTTCCTTATCCTCATCCTTACTAGGATGGAATATGACCACATGTGAAATTCTCACCTTCGTTTTTTATGTTGATCTTAACCAAAATAGTACTATACATAGGAAAGCTTGGAAGTGTAGTTTTATGATAACTGGTGATAATGTTTTGTTAAGAAAACTCAATATGACTGGGTTCATTATAAATCTTGTTCAATTGGACTTGAAGAACATGATAAATAATTATTTTTTCTCAATGTTAATACATTCAATTAAATGATATAATATATGTCAATCTTATAAAGAAAGTCTAAACAATTTTATTGAGGGTATAAAAATAACAAATTGTTGGGAGACAAGACCCAACTCTCACAACATCTTCTCATCTACCCATAACCCATATTACCTTCTTAAGTGATTGCTTAACCTATAGGCTATAATTATTCTCGAACAAAGGGTGAAATATCCTCTTAATGTGTATGTTAATGAAATAAATTATAGTATTATATTTAAGCTTCTAGCACCACAATTAATTTCCTACACAATCTTATAGTTTTTCTCAAAATTATAGCTTGTCATGCAATTTAGTTTAGAAATTGAATAAAGTTAATGGAAAAATGTGGCATGACATGTTGTTTAAAAAAATTATCAACCATTCATACAACCTTATTATCTTATCATATAATCATAATATCACCATAATGTACCTCTTTTACATGTTTTTATTTAATAATAAGTACAATCAACAATGACATTATTTGCAAGCTTATATTAGAAACTACAATTATTCTGGCTATATCTTAATCAACAATGATCATTAACATATCGATAAAATTTATCTTACTAATTTGATTCAATATTTATAAGGCATTCAAATTAATATGAATAAAGTCCTAAACAAAGCTATGAAAAATAAAATGATGAAGTCATAATGGATATATTGGTTAAGAACCTTTTTGAGATTTATATTTTTGGATGTCTGATAAAAAAAATAAAAATTTTATTAGCACTCCATATTAAATGTTAATTCCACTCATTTATAAGATGATATAAGAGAGTCATTATGAATTATCTTCGGAACTGAAGCTAATTTTAAGGATTGAGGATTTGAAGGAAGATTAGGAAGATGACTTAATTTATATGAAAAAATCACAAAATATAAAACCCTCTCCATTGGTAGCTTTATAAAAAATCAATTCAGAAAACATATTAATTGATAAGAATGGGAAGTCTAAACCCATTAAGGGTATTTTTTTAATAAAATATTTGACCAACTTATATGTAGGGGGGAATCAGAATGATTGAGAATCATAATTATTGAAAGTATACTATAAATAGGAGGTTATTTTCAAGAATAAAATAAAACACTAAAGGCAAACCGTGTTAAGTTTGCTAAGAAAAATATACAAGTTGATGAAGATATATTTTCATAAGTGGCTATGGACTTCTATCAATATTCATATAAAAGAACTTAATCTAAGAGCAGTGTGAAGAATTACACCTAAAAGGCCAAAAATAAAATTAGAATTGGATGAAAGGAGAAATATTGTCCCTTTCGAGTTTAAAAAAACTCTTTTTCAATAATGGGTTCTAAAATCTAAACCAACACTAAAGACTGAATTGGTTGAAAAAATAAATTAAAGATAATTAGATAGGACTTGCATATATATATAGTCCTTGAAGAGGTTTGAGTAAAAAAATAAATGTAGTAACTCAAAACGAGGAAAAATAAAATGATTTTTCTATTATTGTGAAATGATTGATGAGTGTTACCAATGACTATCTTCAAGATAAGGTCAATATGCCATTCAAGGTAGATATGGATGATGAAAACATCACTTTAATTAATATGCATGGTATTCACCATTCTTATATATTTTTAAGGCCAAACCTAGTAAGAATGAAAAGCCCCCCCCACTTTTTTTTTGCTACAATGAGAGAACTTGAACTATAATAACTTGACCAGTTCGAGTACAATTTTATAACTCATTTTGCTTTAATAAATTGGAATAAGTTAAAGTCCAACTTTTTTCTTCATCATCTTTTAGGTCTAACAAATATCATTTCTAAAAGTGAGGATTAGGCCTTTCTTAGACCTAAGTTCAAAATAACTTTATTGTAAGGTTGGACTAGATTTTATCTTAATAATCATACAAGCTTAATATGTTAGACAATTCAATATAAATGATGATTTGAAAAATGATTTTCTTACTATATAAAAGGACGTAACAACTTACATAGGATGTCTTAGGATGATTTTATATTCCTTTTGGTGTATCCAACCTCTAACCATACAGTCTATATAAAGTGGCTTTATGCATTCTAGTTGTTAATGTAAATGCCATGTGCCCAATCAGTTGGTTACACGTGACATTAAAAAAATCAATGACTATGGAATTGAGAATAAACATGATTTGATAAAGTAAACACGTTTCATGTTATAATATTTAAATCGAAACATTATTGATGAAGTAATAGTAATTACATTGAAAAATTGACCACTAAAAGATTAAGTTAAATCACTTATGACTTTTATAATATTTAAGAGATCACGAAATGTTGCTAAACATCATACTTGATCTTTAAATATAAATTAATCAATTGTTTAATTGATAATAAATTATTTTGTTTAATTTATTTAATCATATTTTATTTAGAATTGTGATTTATATTTGGACCAACTTATTAGGGAAACTAATGGGTCTCACACATAAGAACCATTGATCAAAAATTAAACTTTGATGTTTAATCAAGTATAACTTTATTGTAAATAAGTTTTAGAAATTAAGGATTAGAATGTAATTAATACAAGTGATTATAATTTTAAAAAACACTAAAGAAAGAGCCGAGTACTCAACGACATAATAATCTATTTTTCCTAAACAGGTTGTTTGGAACCAATTCTCTACTGTAATTGAATTCAATTATAGTGTTTGATTTGAATTCAATTGATAAATAAGTTGAATTCACATATTTGGATGATATAAAATTCAATTAATATTGTTTCTTATATTACCCTCATTACCTTCATCTTATTTCTTCAAAGGTTTCTAAAAAGACGTGTAAATGAGTATTTTGAAAAAAATAATTTTAACATTAAATTTCTTCTTTGAAATATAAATTAAAGGGCTTGACATTTGATTTACTTTTGTATTATATTTAGAGATTTAATTCCATTTGTAATTCAATTCTTAATACTAAAAAGGGTTTTGAAGCATGAGATTTCATTAAAACCTTTAAATTGAATTCAATTCAAAGAGTTCCAAACGTGCTTTAAAGGATTTAAGATATTTCTAACTGGTGGTTCGTATGAATGACTGTTAGATTTTGAATATTTGGATAACTTGTGATTTGCGATAACCTAACCTTGAAGCAATTATTTAAAGGCGAAAAAAATATCTGATTTTCAAGTAATCTTTTTATAAACTCTAAACAACTCAAGATCTGTTTAACGAGATCTTTGAAACTCTAAAATATATTAAATTTGAAACAAGGTTCCACAAACATTGTTTGATAGTGGTACAAAACAAAAACTAAATATCTCTATATTTTGTTTGATTAAGTAGGACTAGACATAATAAATTGCAAGAAAAAAAATATATTTTGCGCTTAATTTGTATTACCATGAATCTTGTTATGCTTGAAACAATAAATAAAAATCATTATTTTTATTTTAGTTTATAATATTTTTTTAAAAAAAACTAACTTAAAATGATAATCTCTCCATTAATCAAAATCACATTAAAAAAATTTGTAATCATTGTAAAAAAAATTCATTGCTAAGAAGATAAAAATAATCAAGTCATTATATCATTTTAATAAATAAAATAAATAATCAAACAATTATTTATCTAATAAAATACTTATCTAATGTATTTAAAATACAAGATAATAATAATTTCATCGCAAATGCACATTTTTAATTATCATTCAATCTTCATCTCTTCTTCATTAAATTCAATTTCTTCAAGGGCAAAACCAATTTTCATATCTATATTATATATGTTTTAATTATTGCATTAATTTTTTGATAATGTTATAAAACTCACTCGATTGATTACGAAAAGTTCTAATACTTTTTAATAAAAGCCAATTTCAATTAATTAATTTTATTCAATTTATTAGAACATTAATGTACTTTAATTCATTCATTTTTTAATTATTATAAATTATTAAATTGTTCAAAATAATTTATAGACTAGTTTAAGATATTTATTTTTTCCTATTAATTTGATGAAATGAAAAAAACCAAAATTTTTAAACAATTACATTCTTAATTTTTTTTTAAGATTAAAATTAACATGCACAAAACACATTTGAAGATTAGTAAAATAAAAAAAATTGAAATTGTAAAATAATTAAAGGAATATTTGTGGAAAAAAAACTAAATTGGTTGTGTCTCCGTCTCCCTCGCTCCTTTCCTCCTTTTTAGAAGGATGGAATATTAATAAAATAGTTGTCTTCATCTCCGCAACCAAAAACATTTCTTTCTCAACTAATCTCCCTCTCTTTTATCTCAATATTTGTTTTTAAAAAATGTGCGCATGGAGTGTAGACAAATTTTGGAAGGTCAAGGAATTCATGAATTCGTTCAAAAGTTTCAAAATCAGTACAAAAGCATCAAGAGTAGCGAATGAAAGGCATACGCACGTGCTATGCCAGCTCCAAGCACTACGAGGGAGGTCGGCAGGCAGCACAATACAGAAGTGCTAGCTAACCCGGTTTCAATGAATGCAGTCCAAATTGCATGGATCTAATCAGCCTACAATTCTTCACTGATGAACTAGCAACTAGTATAAGATATGCAAATATGGAATGATAAAATTATTCTCAGTTGGAGCAATAAAGATTCAGTGACAAATAATTCACATAAGAATAAGTAATTTTCATCTCTACCTAACAGCTCATTTCAAACAAAACATTAGCACAAAATAACAATGCCGTATCTCACATTACCAAGAACTGCACTCATATTGCTAACAACTGCACTTGCCTTCTAAGTTGCACTTGTTTCTCTTAGTTGCCTACTCAACAATAGTACTTCATGGTTCAATCACGAATAGAGGCTGCAAGGGACCATTTAAAGAAGGCATAAACTAAAATGCAACGAATGAATCCACATTACTTTTCTTTCTTTCTATATTATTTTTTTCTTGGAAGAGTTTGCTAAGGAAACTTACTGTATCAACACTGACTGGCTTGCCATCTTCAGCAAGGATCTCCACTATGGTTCCCGTTTGATCTGCCTGTAGGGCAGATTATAATGCAGCAGAATTAGGTAGAGATGTAAAAAAGAAGAACAGAATTGAGGAAAATGGTTCCCAAATCACTATCACTAGAGTAAATCATGATATCCATAAATAATGATTAGTGACATTAAGAGCAGGAGAGATCATTTCTTTTCGTTTTTCTTCTCTTCTCAGAGAGGATGGCAGGGAAGAAGCTGTAGTTTGCAAAAGGATAAGTTAGAAAGAAATTAGAGGCATGGAACCACACCGATGGACAGCCTCTGAAATTCTTATAGATAAAGACGTATCATGCTGCTGGGGGAAAGTTAACAGAGTAAAACTTGAAACTCAAATATTAAAATTAAACACTCTTCAATCCCTTGGAACCCTTATATGCATCATCACCTATCCAAAGCTATCCCACATAGAATATCATTATGCTTTTGAACAGGTATCATCAGATTTCCTGATTCAACCAGGGCATATGATGCTGGATAATAGCATGTCCAAATTACTTGTAATTTTATTAATCACATAATTCTATCAGTTTTTTGAAAGTTTTCTTATTTGCAATTTTCAGGGTTTGGCTGCCGTGCACTCATTCTTAAATACAAATGTACCTCCAAGCCATCAGACGTGATTTCCAAAAAGCAAACTAAGAATTGATTTGGGGTGAGTTTCAAAATCATCCACAGCTAGGACAAATAATCATACTTGAGAACATCCTCTCTTTATTCTTTTCCTTATTATTATTAGAATGTTTATTTTGTTGAAATTATAGTTCTTATTCTGGTAGGAAAGATTATGATTTTGGTATGCCTACAACACTTTATATTTTATGTATTACATAGTTGTTTGATGAATAAAAATTCAAGTTTCAGAATCTTCTTGTCAATTTTAAGAGATTCAGAGAGCTCTTTTGTAGAATTGAAAGATTTGGCCTGTTAGATTCTAGGTTTTCTATCATTTCCCCTCAATTTCTTGTAGCCATTCTACATCAATACAAAGAAAGCAAAGGACAAGCCAGCTTATGAAAGATAGAAGTATTACAAGTATCTCCTATAAAGACTAAATGCAGAGGAAATATAAAACTTACCTCTATTTCGTTCATCAATTTCATGGCTTCAATGATGCATACAACCTGCCCCTTCTGCACTTTGTCTCCAACCTGTATTAAAAGGAATCAACAACAAAAAGAGCACCAATATAGACAACATATCAATTATAAAGGAAGCATTGTTCAAATAAAACGCAACAGCTAAGTACAGATAACACACCTTTACAAATGACGGTTCACCAGGTGCAGGGCTTCTGTAAAATGTGCCAGCCATAGGGCATTTGAGTGGTGGAAGGGATGACTTGACTGACTTGGAAGGGGGAGATGGTGATATGGCAGAAGGTGATGGACTAGAAGCTGCGGCTGGAGCTGCAGGTGTGGCTGCTGGCATTACTGGTGGAGGTGGAGGTGAATGCATCATAACAACTGGAGAATGGGATGGTGGCAAAGGCAAAGCCTCCTTTTTTCTGATTAAAAGTTCGCAATCAAGTTGTTTCAACTGCAGTTCCACAATATCTCTTGAATCAACAAGCCTGAATTGAAGATGAAAAACATATTTGTTATCATATACAATAAAACAAGGATTATATGCATCATTATAATGTTGAGGTCACTCACTTCACAAGACTTGAAACTTGGGAAATAAATTCAGAGATTGACTCCTCTGTAGCCAAAGAGGGAGGTGAAGGTTCATTTGATGGCTCAGCATCCTTTGCTTCCTGCAATGGTACTTCAGATTTGGCAAGAGTTGAGGCTCCAGCATTTGAGGATCCATCCACAGCAACCTTGAAGGCAACAGATGATCCCAAAAGCTTGTCCAGGAAGGAACAAAAAATTGAAAACAGATCCTCTAAAGAAAACCATTGAAAGAAGCTTACCTCATTCAATTGAGCTTTCACCAAATATGTACCATGACGAGTAGGCTGCAAACCCTACAATGTAGTGGAAACAAGTTTCAGTCTCTCAATACTACATCTCTATATCAAAGTTTAGAATGCAGCGAGTAGTTTCAGATTTCGGTAAGAGGGCATTTGGACTCAACAAAACATAGTGCACCTGACCCAAACATGGTGACTATATATAGTCGCTACCCAAGTTCGCTTGAAAGTTTATAGTGACGATTAAAGCTAGACACTTCCCATCTATATATAGTCCCTATTCAAGTTTGCTTGAAAGTTACTCCAGCCACATTGTGAGTTTGTAAATTAATCTATGCCCTCTCAAGTTTACGTTGACAGTGAAAGGAAGGAAACCATTGTCTGAATCAAAATTCCAAATTGACCAAGGCTTCGCATAATTTTCTATTTTTAACAATCTGAGGCATATAAAACACATGCAAGAGATAGTTTGTACCATGATTTTGCTCCAATGTCTGATGAAATGTAACTAAAGGGTAATAATGTAATGTAATATTTTAATTTGCAAGCTGAAAACAATGAAATTTTTTTTTCCTAAGGCATAGCTTAACTGGTAGTTGCACCTACATCAAAAGAGGAGGTTACAAGTGTGAGTCTTACCTCCACCAAATTATCCAGGAAAAAAAAAAAATCAAAGTACCCAAAACTAATGTATTCATGCCATTACAGGCTATAGGTGGAAGCCTAGAAACGATTTCCAAACCTTGGTTAAATCAAAGGGATATTCTTTCTCTTGAATGGGAAATCCAGCTAACAAACAAAAAGGTCGATGTTTGACGCAAGTTATCCATATTTACCTACAATGTTGATGCTCTCATGCTAGTGACAAAATGTGGACAGTGATATGAATCTATCATTTATTTAAATAAATTACATGCATTTGACCAAGATTTGCTTCCCACGTTATCATTTGGAGTTCAAATCTTTGGGGAGACCGCAAGAAAATAATTTCTTGTGAATGCGAGTCTGAGTGTGGATGACCACCTTAAGATCCAACGGAGGTAAGCCTCAGTGCACAAAGAAGTCCCAAGGATACCGTTACTGCTAAAACCAAAGAAAAAAAGAAGTAACCACGGAATGAATAGCAAGTTCACTCCTTGTTATCTTTAAAGCATCTACTGTTTATATTCTATACGAACTGATAACTGACAAGATAAACCCACTGCAAGTTCATAGTAATCTATTTGATTTGGACGATGTAGTGAGATGAAGGTGCAAAAGTCTAAGAATCTTGAAAACAACAATCCATTCATCAATGGGTTATCTATGAAACAAAAATCAAGAATTAGAGAATAAATAAATCATAATGCAAAATATAGAATTAAATTCGAAATTTATTTCAGTCACTCAAAATTAACTTGGCATCAAAACAATTTTCTTTTAAGAATCCCAACTACTTCACTTTCTACATTTTCAGCAGTAATTAGGCTAACCCCAGAAGCCCAAATTGCAAAATGGTAGGAAAAAGAGTAGTAGAAGAAGATGATGAAGAAAAAGGAGAAAGAATTGAGAGAGGATTTATATCACCTTAGCAAGAAATCGGAGCTTTGGTTTCTGAGAGAGCCGAAACGACTGGGTGGATAACCTGTGAGTGTTGTAGTGAGGCAAAATGGCGGCGCTTTTGGTCACCATAGAAGCAGAAGCTGTGGTTGATAGTGAAGAAGCCATTGCTTGCTTTTGCTTTTGCCTTGCTTAGAGAGAGAGACCAGTGATTCAAGTTGGAGACAGACAAAGTTAGCTTATTACGATATGTATTTTGGGGAGACCGACAAATGAGTCGTGTTGGGTCTGGGGGCAGGAGTGGGAGGAGAGGGTGAGGAAGCAGAAGAAGAATGATGAGAAAAGACGCCCAAAAAGGCCCAGTCGATGAAACCAATGAGGAAGAGAGCAAAGTCACAAGTGAGTTTGTTTGTTGTTCGCTGTTAGTTTACAGGACATAAATTTTATGAACATGAAAAAAAAAAAATTCACGTTATAGAAAAGTTTTTCTATTATTATTTGATCGTGATTGATATTGTAATTAAAATACTGTTTTGGTCAGAAATTAAAAACTTTTTATTTAAAATTAATTTTTTAAAATATTTTTGGATTGTTTGGATATAATGATTTCAAAAATAAATTTTTAAAAAAATAAAAAAATTATTTTAATATATTTTTAAATAAAAAATATTTTAAAAATTAATCAATGTAGGCTCTTAAACTTAATTTAATATTATAAATTTAAAAATTTTCAAATTAAATTATTATTTAATTTATATTTAAAATTAAACCATTCAGAAGTTTCTTCTATATAACCTAATCAATTAAACAAGTCTAAACATAACATGAACAATCAAGAAAATACGTATTTGGGCTTTTAAAAAAATTAAAGTGTTTTTTTAATTTAATATTAAGATATCGACATATTAAATTAACTCAGTCTTCATGGCTTAACCCACTAAAATAATGATCAGTGAAATTGACTCTATTAGATTTAAGAATTTTGTTTTTTTAAATTAATTTTTACTTAATTTTAAATAACTAAAATAAATACTCATAAAATCAAGTATAAATCAAATATTAAAATATTTGTTTGAAATTACAATAATCTTATAATAAAAAATCAAAATAATTTATATAAATAAATAAATTAAAAAAATCACCTCCTTCGCTGATTACATAGTGAAGGAGGTGTGTTGGCTCACTGACTCTTTAGTTAATATCATGTTAGTTTCTCATTAAAAAAAAAGATTGATTAGTTGATCAGATAATGACTTGATAAAAAAAAATAGATTAACCAAGTGACTTAAAAGTTGACCTGATAATTTAGTGACTCGAGTTATTTACTTGACCACATGTAAGATATAACAATAATGGTCTATAGTTATCATACTTTGTGATTTCTTTCACCCTATATTATTTTAGAGGAATCTTAAGCCAGCTACAAAACATAACATAATAACCATATTAAAAAATCACAACATCTTTTAGTATTCTAGTTGAGCAATTCTCAAAACACAATTGGATTGAATTTGATATTTATTAGATGATTTTTCATATCAAAATGTTAAAATCATTAAAAATCATCTAACATACTATATACAACAAGTAGGAAAAAAAAGCTAAAATCAATTAAGTATAATAAAATCAACCATATTGAAAAAGTAACAATCAATATGGAGATTTAAGGAATCAATGGACCAAACACTTAGAGTCATGAGCAACCACGAGAGTTTAAACATGCACAAAGAACCAAAAAGCTTAGTTCTTTATAGACTAGGTAGAATAACAAATAAGAAGTCATAAGATTATCTTAGGATTTATATGATATCAATAGAGAAGGAGTTTATTTTATATTAGAATTCAATAAAATCTCCTTACTTGATACCAATATGTATATAGATTAATATCTATATATTTAAATATAATTTAAACTTGGTACCAATATATATAGGTTCACATAGTCATTACAAACGATGGCGAGTATCATATATAAATTTTTAGTATAATTTTATTTATCTTTTTTCTCTATAGGGTTTTTATTGCTTTCCTTACAACTTTATTTATGACTTTCATTTATTTTCTTTCACTTTAATTCATGCAATCTCTCTCGTCTACTTTAGAGGCCTATTTTTTTCTTTCTCTATAGGGATCGAAATATTAAATCCCCACACTCCACTTCATTTTATGAGGTTGTTACTTATCTCATCTTAAGATTAAGTTCTTATTGTATAGTTTCTCAATATCTGGTAATGTATTGATAAGAAAAGTACTTAAGTGACCAACAAATTGGCATGTTTAGTGGGACAAAAGATTGAATATCTATTCAAGAGGTCAATAGTTATGCCTTTGTAAAAAAAATACAAGTAAATTCATCCCTATGACATTGGATGAATAGTTAGTATAAACAATAGAGAGAAGTTAGCTTTTTAGTTGTGAAAAGCCAGACAATCCACCATTTTCTTAGATTCCAGTGGATTAACCAGTACTAGACATGCCTTGAGATGGGTTTTCATTGTCTACACCCTTACAATATAGTGTTGGGTTTCTCAAAATGCATAAACACAACCCAACAAATTAAATTTTTTATTGAGAGTTCCAAGGTCCTCGTTAGACAATCTATGGTTATTTTAGGTTTAACAAAAAAAATACTTGAAAATTAATTCTTCTTTTTAAGGTATAATCAACTTTTCAAGGATGAGTTGTTGTAAATCATAAATCATTCAATTGTTCAGCCTCTAACAATAATTCACATAAACCACTAGATCATAAATCTTCTAAACTCTTTTTAAGAGGAAAGGATTGATATACCTTTAGTGCTAACTCTTTCTTCTTATGTTTGCAAGTGTTTTTATATCATATAATATGTACTAAAAATATGAGGCACAACATTCTATTTATGGAAAAAACCTGATTACCCTATAAATAGCATAACATCACTTTGCTCTCTAAAAAATCTCACATATATTATTTCAAGATAGTTTTAAAATTTATATAATTATTTCCATGATTTTTATAAGTCTAGAATTGTAATCTCCTATATTAATTACATTATAGTCCTTAATTTCTAAACTTATTTACAATTAAATCATACTCGATTAATCATCCTAGTTAATTTTTTTACCAATGGTTCTTTATGTATGTGACCTATTAGATTTCCTAATATATTAGCATAGATATAAATAATAATCATAATCAAAATAAGATCAAGTAAGTTAAAACAAATTAACTTATTATCAATTCAATAAATTTATTAATTTATATTTGAAGATCAAGTGCAATGTTTATCTACATGTCATGATTCCTTAAACATTAGAAAATTTATAAGTTATTTGACTTAACCTTTCAGTGACATATTTATCTGTTTAATTATTATCACTTTATCAAGAATGTTCTGATTTGGACATTCGAATATAGAGTATGTCTACTCTGTCAAATCATATTTGTTCTCAACGCCTAGTCATTAATTATTTGAATAAGATTTGAAAAATCTTTTCAAATCTCATTTCATTTTATGTAAGAATTTCATAATCAATATTATTTTAGAACATATGGAATATTTCTCCTAATTCACTTAGAGTGATGGATCCTCTCTTGATTACTCATATAACTTCATATAGTTTATGTTATATCTAATATCTTTTACCTTAAATTAAGGTAAAATATAGTCGGATCAAATCATAACATTTTCTATGTAAGATAACTTAATGATTTCAAGTCTAAGGATCACTTTCTATAGATACAAATGATCTTTTCATATAGAATCCTCATACGATTAAGTTCAATATACATGTCAATTGACAAGCACCTATATATTAGTTATAGGTATCTTT
>Ga0325410_1004212_pt1 | contig 16143 bp, 10 predicted proteins | sample PopdelMetagenome_16_FD_206182 | JGI IMG/M metagenome (GOLD analysis project Ga0325410, IMG submission 206182) | Populus deltoides microbial communities from Bellville, Georgia, United States - Xylem-PdIQD-R3 | ecosystem: Host-associated > Plants > Phyllosphere > Stem > Wood/Secondary xylem...
CGTTTTAAGCATTTCTCTTCCTTTATTTCAAATTGTTTCTTCTTTTTTCCCTTCAATTTTGAAGTCAATCAATATCTTAAAACTTGAGTGCGTGTATACCTGTGCGTTTACTTTAAGAAAAAGTAAATAAATTTTATTTAAATATTTGTGTAATTAGGTAATTTGGTCTAATAATGTAAAGTAAGAAAAAATGTCAAAAGTTAGTATATTATTTACTTTTTTTTATATGATACTTTTTTAATAATTACAAGCCAGTTTTACTTCAATTGGAAGTTTATAGCATTTTTTGCTTAAAAACTTTTTCTTCATTCTCTTCCCAACTCTTATAATTATTTTAGGTCTCATCATTTCTTCTAATTATTATAAAATCTGGACTCATTGGATTACTCAAAAATTTAATTAAATTAAAAACTAAATTAGTTTGGATTAGAAAAAAACTTAATTCATCGGATTAAAAATTTAATTTGATTCAATAACTGAATTAACCTTTCTAATATTAATCTAAATTTTATTCTATATCAATTTTAAATCAAATTTTATAACTATGTACTCACTTCTTAGAGTAGCGGCCTCTCTTAATTATTATAAAATCAGGCATGACTAACAGATTAATCTGAATTTTAATTAAATCAAAAACTAAATTAGTTCAAGTTGAAAAAAAATACTTAACTAATCCGATTAAAAATTTGATTTGCTTCAATTACCGAATCAACCTACCTAACATTAACCTAAATTTTATTCCATATCAATTTTAAATCAAATTTTATAACTATGTACTCAATTCTTAGAGTAGCAGCTATAGCCTTGAATCCTAGAAAAATAACCAAGGAGAAAATCTTATATAATAATTTAAAATTGCCCCATTGTACCTAATACAATGTTAATTAGAATAAGAAAAAGTCTATACAAACACAAAAAGTTATAAATCTTACTAAGTATGTGGCAGATAAGGCATGATGTTATGCAAGTGATTTATAAAATCATTATTATATTGTCTATGATTTGTATCTATAACTATTCTTATTTTCTATTCATACTCCTAAAAAAATCATATTTTAGTCACTCACCACTTATATTTCTGATCCTATTTGTAATTCTTTTATTATTATTTTTTTGAAAAATCATTTCCAAAATTTAATAAAAGTAAAATCTATACTTCATTTTTTTTCCATCACTTTTCCCACTAATTTGTCATCATAATCATACAATATTCTAAAAATCATTTTTAATCAATGTTACAGTTTTTTTTTTTCATTTTATCACTCCTTTCTATTGAAAAGAGGATGCATATTTCAATAGTATTTGACACTACAGTCAAAAATTAATATATTAATATTTAAAAAAAAAATTTAAAAATAAAAAATATTATTTTAATATATTTTAAAATAAAAATTATTTTAAAAATCAACTAACACTCCGAAGATGATCATCTCTGCAGTTGTTTGGTTGTGCTTTTCTGGTCGGCAGCCCCCATTCTCCGTTGACTGGTGGGTAGGGGCGTCGTGCCAAATATTAAATAAATGTTAAAGATTTACCGAAGTCCATCAGCTAGGAAAAAGAATAGGATTTGTTGCTTTGGTGTGGCTTGTCTTCGGCCTCGTGTACATTTCAAGTCCGTAGGCATAATAATTTCTCTTATCTAACGAGAAGGGTGGACTTCTTGGTAACCAATTTAGGATGTCTGTCATTTTTTGAAAAATATTATTCAAGGACTTTAAAAACTATTGTAACGAACATTTGCATAATTTAAAAACTAACCATTAGATGATTAAAAAATAATCATACAAGGGCTTTAAAATTATTTTATTATAAAGAGCGAACCATGTTTTTACAAAAAAGAAAATTAAAAGGAGGACCAATTTGTACATAAGAACTAAATATAGGGACTAAAATATATTTTTCCAAAGTTGAAGTTATTCTCCATTACATTACTTTAAAAAATAAGGCAAATGTCAAATATGCCTCTTAATTGTTATGGTAGTTTCAATTTTGCATCCAAACTATTTTTATATTAATTTTACCATTATATTATTTTGATTTTTCAATAAACATTTATGTTAGAATCACTCAATATATAACCCACGTTGAGTTTCTTACAAAATAATATTGTTTTTTCTTTATATATATATAAAAAAAGCGTAATTTGGATGCAAATATAGATGGAAAGTGTTGAAAATTGATGGAAGACTTTTAAGTGAGAATTTTTTAAATTTTAATGGTAAAATTGATATAAAATTGAAATCACTTATGCAATTGAATGGTATTTTCGAGATTTGTCCAAAAATTCATAGTTTTCAAACCCGGTCCAAGGCCCGGGTTTCAGGTTCCAGGTCCCGGATTTTGATCGGGCCGCTCGGGTCAATTTTTTTAAAAAAAATCAAAACGATGTCGTTTTAGTAAAAAAACAAAAGTCAACGGGTTGCAACCGGGTTTTTGACAAGGTCTTGCCTGGTCGCTGGGTCACATCGGATTTTACCTTCCTCTATTTTTTCTTCAACTCGGCCGGGTCCCGGGCCGGGCCGAGTTTCAAAACTATGCAAAAATTACACAGCAAACAAATGAAAGTAATGAATAATTCAATTCATCCAAAGTTTTTCATTACATTGTATTATTACCTTACTTTACATCAAATAAAGTCCCAACTTTATTACAAAGCCTTCTGCTCATTTGTCATGTAAGGAATGCTTGTAATTATTATAAAAAAAAAAATTAAAGTTTTTTATTTAAAAATATATTAAAATAATAATTTTTTATTTTTTAAAATTTATTTTTCAGATTATCGTATCAAAACAATTTAAAAATATTAATAAAACAAACTAAGTCTAAATATTCAAAAATTCAGCAACTACAACTTTTAAGGATGTTCCTGCCCGGAGATTGTGGCCTTGATTATCAATTAAAAAAAAAATTATCAATCTTAGTTCCAGTTAATAGCTCCTCCGTCTTCCTTGTGTAAAATTGTAGTTCCCGAAGTATGGAGTCTTTGATGTCTAAAACGATAGATTATCAAACGTTTTTCACTTTACAAATGTGCATTCCCGGTTTTTGTTCACAGGAAGTTGCTGGTCATTCTCCACAACTGGGGCCATAGAAGCAATAAACGCCATTGTCACTGGAGACCTAATTAGCCTTTCAGAACAGGAACTGGTGGATTGTGATACAACCAATAATTATGGGTGTGAAGGAGGCGACATGGACTACGCGTTCCAATGGGTTATAGGCAATGGTGGGATTGATACAGAAGCTGATTATCCTTATACGGGTGTTGATGGCACCTGCAACACAGCAAAGGTTTTGCTCCTCTGTATATATAACCACTCCTTAATGTTAATTCAGAGTCGAATTATTTTGTATTGGAAAGGAAAATTATCATATCTCGTCTCTGTCTTATTATGGCGCTTCTATTTGATTAGGAGGAAAAGAAAGTGGTATCCATTGAAGGGTATGTAGATGTAGATCCATCAGATAGTGCCCTCCTTTGTGCTACTGTGCAACAACCCATCAGTGTTGGTATGGATGGTTCTGCGCTAGATTTCCAGCTATATACTGGTGTAAGCATCTCTTCTCTTTCATGGAGCTTCAGATCGTTGTTAAAAAGTGTTGTTTATTAGATTGTTGTGACATGATCAGGGAATCTATGACGGTGACTGCTCTGGTGATCCGAACGACATTGATCATGCTATTCTGATAGTCGGTTATGGTTCAGAAAATGATGAAGATTATTGGATAGTGAAGAATTCATGGGGCACGGAGTGGGGAATGGAAGGTTATTTTTATATAAGAAGAAACACTAGTAAACCTTATGGTGTTTGTGCAATCAACGCCGACGCCTCTTATCCGACAAAAGTGCCTTCGCCACCGTCACCACCTTCGCCGCCGCCGCCACCATCGTCACCACCACCACCACCAGCGCCACCTCCTCCCTGCCCTCAACCAAGTGACTGTGGAGACTCCTCCTTCTGTCCGAGTGATGAGACATGTTGTTGCATTCTTAAGCTTTTTAGTTCCTGCATAATCTATGGTTGCTGCCCATACGAGAATGCTGTTTGCTGCGCTGAATCTACATACTGCTGCCCTAGTGATTACCCGATTTGTGATGTCGATGATGGGCTCTGCCTCAGGGTAAGATTTCAAACAGACCGTTAGAATGCTTGAAGATACAGAAGAAGAAAAAGTGTCACAGGGACAGATCTTTAGCTCAAAATTTCAGCTCCTATACGGCATAAAAATTAAGCTATTAGTTCAAGATCTTAGAAATCATTAAGCCATGGTTTTTAAATCTCATGGGAATTTGACTAACCTGTTTATGCATGACAGGGCCAGGGAGATCACCTTGGAGTGGCTGCGCGCAGGCGACACATGGCTAACTACAAGTTTCCATGGACCAAGTTTGAGGAGAAAAAGGAAACAAACCAACCTGTTCTCCAATGGAAGAGGAGCCTTCGCTGCAACGCGCTGAATTACATGGAATAGAATTCGTAATCCTTCAGCCAAATCAATGTTGTCATTTCTCTTAATTAGCACTTGTTTTTCTTCCAAGTAGGGCATTTGGCCATCAATGCTCTGCCTAACATCAGTGTGTGTTGCAGGCTATATAAAGCAGAACGAATAAGATAAAGGGAAATTGAGATTGGAGTTTCTTTGAATCTTTATAGAGACAACAATTTTTATTTTTCCTTGCAGACTTCCCGTTATTTATCGTGGCTTGTGATTTTATTTTCAAGCCATGTTCAGTACTGTTATGTTAGTCCTTTTAATTTAGTTCCTGAGATTTAACATGATTGACATGCTTTAAAATTGCATTTTGTCTCAATTTTGAACAGCTAACTTTCTCTACCATTAGCCCCAGGATTTTCCTAGATTGTTGAAAGATTTTTTAACAAAACAAAAAACAAGAGAAAGGGGGAAGGAAAAAAATATATAATTCTATAAAATAATAACCATTTCATGTGAAAGATTAAGCTACGTGAAATCTTAAAATATAATTTATATAATTTTTTAATATATCCTCTTAAATAAAAATTATTTAAACTTAAAACTTTTACAGATTCACGTTAACTTGTGCTTAATTTTTATCAAATAAAATAAAAATGATGAGATTTGAACAAGTAATCACTTGGTTAATAAGGTTCTGATACCATGTCAAAAAACTATCTCACTCAAAAGCTTAAGTTATTAAGTAAAACTCCGAGATATTATTTATATAATTCTCTAATATTTGCTACTCATGTAAATATATTGGGCCAAGATGAAAAGTTATCATCTAAGACAGTATTTGTTTTTGCAGTCCAGCTGTGTTTTTAAAAAAAAAATTCTTCAAATTATTTTTTTATATATATACTTTTGGATCTTTTTAATGTGACATAAATTTTTTAAAATAATAATAATAAATATTTTAATATATTTTTAAATAAAAAAATTCTTTAAAAAACAACTATATTAAAATCTAAAACACTGTTTAAGATCACGTACTTGAAGAAAACGCCCAAAATCAACTTACCCTTTTGTTGACAAGGCCATTTGTGACCAAGAGAGAAGAGTTTTCAAATTCCTGTTACAAGAATTCTAGGTCTTGACATCATACACCATCTGACTTTAATTTTAGGATGGAATTTTGTTCAGGGTAGCAGGAATTTTGTTCACGAACTCGAAAACTTTTTTGTGTGTTATTACAAAAAAAAATACAGCTAAAATAAATTTTTTTTTATAGCATGTGAGGAGAAATATTGTGGATTTAGATAGTGTACCAATCATTTTTATTCTTCAATGCACTGAACAATTGTCTTAATTTGAGGGGTAAAGTTGTTTTTTTCACAGAATTAAAATGTCATTTGTTATTTGATTAGGGTAGTATAGTAAATTTATATTTTTTAAATACAATGAAATTAATTTGTCATCCTTAAAGTCAAAAAAATAGGTTTTTTTTTTCTAGGGTCAACTTTATTTGTGTATTTTCAACTTTATTTGCACAGTTAAAAGACGATGATATCCTTAAAAACTCAAAAGATTTTGGCCTTGCAAAAAAGGTTTTTCTTATCTTCATATATTTTTTCTACAGTAAAATAACATGTCTAGCTTTTAACTTTAAAAAATTTAAGCCTGACAAGAGAGGGCATTTTCTTCTATGTCATAAATTATTTTGTAATATTATGATGCCCTAAACATCTTTTTAATGATTCTAATTATTAAAATATCAATAAATCAATATAAAAAGCTGTCGTGCGTCATCACCCCCCATCAAATGGGTAGCATGTGGAATGCATTACGATGGCCAAAATCTACCAACCATCATGTCATCTAACATGTCATGTGGCGGCGTATTTGTTGGAGTGGTGTATTTGACCTGGTTAGTGGCGGTTCGGCAATAATGAAAGTTTTTCCTCCTCCCCTTCTTTTTCTCTCTCATATGGATTGGTTTTCATGCCAAACCTTTAAAAATTCAAATATGTCCTCCGACTTGTATTTGTTTTAAAGTTGGTATTGATTTTTTTTATTATTTTAAAGCTTCTTGAATTATTTTTATTTCAATTTCAACAATCTGCGTTTTATTTCATAGAATTTATTTATTCAATTTGATCCTCATTCTTTTAATTGTTATTTTTTTATCCTTTTCATTAATTTTTTTTCGTCCTTTAGAATTTAATTTAATTTTTTTTAATTTTGGTCATTAATTTTTTATTGCTCTTTTTTTATTTATTTTTTTTATCTTTGTCTTAATTTCTATTGTTTTTCAATTTAATCACTAATTATTTTCTTTCAATTACTTTTTTGTGCATGATTTAGTATTCATTTTTTATTTTTTATTTTTTTCAAATTTGTTTATGATTGAGAATTTCGCTTCGTTATTTTTTTGTGTTTGTCTTCTACAATCATGGCCTAGTCCACCAGTTTCGATGATTAGCCTGATTTAAGTTTGATTTTTTTAAATCATTTTTAATAATTAATTTTTTTAATTTTTATCATTTGATATTAATTTATTGGGCCTTAAGCTTCGTGATTTATTCTGATTTTTTTTTATTTGTTAGGTTATCCCTATCTAATATCTCAGGTCGTGGGTTATTAAAGTTAAGCTGGGTTGACTCAGTTTTTTTTGTTTGATCATCCAATATTTTTTTTTTCTATTTTTTAGGAGAATGTTTTGACTTTTTGAGAGTACCACGGGTTGCCTCGGGTTTTTTTTTTATATATTTTTGTTAGACCTACCTTTTTTAATTAGATTAAATTAATTTATTTCATTCTTTAACATTAAATTGGTCTAGTATTGCCTTAGGCCCCGTTTGTTTGCAGAAAAGTAGTTTTCTTTTGGAAAGTGAATTCCAGGAAAGTATTTTCCGATATTTGGTAGTGTACTGGAAAATGAACTGGAAAACACTTTCCAGTGTTTGGTTATGTTATGAAAAATGAACTGGAAAATAATTTATTAATGAATTATTTTTTAAAAAATTTATCTAATATATGAAAAATATTAAATATAAATATTTAATCACTTACAATAAAAGAATAAAATCTAAAAAGTGTAATGATGAATTTTTTTTATTATATCTTATATTCATATATAGCTTATTTTATAAAATATAACTATATATGTCATATAATATTATAGAGATATAACCTTATGAAATTTTTCATAAATAAAACCTATTAATTTTTTTTTTCAATTTTAAAAGCTTAAAATATGTATTTTTTTCATATGAAGAAAGCCAAATTAGTTTATAGTAAGAGTTACATATTTAGGTTTTTTTTTTGTATGAAGATTTTTTTAAAAGATAAATAAATAAAAAAAATATTTTGATGGGTTTTTGGATAAAGATTTTTTTTTTTACGAGTATAGGCAATTATCCCTTTAATATATATCAAATAAGCATCAAGAATATATATAAATATCTAACATCAAACATATTCATGCATAAATATTAAGTTTTGATGTCATATACATACATATTAGTTCAAATTAACAAACATAAACATGCTAGACCGAATTAAACATATAAAATTAACAAACTATATGTCAAATAACAAACATATAGTTTCTTATCATAGTCAAATCATCTTAGCAAGCAGGGCTGTAGTAATGTTGGTTCACAAAATTTTGAACCCAAATTTTCCTCAAATTAGCATTTTTTTCTATAAATGCTTTTGCCAACATTTCATTTTGGACCAAGTGATCAAATGCATCCCCAAGAGTGATCTCATCAAAGCCTTCAACCGTATACAGCGAATTAACATCAAGTTGATTTTTGCCGATGCTTTGAATTGCAAGTGCTACATCTCCAATCTGTTCAGACAACTTTTCAACACCATCATCTTCACACATGCGATTTCTCTTCCTATGTTGCCTCTTTGGTGTACTAGAGGAAGATGTCTCTTTTTCCTTAGAAGTTTCTTCATATTCCCCTTCATTTTCAATTGAAATTGATTACTCTTCAGTGTTCTCTTCCAAGTTGACATCAGCATATGATTTGGCATAATTTTCGGTTGCCATGTCTTTTCCAACAACAATTATCATTGCCTCGTACATATCAAGTTTTTTGTTGAGATACTTGTCATGATTGGGATGTGCCTATTCATAAAATTTAGAATATACAATTTTTTTTGTATGAAATTATATAACATTTTAGAAACAAAAGTAAATATAAAAATTACAAAGAGTATAATATTTATCATACCTTTACTTCTTCATCATATACATCTTTCGAAACTCTAATCATCTTCAAACAATCATCCGAGCCAAAGCGACTTTTATTTTTAATTTTGGTTATTATTCTCCATTCTTTTTCCACAATCTTGAGATGATTGTGCACATGTTTAGGCTCGCATTGCACGTTGAACTTTTGACTGATTTCTGTAGCCACCTTAACAAAAGATTCTGCTTTAAAGGTGGAAGAAGGTTTGCTTCCTTGAAGTGCCTCCTCAGCTAATATCTCAAGTAACATGTGAGACATAGGCTTAGACCATATGAAGTGTTTGCCCTTGCATTTTTCATTCTGTGTGGAACTCATTTCTACAAAAAAAAATTACAAATTTATACAAAATAAAATCATATAATATTTAGATTTAATAAATTTCATATAAAAACTACAATTAATAATTAAAAGAGAATACATAAAATACATAAGAACTTATAATAAAATCAACATCTTCTCCAAATACATAACAAAGATAATACAAACTCAAGCAAGACATAATAAAAATAAACACATATAATTAACACTCAATTACTAGTTTCTTTGAGTGTTATAATCATTTCACATGGTTGATGCAATCATTTCTCTTTTTGTTATCCACTCCCTATTCTCTTTCCTGTCCTCCCGTTGACTTAAGTTGATTGTTCGTCTAATTGGTTCACTTTCCGAACATATTTCTTCCATAAGAAAGTTATAAGGATCAACTCCTATTATGTGATTATGAATAATACAACATGCAAGCACAACATCTACTTGCGTTTCATAAGACCAAAAAGATTTTCCATCAATTGATCTAAAACGACTCTTCAAAATACCAAACCCTCGCTCAATAGCGGTTCTCAATGAAGAGTGTCGAAGATTAAATAGCTCCTTTTTATTTTCTGGTGAACGTTCTGTAAACTCATTCAAGTGATATCGAACTCCACGAAAAGGAGAAATGATTCCTTTTCGAATACCGTAACCAGCATCACCGAGATAATATTTCCCTACAAATTTAAAAAAATATATATATTACTATCTTTATGTAATAAGAAATTTTATATGTTTATTGCATATAATACATACTTTATTATATACCTTCTGGAATTTTTAGACCATTAGGTCTTGATAATGTATCACCTAAAACCCGTGAATCATAGGCATTTCCTTCCCAGCTAGCTAAAACATATATAAACTTCAAATCAAAAGTTATAGCTGCTAAAACATTTTGTGGTGTTTCTTCTTTTCGACCTCGAAACTTTCCTTGAATCTCAACAGGAACATTTGCAGGAACATGGGTACCATCAATTGCTCCAACACAATCCTATATAAACATGAAAAATAACCTTTTCTTCTAGATGTAATTAATTAATGTATAAAAATATTGGTATTGTTTTCATACCTTAAAATAAAGATAGAATCTTCGATTATTCATTATCTCTGCTGGAACTGTATCCTCTAGATCTTTAATAAGGTGTTTGTATAACTTAAGAACTACTTTTAAAACAATTCTAAAGTAACGATGGATAGTTTCAACAGACCTATAGTATATACCACTAATAACACGAAATCTTTGGTTTTGGCCTACAATTTGTAAGAACACAATTATTTGCTCCCTAATAGACACATTTTGAGTTGATCGTAATAGGTCACAACTTGTGAGAACATCACACAATTTATATAAGACAACAGGTTTCATACGAATTTGTTCAACGCAATGTCTATCACCTCGATTCAAAATGCTGTCAATATAGAATTCTCGTTGAGCAATTACATTTATACGTGGTTCTCTTGGTATATAAATTCTATTTCTTTCTTGTTCAATAATAGTTACCCTTATAGCTATCACAGTTACAGCTGCTCCCATACATGTTGCATGAATTATCTTACTATCCATAACATGAAAGTGAAGTTTTCTAATAACAAAACCTAAAAATTTAGGGAAATAAATATTTAGAAAAACATATAAAATACTTACACAGTCAATATAATAAATTATGCTCAAAGAAGCTAAAAATGTATAATAGTTATGGCAATGATATCTGATTCCCTAAACAAACAATGTCTTAAAATATATTATTTAAGACAATAAAATTCAATTTCTCGATGATAAAACCCTTTTGAAAATTATACAATTCATAAGTTCACAACGATCAATAAGATCAATTATATTTTTCTATAATTTAAATCATTTTAATTCTTAAAAATAATCTGATTATCGAATAATTAAATAAAAATAAGTTTCGAAAATCACCTCGCATGCAGCAACACAACACACGATCAAGTTCATGGCTAGGTTCAATTCAATTCTATTTTGATTTGTTAGTTATAACCATGGAGATTGTTGAGTTTAGGTACTAATAGGCAGGCAAGGCTGGTCTATAATATTTGGATGATAAACAAACTAATCAACCCAATCATTAGTTACAAATTAGGGAGATTTTATTGTTAATCTCTATTTTTAGGGAACAATACCTACTTAGAGTTGTATTACATTAGATTTCATTATATTATTAAACACATAATTTATAATTGAAATTACAAATATAGTATAATTAGTTCTCATGATCTGTGCAGCATTCTACTACAACCACCTGAACAAGCTACAGCAGCCTATACCTTTGCTTAGCTCCTTATGATCCTTTATAAAAAAAAAAAACCCCACCGTTCCCCAGCTCTTGCATTGCAAATCTCTAACTCTCTCCTATATTACGACAACATTTCATGGGTTTCTTTGTTTTTTCTGTCGGTTTTACCCTTATTCGGTTTCTTTAATTCCCCTGGGTTTTCCCTCTGCCGGTTTCCCCTCATTCTCTAATTCCCCTGGGTTTCCCCTCATTCAACTTCCTTCCTGTTTTCTCTGTTCTCTCTTGCCATTCACTGTTCGTTCTTTAAAGTCCTTAACTTTCTCTCTCGACTGTTCTCTCTCGGTTCTCTCTCGCCATTCCCCTGTTCTCTAAGGAAGCAGGACAAAATCACAGATTCTAGGGGCAAGGGGCAGGAGGGCTAAACCTCAAGGACCTGCTCCTTCTTCCCAATTCTCATCCCTCTCTCCCCCGGCTATATGCACTGGTAACGCTGGAAAAGTCAATTAAAAAGAGAGCAAACAACAGATTCACTAATTCCCCCTCTTTACTTTGCCTCTCTCTCTTTGTGCTGGATCCAGGGATGGGGAAACAGGTAAAGACTGGATGGGGAAGTTTGGGGATTTTTATTTCTCTAAAGAAGTTGCCGAATGTGCAAGAAAAAATGTGCTTTTTATAGCTTGTTTGTGATGAATTTGGTTGGTTTTTTCTGTGAACTTGTTTGAACGTGACGAGGTAAGATGAAGAAGAAAACTGAGTGTGGGAAAAAAATTGACAGGCAGAAGATAAACCATGATGGATTGTTTGAACAGAAAATACAAAAATAGAGAAATAATAGTTTTTTTGGGAACAGACACAACAAATTAGACAAGATCAAAGGATTTTTTGCTATAATTCTTACAGATCTATAAACGAAGAAGATAAAAACATAAAGGAAATAATATAGAGAAATAGAGAAATTTGAGGAAAAAAATACCTGAAATAAAGAGTGTTCCAAAGATATGATTCTCAATTCTTCCTATTTCAACTATTGCTTCAATTGTTTTTGGAAAGAGACACACAGAGAGGGGGGTTTGAGAAGTGTTTTATGTAAAGATAAGAAAGTGTTAATTTCCTTTTGACAAGGAAAGGAAAACATTTTCCTGTGATAAAAGATAGTTTTTCTTTTGACTGGAAACAACTTTCCTTTGACTAATTTTCCAAATGGTTACCAAACATGGAAAAATGAGAAAAATGAATTCCAGGAATTTGGTTTCCTTAAAACAAACAAGGCCTTAGTTTTTTTGGTGTTCTTTATAGATCTTGCTCTTTTAACAAAAAAAAAATTAATTAAATTAATTTATTTCATCCTTTAACATTGAATTTATTTTATATGGAGCTTAGTGGAGCCTAAGTTTGGAATTTAACGATATGCAATTTTAGGAGATTAACCTCGGCTTAAAAGATTTACCGAGATTTGCTTGGTTTTCCCTTTTTTTTTAGATATTTTTTTCGGTTTCATCCTTAAATCCTCAAACCTTTTCTTACCTTATAAGATTTATAATCTTGAGTTAATTTCATCACTAGGATTTGCTGGTATTTTTTAACCTTTTTTTATTCATTGATTTTTTTCCAGAATTTAATTTTCATCGTTTGGATTCTTGAGAATTGAAAGTAGAGCTAGTAATTTTCTTTCTTTTTTTATAAAACATTTACGACGTTTTATCATTATTTTCATACACTTTAAAAAAATTAGGCCGGCCCTCAACAAAAACACGGGCTGGTTTTGATCAAACAATGGCACATGAATTTTATGTCTCCTTTTCGGGAAAAGAACAACATGCTTTGATACTAGTGTTGAAAAAAATTAGCAGTGTAGAAAAAACAAAATAAACATGTTTCTATCACTAATTTAAATATAATCACATTAAATAATAAAAATATCATGTTTATTATTCATTGTTTAAATATTATAGTTTTGAAACCTGGTCCGGTCTGATGGATCGATCCGGAACCCTGCCTATTAGGGGCTGGAACCGGACCGGGTTGATAAAAAAATAGGAAAAGTCATGACCCGGCCTACCCGGCAGGTTGACCCAGTGACTCGGCAAAACCCGGTCAATAACCCGGTTGCAACCCGTTGACTTTTGTTTTTTTTTTTTACTAAAACGATGCCGTTTTCAATTTTTTAAAAAATAGAAATTGACCCGGCTGACCCAGCGACCCAGTCAAAACCCGGTGACCTGGTCAAACCTGGAATCCGGGTCTTGGACCGGGCCGGCCACAGGCTGAGTTTAAAAACAATGCTAAATATACTTTGTCTGAAGAAACAATTCTTCTTAAAATTGGCAGAAAGTTTTCTTATTATAGTCATTTCTTCTATGTTTTTTTTTTCCTTGTTAATATTAACAAATATATTTATAAGGGTGAAAAGTTATAACCTTTGTCATAATGTAACTCTTCATTATTTTTCTTTATATTACTTTATTAATATAAATAATATTGATATGGATTGGATTCACCATCATGCAATTTAAATAATACATGATGTTAATAATGATATTTTCTATATATATATATATATATATATATAATACTGTTTAAATGCTGCGTGGTCTATAATATTGTTTAAATGCTGCGTGGTCTCTGAGAGGTTATATAGTCAACGAAATAGGTCGGTCCACCCCACCCGTCCAACTGGGGACCAATTTAAAGCCGTTGGCTCAGCAACCGTAGCTTTTCAATTGTCTGTCCTTGGCAACGCCGCCCACTCATAATGATTAACTTAGTTTCCCTCTCAAAATGATTAAATCGTTCAATTCATACCGGAATTTCCACCACAGAACATTTTACTGAACCAGAAAATTGTTTTCTTTCTGGGTCACAGCAGTATGCTGTTAGTCCATTCAAAGCTAAGAAATTCGAAAGAACCTGGTATTGCACAGGATTTATGTTTCTTGACAATAGATGCCCAAGGAGGTGTTGAAGTAAGGTTGTTAATTTGGTTCTGTTTCGTTTGGAATAGCCAAAACATTTTATATTAATTCAAAAAATAGAATAAAACCGAACAAATTTCATCTCATTTTAAATCTCGATTCGTTCCGGATTTTTCGGCTAAATTCTACCTAGAACATTCCAGTTTCATTCTACATGTTCCGTTCCGCTTTTGAAAAGCCATTGAATCAAATTGAAAAATTTAATTAATTAAATCATCCAATTATAAAAAGCTTTTTTCATTATTATTTCAATAACAATGATATTGTTAATAATATTGAAAATTATTATTACTATTTTTATTAATAATTATATTAATTTTTTAAAATTAAATTTATCACTAATATATATGATTTATATTCATGTTGTTTTTTTCATGTTTATATTTTGTACGAATTTGAGCAAAACAAAGGATGCTTTACATTTCATTAGCCTTGATAACATTAACCTAACTTTATATTTAAAATATTTGTGTTGAAACATTTTATTTTCATAATATTTTGATATTGTGTTTAAGTTGAATTACTTTAAGTTAAAAACCTATTTAATCTTGACTATTTAGGAATATTTTAAATTTTAAAATTATATTTGTTTGGCATTGTGTTTGTATTGCATAATTTATAATTAATTTATCTTGAATTTGAATTATGTTTGTTGAATATATATATATATATATATATATGAACAGTACAACCCTGAAACGGCACGCCGAAACACTCCGAAACTAAAATATTCCATTCCAATTGAAAAAACAAAACACCTATCGGAAACAGAATTGACAACCTTTGTTTAAAGAGTAGTGATTATGGTTTTTCAAAATATTTTTTACTCGGAAATATATTAAAATAATATATATTAAAATTTTTAAATTATTTTTGATATTAGAACATAAAAATGATTTGAAAACACCCGAAAACATAATTTTGAAGCGAAGAACAAAATAACTAAAATAAATTAGTTTTTAAAAAAATATTTTTAAAACATAAAAATAAATAGACCCTAAATACGGAAGCTATCTTTCCAACATGTGAGCTTTTTTTTGTTTTTTTGGACACTTTAATTTATGAATTTATTTTTTAAGTGCTAATAATAATTATTTTTAAAATATTTTTTACTCAAAAATATATTAAAATAATATAAAATTGAAAAAATTTAAATTTTAACTCACTTCTGTTTTAACAGAACTTTGAAACCGGGTTTTAAGCTAGCAACTGATTAATCAAAATGATTTAAAAAATTAATATATATATATATATATATAGGTTTACTGCCATTAATAATTGAATAAAGCAATTTTTTTTTTGGGTAATTAATAAAGCACATTATTACTGAAAGTCAAATGATTGAATGGAGAAGAGCAAGAGCCTAAAAAAACGTAGCAAGGGGGCAATCCCTGTCTGCTCAGTCAGCTTCTCTCCATGATGTCCATTGTCCTGCCCTTGTTCTGTCTCTCTCAGTATAATACACAGAAAGCAAAAGCAAGGTAGCAGTAAGCTCTTTCTCTTTCTCACTCTTTGCTTACTTTTCTTCATTGTCACTCATTCCCCAAATTATCGCCATCATTTTAGGATCCTCCTCTCTTGCAGTAGCCACCAACCTCACTTCCTTTACCCCCTCATGCACTGCTTATATGCTAAATGTCCTTCTCTGCTCTGCTTCTCTCTTTCTCGCGCTTTCTTCTCTTGAACTTGCAACTGTGATCCAAAACTTTATCCTTGGACCTTTCAGGTATGTTCCTTGCATCTCTTTGTGCTCAACAGTGTTAAGCGTTGCTTATTTTGCCTATTACAGTTACTACAGTTACTTTCTTTCTTGGGTTTTGGAAGTTCATTGATTTTTGCTGGTTCTTGGTTGAAGATTCACGAGTGGACGACATATTAACTGTTTCTTGGAAATCGTGTGTGGCTATACTAGTTTGATGA
>Ga0325410_1004214_pt1 | contig 16143 bp, 7 predicted proteins | sample PopdelMetagenome_16_FD_206182 | JGI IMG/M metagenome (GOLD analysis project Ga0325410, IMG submission 206182) | Populus deltoides microbial communities from Bellville, Georgia, United States - Xylem-PdIQD-R3 | ecosystem: Host-associated > Plants > Phyllosphere > Stem > Wood/Secondary xylem...
ATCCTAAACTTTTCTACCTCCTTCATTTAAGTCATTAGCTTTTCAATTTTTGTTTGTTGCATAAGTTTTCCATTTTCTTTTTTAATTATGCCCTCAATTGATTGAATTAGGTTTTAAAACTTTTCTCTCTTCTTAAATTTAGTTCTTGGTCTCCTATTTTATTCAATTGTGATCAATGTCAACCTTTTTTTCCTTAATTATTTTTGATAAAACCTCAAATTGCATGCACATATGAATTTCCAACTAACTGCAAATTAAATTCATGCCTTCTTGTGATCCAAAAACATTTTTTAAAACAAATTGATTTTTTTCTTCTAAAGTAAACACTTTTTTTTTGGAAATTTGAAAAGTTTCTAGGGGTCCAAAATTAGTGTATAACACCTTACATGATTTATTTTGAAATTTAAGTTAGCCAAGAACTCATATTTTGATTTGAATCGCAACTGGGCCAATTATCTGGTATATATTATGAATAAGCAACAAAACGGTGTCGTTCAAACTGCATCTACTTTGCGGTCTTGTCTGCTTTCTCACATTTCGCAAGCCCTAATAAGTTAGAGAGACAATCAGAGAAAAACCCATTTCCCGCCTCCCCATCAAAATGGCCGACAGCACCTCCACCAAATCCAGAAAACGCCGCCAACCCGACCCAGACTCCACCACCGAACTCCTCTTCAAAAACCTCCTAAAACCCGACTCTGTAATCCTCCAAACTCTACAATCCCTCGTAATCTCCACTGCATCCGCCTCCTCTTCAAAACCCCTCACTCTCTCCGACCTATCACTCTCTTCCAGCTGTCGAGAAGTCGCCGACCTCTCCCTTACCTCTGTCCAATCTGAGATCGAAGCCTTAACCATCTCCATCGTCCAGTCAATCCTCTCCGGTAAGGGCTTCTCCTTCAATGTCCCCTCACGGTCTGCCACTAACCAACTCTATGTCCCGGAACTCGACCGCATTGTCTTAAAAGACAAAAATACCCTCCGCCCTTTCGCTAACATTTCATCAGTCCGCAAATGCACAATAACTGCAAGGATCCTTTCCTTAATCCACCAGCTTTGTCTAAAAAGCATTCATGTTACAAAGCGAGATTTGTTTTACACTGATGTGAAGTTGTTTCAGGATCAGACACAGTCTGACGCTGTTCTTGATGATGTTTCGTGTATGCTTGGGTGTACTAGGTCTTCTCTTAACGTGATTGCGGCGGAGAAGGGGGTGGTTGTTGGGAGATTGATTTTTAGTGATAATGGGGATATGATTGATTGCACCAAAATGGGAATGGGAGGGAAAGCGATTCCACCGAATATTGATAGAGTTGGGGATATGCAGAGTGATGCATTATTTATTTTGTTAGTTGAGAAGGATGCTGCATATATGAGGTTAGCTGAGGATAGGTTTTACAATCGTTTTCCATGTATTATTGTGACTGCGAAAGGGCAGCCGGATGTGGCTACAAGGCTTTTTTTAAAGAAAATGAAGACCGAGTTGAAGCTGCCGGTTTTGGCATTAGTTGATAGTGATCCATATGGGTTGAAGATTTTATCTGTTTATGGCTGTGGGTCGAAGAATATGTCTTATGATAGTGCGAATTTGACCACACCGGATATTAAATGGCTGGGGATTAGGCCTAGTGATTTGGACAAGTATAAGATTCCTGAGCAATGTAGGTTGCCGATGACTGAGCAGGATATCAAGACTGGGAAGGATTTGTTGGAGGAGGATTTCGTGAAGAAGAATCCAGGGTGGGTTGAGGAGTTGAGTTTGATGGTAAAGACTAAACAGAAGGCTGAGATTCAGGCTCTGAGTTCGTTTGGGTTTCAGTATTTATCTGAGGTTTATTTGCCTTTGAAGTTGCAGCAGCAGGATTGGCTTTGAGGGCCATTTGGGAGCCGAGGAAACACCATTGTACGTATTTTCCTGTTTGCAGCTGTAATGAGAACTGGGATGATTTTATGTTGTTGCTTAAATGTCGATGTAGTCTTTCACTTCATCAATGATAATAATATTTGGTTTTGCTCATCTGGGAGTTTTTATCTGTTTCCAAGCGCTAACTAATCTTCAGGGGATTTTAAGGTGTTCTACATTCCTCTTAACCTATCCATGTCTATGCAACTCTCCAGACGACTTCACGTAAATATGGGGCAAGAAATTGCAAGAGGTGGCTGAGATTCCGTAAGTAACTCTGCTAGTACTTTCGAAGAAAGGGGAAAATGAAATAGGAACAGCCGTGCTATTGGTAAGAAAGTAATTGTTGTTTTTTGCAAGTAGATAATGAAGTTACTAGCCAGGTTTGTGTTAAACTGCAGGCTTTCAGCCATTATAAGTGGAGAGCAGAATTAAAAACTACAGCTAGTTTTAGGGAAGAAAACGGAATATAGCAGAAATCACAGAATCTTTTATCCGATATTTTATAGTGTATTCCATGGTACAACTGGAAAATGGCATCACAAGTCAGTGTTCAAATGCATTGACTTGTTCTGCGTTATTAGAAGAAAAAAGAAAAAAACTTAGTTATATACAAAATTTGTCATTTGTACGTACATAAAGAATAATCACCTTCTGATGGCACCTACTCTTCTCTGCAGCCATTCATGCAGTGATTTCCGTCTAACCTTCAACCTCTGTGTAACTACTATGGGGCGTCTTGTGGAAGATGCCATTTTATTGTTCCTTGCTAACCTCACTACCAAGTCCGGACCTGGATCTAGAGAGCTTTTCGAATCTGTCTTTATGTCATCTAAATGTCCTGGGACTGCAACCAGAACCTCAAGCCCTAACTCATTCCGCAGAAGTTCAATTATTGCATTTTTCACCTCTGAATCTCGTTTGGATGCCGGATCTACTTTACTGACATCCAAGGTGATCCACATGTCTTCTTTTACTGAATAACCTGCAACAAGAAATTAGCATAACGTCAGAATGCTCAAGGTTATGTGCATTCAGCAGCCTCATGTACTAATCACTCCCCCTTTTTGTTCGGGTAGATTTCAAATATGTAAATATGCTCAATGATCCATTAAGGGCACTGTTGCTACCATACCTGAAGTATAGTTCTCTTTGATCATTCGAAGAACTGCAAGAACTACAATCCGAGCTTCAACCTGTAAATTCACGGTAAAGAAACTGAGAACAGAAATTGAGCAAGAATTCTTATTCTTGAGCTTAGTGGTAATGCAAATTGTCTAATATCAGAGCAACCAACTCCAAACCACGATCTGCTCTCAAAGACAACGAGAGAGTAAACAGGATCAAAATTGGAGTCTCATAACCTAACCTGACTTCCTGCAACCAATATCTAACAAAAACAAAACAATGTTTCAACATTCACTTGATAATGTTTACTGTACCTTTGTCAGGCCCTGGAGGTCAATTGCTAGGTTTTCAGAAATATTGTTCTGCAAGTGTGCTGCAACTTTCTCAAGAAGTAGACTACGAGGTCTTCCTAGGTCAGTTCTTTTACAAGAAGCAAACCCACCCTGGATCTGATTATTATCTTGTATTACTCCTTCACACCATTCTTCAATTAGCTGTTTGAGATAGTAGTCATTTGATTTATACCTGCAATGTCAGCATGCTCTCGTAAGGAAAATGCATCCACCTGGTTTTACATCAAATTGCCTCAAGATAAGGGGCAGTGACAGGAATAATCCTGTCAACCAATCCTTTTTACGTGAACGTATTTAGAATGAAAAGGAAAAAACATGGGCGTATCTACGTAGCATGCTTGAGATTGAGAAATCAACAAAAAGCAAGGTAAAATTTGCAGTTCCTAACAATAGATTTTAACGAGCACAATGTCCTCCAGGGAAAAAGAAAGCAGCACATTTCTAACATGATAGATCAGTTTCCAGAAAGACACAGTTTACAAACATCATAGGACTTGCTAGCATACCCTGCTTTCCTCATATCCTGGTATATAGCAAGGCATTGTTGTACTTCTCGCAAGGAACCATATCTAGTGCGAGCTCTTAGAAGTGTATTATATGTCACCTGGGAGGGGAAAAGGAAGTTTAAATTAATTTTTCAAGCTGGTATGTTTTGAGAATGAACATTTTTTTCTGTTCAGAAAATGATCTGCAATGGCTTATATGTGAACATGGAAAAATGCAAAACAAAATTCATATAACTTCTTTTACATTTTTGTAACACGTACAACTGCTTTCACTGAACAAATCAAGATCCCTTTCTAGTTTTAGGTGTCCTGAACAAATTTTTGCTTAGGCATACTTCTTTTCTTTAGCATTATGGAGCATTACAATTGAAGAAAACAAGCATTAAAAGCTCTCAGCACTTACCAAATTAGGATTTATCTGACATCTTTTCATTTCTGCAAATAACGAAAATGCCAGCTTCAAATTTTTAGTTTCTACACAAACCTATGAACAAAAGCGCATGATGAATCAGCACATAAAGCCAATTCAGTTTTCATAATGCAACATGACCATATATTCAAGTGCAAATGTTATCGACATTCATCAAAATCAATTTTATTGGAATAGAAAGCCTCAAACCTTGATAGCTGTTGTATATGCAACAACATCAGGTTCAACTCCAGCCATACGCATGCTCTTCAAAATCTGCACTTAAAAGAGAAGTATTAGAGAGCTTATTTTCCTTCAAGTTCAACAAAGTAGAAAGAAAAGAAGCGAGAGAGAGAGAGAGAGATAAACCAGTGGCCAGGAAAAGCAGAAGACTTGTTAGAGAAAGAAAGCGGTCCTAGAAATTATGAAAAGGCATTGAGAAAGAAAAGAAAATCAAGTCTGCTCCAACTTTTTTTTTCGCTTTAAAGAATGTATGTAGACAGTTCTTTTGAATGGAAGTTTAATCAGCGTAGCCAATATCATACAATTATTCAATTTATGGAATACCAGAAGGAAGGAGCAGCAGGCAAGATATGACAAGACATTGAGAACTTTTTCTTGTTAGTTTCCTTTTGTTTTGCTGGTACAATGACAAGTTGGTTCAACACCCAAATTCAATTAGATGTGACTGTTATTTTAAAGAAATATTCCAATAACAGATATAAGAAATTCAACTACAAAGTAAAAAGCAAAGATCTTATAAATTACAATAGAAAATGTGTTACCTGTACAGCACCAGATACATTGCCTGAGACTCCACATATGTCAATCAAGATTGACCAGCTTATATGATTAGGCGAAATTCCTACTATCTTCATCTCATCCATTAAGGCTTTTGCACGGTGGTAATCACTACCACATGCTTTCATTAACATATGATATGTTGCGGGAGTGGGAGTGAAGGGAAATTTCTTAATAAAGTTTAAATGATGTGAATTTGGAACAATGTTCGTCATGTTAGGGCAGTGTTTCTGTGCATGCTCAATCTCATCTGCATTGCCACTGTGATCTCCATGAAAAACCTCCTGGGCTTCACTTCCCTTCCAGCACTGGAAAAGACGAAAAGCTCTGTCATATTGACAAGCCTGAACACATGCATGTAAAAGGATGTTGCAACACTGAGAATTTGGCTTGCATCCAGATAGGAGCATCTCTTCAAATAACTGAATTGCCTGCTCTACAAGACCTGCATTGGCGCATGCACTGATCAACGATGACCATATATGCATGTTAGGGGTGACTCCGGATGATAGCATATCTTCTTTAATTTTAAGTGCCATCTGCCACATTTTTGCATCTGCAAAGATCTGGAGAATTCATAGAGTAGAGAAGTTCTGAGGAAACATAGCCAGTGCAAGAAAATAAAATAAACTAAACAGGGAAACAAGATTTTTCATGGAACAGATTAAGAGATTGACACTGCATTCTTTTCTATCAGTGAGATCGACATTCATATCCTGCACAGAGATATACCTTTACGATCATGCAGTATGTAAAGACATCCAACTTCAACACTTCTGCTGATTCCAACTGCTTTACTTCCCTATAAATGTCTTTGGCTAAGTCCACTCTTCCAGCAATACAGCATGCCTTCAACAGTATGTTATAAGATGCCACATCTGCTGTGACACCAAGATTCTGGATTTATAGCAAAAGGGTATTAAAATATTTTATAGATAAAATTTCTGCACACATATTTTGGCATTTAAGCAGTCTTTAGGATTCTAAAGAAAAAAGGAAAGATGATAACAGTTTACTAGAACTGATTTTCACATGGATGCCTTGTGTTTTCATAGAAGTTTCGACTGGAAAGGGGGGGGGATTTTATTACATTTTGCAAATAATTATCTATAAGATAATAAAAGGTGAGGAGAAACTAGAAATGAAGAATATCATCTAAAAGTTTGATTGTTTTGTATGTCTGTTGACAAATAATGAAAGAGCTTCAAGTCAAAAGCTTAATGATGATACAAAGGTAAAAGGCTTTGAAAAATTTGCAAATACAATGGAACTCACCTGTAAAAGATGTGTTCATTGAGTGTGAGTTTGTGCTCGTGTTGGTTTTTGTATGTGTGGGTATGCACGCATGCATTGTGTGTGTGGATGTGTTTGGGGGGGGGGGGCTGAGAGTTACTTGCATATTCTTGAATACACTGAATGTGTAGCCCAAATCATGGGCATTGACATTCATGAGACTGTTGAAAACATAAACATTTGGGATGACCTTCCGATTGATCAAGTCCTGCAGCAAGATTCATTTGTCAATTTCATATCCTTGCCAGCAAAACAAATTGCTAAAATGTTGCAAAACATGTGACAAGTGCATGTTCAAAGCCATCGAGAAGTTGACTCGGAGAGTAATAAGTACCAAGATGACAAGCAATTATGAATTTGCAAGACTAGAAAAATGCTATCCCCTGTATCTATAAGATAAACACAAAACTCAGTTCCAGCATGCCCAAAAATTATGGCTTATTAGCTCAGAAGATCTGATACAGGAAACCCATGCTCAGGATGGACCTGGGGGTTGAGGGGGACTAAACGGGAAAGATAAACCCACTCTTCTATGTAGAAGGAATAAGCACATCTATGCCAACAAATAATAATAAACCCATTATTTGTTGACAATTTGAATAGTTTGATACTAATTCTTCCAGTAAAATGGGCCAAATTTCACCAACTCCATTTTTTCTTTGTTTTCTTGCAACCCTAACTAAATAATCTAAGAATGCTCAGCAATCAATTTGATTGAAAGCAAGAAATGGATGCAAACAAGGTGGCTACGTATTGCCACAAAACAAAATTGATCATGGAAAAGATGGACTATTTAATGTCAATATGCAAACTAAACCAGAAGCGAGACATTTAAACTAAATGAAGCTCATAAACAAATCCAAAGAACTTTAGCAGATGAAGGAATTCATGTCAATTACCTCATAAATATACCTAGATTTCATGTAGTCACCACAAAGACCACAGACGTCAATTATAGTACGATGTAAATACATGTTAGGAACACTCAATTTATGCTTAGCTTCATCATAGGCAACCAAAGCAGAATCCAGGTGCCCTTTTCTTCCAAATTCACTTATAATGTTGCAAAATAATATGCGTCCTTCACCTGGAAATATAGCTGCATACCTGCATCAAGCAACACTTGTACTTGTAGCATCCATCATATACTATGGAATATATAAAAAATGTAGACACATATTCAATGCAACAAATATGTTTCACTGATTTTTAATAAAAAATCAAACCAATAAAATTTGCAAAGAGTGATGTGATCATACCGCACAGCCATCTTTGGATTAAGCTTGTCAACACAGATTTTTATGATGTAAGATGGGTCCACTAGTTCTTTGAAGGAGAAGCAAAACCCTGATCAGCCACAAAACATCAGTTACGTATACAATGCAAAGCTTCTCAATTATAACATTGTAACTACTAACCAAAGCTGAATTCTGAATGATAGAAAATTTAAATTTTCTTGTAGATATTGGTGATTGAAGAAAATTACCTGCAAGAGTCTCCATTATGTATACAACTTGCTCCACATCACCACAATTCACAATCCTGATACACTCTTTTTTAAGCAAATCAATAGCAACCCCATCAAGAAACTTCAAAATGGAAACTCCCAGTTCCTCAGTTTTTTTCAAAAACCGAACAACACAGTCTACATTTCCTTGTTGAAGATTCTTTGAAATACCCTTTGCCACAGGACCCACACTTAATGCAGCAACAAAACTTGAAGGCTCGACACCTGAAGCAATCACTGACTCCGCAATCATCACAAAGTCTTGGAGGCGGCCATCCTCGGCTAGCTTTGAAGCAAGGTTGGCATGGTAATCGAGGAGGGAGGAGGAGTTATGGTTTTGGCGAAATGGGATGGTGGAGAGGAGAGGAGGAGAGCGGGAATGGACGGCAGGGATTGGTTTGGAGGGAGCGTGGAGTGATGGGGTTTTGGGTTTGGGTTTCGGAGAGTGGTGGTGGTGGTGAGGAGTGGAGGAGGGGTTAGTCGGAGGAGTAACAGTGGAGGAGCCGAGGATGAGGAGTTGTTTCATTCTTGTCCTACCGTTGAAAGCATTTTTTTTTTAATTTTTTTTTTGGTTTTGGTTGCAGGGTTTTATGGGTTTTGGCATCTGGGAGTGGATTGAATTTGAAAGGTAGGTATTTTTGGTTAAGATACGGAGCCAAAAAAAAAAAAAAAAAACTAACGAATGCTTGAAAAAAGAAGAAGATAATAATCTTTATAAGAACAAATATTATAATCATTGCCAAGAAATTTTAAAATATTGTCAGATATATTTAACACTTAAAAAAACTGAATAATTTAATTTGTCAATTTAAATTGAGAAATATTATCTGATAAGTAGATAATAATATAATTTCTTTAACATAATTTTAAGAAACAAAATATTAAAATGAGATTTTACTCATAAATATTTTTTTAATATCAACATCTTATAATATTAATATATACTTGGTAAAAGGTTTGCTACGGATTGGATAATTTTTTTTTAATTTTAAAAAATATGTAAAAATATATACTTGGTAAAAGGTTTGCTACGGATTGGATAACTTTTTTTAATTTTAAAAAATATGTAAAAATCGCTAACGTGTTTTTTTATTTATAAGTAAAATTTTGAATATAAACTCAAAATTTAATGTATATAAAGTTAATTTTTCTTTTTCAAAATATTAAGATGACGATATCTTCAATTGAGTCGGGTCAGCTTGAGTTAACTTATCAAAGGATTAAATAATTTTTTTGAAAAAACATATTTAATTATATGACAATAAAAATATGAAAGCAACCAGATAAATTTTTTTTAAAAAAAATAGTGATGAATTGTGAAAAAATTGCTAATATTATAAAAATATAGATATACTTTTATTCAAAAACAAAGTAAAAATTGAATGATGTTTAATAAAATAATATCTAAAATATATTCTTTATAAATTTATAATATTTTAAAATAATTAATTTCAAAAAAATTGAAATCTATGAAATGAAAAAGGAAAAAAATGTCATGTTTATGCGTCTGATATTAATAAAAAAACTTAAGTGCACTTACTTTTTTTTTATAGTATCGTCCAAGGGATTGACAAATTGACTTTTGGGCTGCTTCCTAAAATCTAACCACTATAATGGTGGCTAAAAAATCAAGGAGTTTTCTTAAAATTTATTTTTCTATTTATTTTCACCCAAAACACTATAAAAACCTATATAAACTCCATAAAATCACTAAAAAACAAAAAATCAACTAAATAAAAAAAGATAAAGATCGTACATGATTTACTTTTCCCGTCAAGTTTAGATGGAAAAACTATCTTCAATAAACTTCTCTCGAGAAGAGAAACTCATATAACAAAGATTTTTTTTTTTTATGATTGGATTATGGTTACCTGACAACCTTACTGTTTTCCGACGAGTTTCTCTCTATTCTCTGAAACCTAGAGACCTAAAAATAAATAAAATAAACTTGTAGACCAAAATAAAAATTCTAAAATTTTAAGATTGACTGTATTTTCTCTATACTTTACATTGTGATCATCTCACTTTTAATTTTTTTTTCTTTTCATGACAATTCAAGACTTTATCTCATGAAATTGGATCAGAAAAGGACTCAATCAAGATAAAAAAAGCTTGAAGATAAAATTGAAAAAAAATATTAATAAAAAAGAAGAAGGAGATGATTTAATATTCATATGAACAGTGAAATACCATAAAAAAATCTACTTTATTTTTTAAAAAATATAGTTGTAATCAAACAAATAAAATCATATTAACAATTAACCAATAATCTAAAACATAATAGATGTTTATTATTTATTAATAATAGATATAGACTCAAAAATATTGTAGATTCCATGTTCAAATGACAATGTTGAAATTTTACAAAATTCTAAGTTTGTGACTTTGTCTTTATTACTCTTGATAGCTCATTTTTGCGCATAATTTACCTAGCAGAACCAAGTAACACAAGTGGCATTATTGAAATGCAAAAATAGCTTTTTATTGTGAATTAATGTACAAATCTTTTCAACTTTTCTGATTTAATTCTCACTAAGTTAGAAGATCATTGTGGGATGAAAACATTGTGCTATAATGCTTTTTTAAAAGAAATTGTTCAATTTAAGACAATTTGGTCCAATAACTTTGCGAGTTACTTACAATGCTATTCTTAATTTTCATATAGCTAGAAAATACTTGTTTCTAAGAATGCCATGAAACTGAATGACAAGCTTCTCCTCCTCTAGAATTAAAGGATGTCATTTAATATTAGATCGAAGATAGCTTGTCCATCTAAGCCTACAATTCTTTCCATAGTGAAAAAGACATGAAAACAAAAATAATTTTTCTTGTTTTTAAGAGGAAATGAGGGAGGTGAGATGGGCTGCTTATTAGATACCAAAGATTAATGGAGAATAAAAGAGAGGGTAGGGAAGTTAGTGTGTGATTGCTTGTGATTTAGGGTTAAGTGAAAGTGAAGAAATTCTATTTATATATATAATTGGTTCAAATTTGGTAGAACTGGTTCTTTTGATTTTAGCTCTCTGAAATAAAAATCAGATCGAACCAAATTTATTTTCTTATTTTTAAATTTGTTTTTTTCTTGGTTTGGTTTGTTCGGTTATTTTTTTTGTTTTCTTGGTTGTTCAATTTTTTTAATACCCTAACTTTCTATGAGGTTTACAATTCTTTAAATAAACTTAAAACTTACCTAAATCAATAAGGAAACCCAAAAAATAAAGAAAAAGGCAATAAAAATCCTAATCAAACTATGAAAAACATCCTAAATAAAGTTGGAATAATAATAATAATAAAAACTTAAACCAAGTAAGAAAAAGAATCCTAAATTAACTAGAAAAATATAACAAATCTCAAATAGTAATTTCTAGGCATTATTGAAAAGTCTTCCTAATCTCCAATTGATATGAAATTTTAACCCTAAATAATACAAGACCTTTGGAATATTTTAGAGAAATTTCATATCAATCTAACAATTGGATCAAAATTTATGCCAATTAATATAAAATTACATATTAGGGAAAAATCTCTTACATTTTTCTTTCGAGGTTAGAAAGAACTTGTCATCAAGTTTTGGTTATTCATTTGCCTACTTTATTGTGTTGTCTACCATTAAAAATGATGTTATGCTTTTGCGCTCCACTTACCTCTAACATGTTGACATTATATAGTTAGCTAACTTAGATAAACTTGGCCAATAATTAATGCCTATAACACTTTGAATCTTTACAGAACCATTATTACTCTTCAATGGTTTGTTTCACATAGTAACCTTTCTTATATAATTATGATCCTCCACAATCTTGTTCTTATCTTAATTCTCTTTCTTCTATATAAACTTGGATAAAAACAATATATTTTTATCCCTACTCTTAACAGCCGCCCCTTCTCTTATGAGCGCCAATACAATAAGTTTTCTCTATATACTTGGAGTATATGTTTTACATCATCAATCATGCACGAGATTTATATTATATTACCATGGTTTATCTAATGATAGATGACATGCATCTAAAGACATTATATTACATCAAATACTAGCAAAATATCTCTTGCATATAAAAAACAAAATAAGACAACGTTCATCCATGATTACCTAGTTATCTTGATTCCACCACTTTAATTTGTAGGGCTTGAGGTATTTTTCTATCTTGAACTGCAACTTCTCTATTACCTCAGCTGATACTATGTTCTCATAACTACCACTGTCAATTATCAAAATATATACCTTGTCTATGATGGTACAAGTTGAATATAATAAAGGCATGGCCAATCTTCGCCCAAATTACTTTTATGAGCAAACAAGGTTTTTTGGTTGGCTAAGTTAGCATTGCTATTACCTTGTAAAACCCCGTCACTACCATTTAAATTATTATAAATAAGATCAATAATATTTTTATTAGGTTCTTCTACCAACAATTTTTTTTTTTTATCTAGGTGACCTTTTAATTTAAGATACTAAAAAAACTTAGATGCCTTAACTTACCACACTTAAAATACTAGAATTTAAAACTAGTTCAAGAACTTGAACCCTGACCTGTGGTTTGTTTAGTTGCTAATTCAGGTTGAATGAATGAATTTTATTTGTTTGTACACAACTTTTTATTTATTATGGCCAAATCAAAAGTCACCATTATTAGTTATTCTAGTAACCTATTATTTACCCACAACTAAAGCCCGGTAACAGGCTTAAGAAAATATCTATAAAGATAGTAAATATAACATATCTTTGATGGATCATTGTAATCCACTTAAGTACTTAGCAACTAATTGCTTTTATGGTTATGACAGATCATTCCTAGCCACAAATTGGTAAAAATCATTAATGTATTCATCAACAGTTCTTCCTTTTGTAATTTATTAATGTATGGATTCATTGATATAAAGTCTAAGTGTACTTGAATGAAAAAAAAGTGTCTATTCATCTTTTCTTAATCATTAATCTTCTATTTTCCTTGTCTCTCCTGAGACCTCTTTAATTATTCTCACCAAGCATAAACTTGACCCTTTAATCAAAATGCAATAAGCTTCACTCGTATCTATTTTGTAATTTTTTTATATTAAAAAATGATTTCCACCGTACTCATCCAAAATATGAACTTTCTTGTTTGTAAAATTCCTATAAATTTAAGGCTTTTAATGCAATATCCAAAATCTCCAGTTCTATTTAAATATTATTTTTTATGATTCCTCAAGTTTCTTATTTTCACTAGCTAATGAGTTAATTTTGCAATTTGTTTTTGCATGAAGTACCACTAGCTTCTGAATGTGTGTTTTTTTTTTTTATATATATATATAGAAGAAACCTCCACGTCCTTTTCTACCCAAACATGTTCTATTTTATGATCTTTTTCAGCCATGATTATTCATCCACATACAACAAATAAAATAACATGAGATTGCAATACACAACAAACAATAACTTAGAATCATTAGGCTTTAATACAACTGACACAAATAAAAGTAACACAATAAAAACAACAAGCATAAGATTACAAAATTATGCTAAAAAAAAGACCATAAAGAAACCCCAATTCAAAATTTTATTACTGGATATTTTTTATTTAGAAAATCCACCTTTTTAGAAGGTTTACAAATCCTTATATAAACTTAAAAACTTATATGAACCAACAAGGAAACTTGAAAATAAAGGAAAATCAATAAAAATCTTAAACAAACTAGGAAAAATATCATAAATAAAACTAGAAATATAATAAAAGAGGTCTAAATCAAATATGAAAAAGAATAATAAACCAACTAAACTAAATGAATCATAAACCAACTAAGAAAATGTAGCAAATATTGAATAGTAACTTCTAAGCAACATTAGAAAGCCTTTTTAATCTCTAATTGTTATGATTTTTTAACTCTAAAGAAAAAAACATTTGGAATCTTCTAAAAAAATATCATCTTGATACAACTGTTGGATCAAAATTTATGCCTGTTAATATAAAACAATATATTAGAAAAAATATCATATATCATTATTTCTACCCTTTTTCCAATTTCAAAACTACTTCTTATCTCTTTAATAATGTAGTCCACTTTGTTTAAGTTTCTTTATTAATTTCATTTCCAACATCTTCTTTTTATATCTGATATTTTTTTTTCATAGTTAGAAAAGATAAAATGAAAGAGAGCGGTTGAGAGATTAAGCACAACTTTGATTGGTTCATGTCTAACCAAGGTTCCAATCCCTGATGGTCTTCTTTCTTATTTGTTTTTATCCCATTTCATCTCTAATTTGTTTGAACTTCTTCAGAAATGTTTTTTTTTTCCTGCATAGATAATGCGAGAATGAGAAAACCTAAAAGCGAAAATAGTTTACTCTATTTTTTTTTTGTTAAAAGAAATAAGACAAAAGAAAGCAACTGAGAGATTAAAAAAACTTTATCTGGTCCAAATCTAATGCATTTTTTTTTCTCACTTTCCTTTCAAGTTTTATAGGTGCAAAATAAAAACCAAAAAATTAGGTTTATAAGTTGTTGTAGATATATAAGAATTTTTAGAGGTAGATAAAGAAAACATTGTGGCCATAAGGAATTCAAGGGGGAACTTTACACACGCGCGCGCGCGCGCACGCACAACATTCTTAATATTTATGCATAAATTTCATATAATAAATCCAAAAATAGTGTAATTTTTTTTTATCATAATTTAGAAATCTATCAAATTTTTGGCAGAGTTTCCTCTGTACTTGGAAATTGTAAGTTATTGACAAAAAAAAGTTGCTACACTTCAATGTTCATTCAATCCACATTTCATTTATTGTCCAATCATCTTGAACTCATCACATCACTACTCAACACATCATATTCGTCACATTTCATTATGGTTCAATTGAATCATTCATACAATAATTAGAACAAGATAACATATAAATTAAACTAAGTATAATTTATCTATTATGTTAAAAATTTAATACAAACATTATCAAAATAAAATCTACATCGGATAGTCATGAATTTAGTTAACATTTAAGTCCAACATATTGTAAAATCCTAGAATAGTAATTACAATAAGTAATTACCATTCATATTATCATCTCTCAAAATTACACATAATATGTAACATCATTAATATTGTTATCATAAAAAAAAACTATACACCATATGCAACTTTATTAATATTCTTATAAATACAAAATGTAAGGGTTCCATCATGAATTAGACCCGATGAAATTGAAAGGATCTTGAAATCATTTTATACCATTAATCAATTAATATGACATAAAGTTTTCAATGCAATATAATAAATTTATTGAATAATCTAAAGTATATACTTTCATTCATTAACTTAATTCCTCTTTATCGTTTCTTCAAATTAATAAAACAATCTCTTAACTTGAACCCGGATAAGAGACCCTAATTTAGAGTAACTTCTGTACAACCTAGAAACATGGTATTAGTCCTATTCAGGATATCTAGTTTTATAGTCCAGAATTAGAACACCAGCTAGTTTTTAAATCAAGAACTAGTTATCATGAGAAAATGTCTAGACCATTTTGGCTACTTGAAAAATAGATATTTTCGGCCATAAACTCCTTTTCTTTTTATATCCTTAACTCCTTTTTCATTTTCTTATTTAATTGTATTATGCTTTAATTTTTATTATATTATTATTTTTAATTTATCTCTAGATTTACAACACACACAATCAATACCTATTTGTCTATCCCTTCTTGATTTTTACATGCATAGAGAATATGTTTTGGCTGATATGGCTGATTTTTACATTTCATTCGTAACTAGCATGCAAATGTATGCAGCTTGATAAATTTAAAGAGTTACTTCTCTAATGTTACAAAAACACAGTGGGTTTTTCATAAGAGAAAAAAGTGGGTTCTTTTTTTTTTTTATACAGTTTGGTAAATAAATCTTTTAATTTATTTTTATATCAATAAATTAAAATTATTGAAAAACACTAAAATCATTAATTTAATGTTTTTCAAAATAAATGCATTTTAAAAATTATTTAAAAACACAAATTACTGCATTCCCAAACATACAAGTATACAATCTCAATCTTTCAGTCTAGAGATACCATCGTTAATTTAAGCCCAAAATCAATTCTAAGTGTGTTTTTTGTATTGTAATGCACATGTTTTTTTTAAGAATCTTTTTTCTTGAAAATATATTAAATTTATTATTTTTATATTTTATATTTTTTAACATTAACATATAAAACCATAAAAAATATTAATTTAATATTTTTTAAAGTAAAATATTTTTTCCCTACTCCCTTTT
>Ga0325410_1004216_pt1 | contig 16140 bp, 8 predicted proteins | sample PopdelMetagenome_16_FD_206182 | JGI IMG/M metagenome (GOLD analysis project Ga0325410, IMG submission 206182) | Populus deltoides microbial communities from Bellville, Georgia, United States - Xylem-PdIQD-R3 | ecosystem: Host-associated > Plants > Phyllosphere > Stem > Wood/Secondary xylem...
TATGGGTTTTTTTTCCCTCCATTGATTTTGCTTCTTTTCATTTGTCTGGAACTGCGGATTTATTGATTCTGGATGCTCGAATAGAAATTATTGATCTAATAAAAATATGATTTTATAAACCTTTTTATGCTTCAAAAACAAAAAATGGCACAAAATCTTATAATAGCAAAAACAGTCTGATTATTTTGGCTACAGTCCAATCATTTTATTAAATGTTTATATTATTTTATTTATAGTCTAATTATCATTTCTCAAAATAGTTCTGAACCGTGACATCAATTGTCATGGTTCTAAAACACGACATGTATCAAATGTCGGAATTCATAATCATGATATTATTAAAATATCATATTTATGAACCATAATATCCTTAAACAATGCTATTTTACTGAAACTTTTTTATCCTGTACTATTTCAGCATTTAATTATATTAATCCCAAAATTTATCCCTAATTTTTGCTATATCCGTGCTTGCTTAATTGAAGACAAGCCAAGGTGAAAAACACGAAAAGAAAAGGAAAGAAGAAATCATAGAGAACATTCACAAGCATTTTCGTATCAAGTACCAGCATAAGGTCCTTATTTGTTCAGACCATTCTCTCACGCAGGCAGCCCAATTCTAGGAGCTCCCTCAATTTTACACAATGAGTCAACATACATCCTTACTCCATTCCGTCGAAATCCAAGTCGTGTTGAAAATTGATGCGTCTTCTACGCAAAAGAAGGAAAAGAAAAGTATAAATTGAAAATGACATTAGAGTGGACATTGGCCACCAATGGCTAATGGATCCGAGTTGACGTTGAAAACACATCTCAGCTCTGGATTGTCATTGCAAAATTAACACCAAGTTAATTCACACTCTAAGCCCGAAGAGAGATTTGATGTATAATTGGTTTCTGAATCTACAAATGTAACACTAAGTTAAGCTTATCGTCTTTCTAGATAAATATATTTCTTACATGGGCATCACAATAGGGATGTTGGACTAGTCAAAAACCACGCGGACAACAAGATAAACCTTAAGGTTCTTGAGTCAGCTGGTCAAGTCTGAACGATATAAAAGAATATCAGTGGCAACTAACCTATAATTAACAAAAGTCCAGTCCTATTCACCAGAAATATATAATGGATGATGGGCATGGTGCCTTCCAACAGCAGCCTCCCATGAACCTTCAATGCAAGCTTGTGCTTATCTCATTTGCACATAAGCAGGTCCCCACAGATTCAATCTGACCAATCAGCAAAAAAGGTCAACTCTTAAGAGTAGCGTATTATAAGGTAGGGAATTTCCCAAACTGAAGTGCTAACAGAAAACTTGGGACAAGAGTCGCCAGATTTGACTAATTTTCATATTGCCTTAAAATTACGCTCTGAAGGTGTAGGTTATAGGATCACGATCATCTAATGCATAGACTTTCTTTTTAGGGTTGCTGATTGGATATTCCATTATATATAATCGCCAAACATGAACAAGTAACAGCTAGGTGGAGACAGTTGCAATGTTATTCCAGATTTTCTTTCTGGTGTGCATGTCTCAGTTAGCTTCACAGCTTCTTAAGATCTCAACTTCACTTGCAAATGGGTTAGCCGAGGTAACCTCCAATGGCCCTTCGAGGAAAGGGTCACCCCTTCTATCCAAGCCCAGTACAACCTTCAAGAACTCTGTAGATGACACTACTTTCGCCTTCTCCACTACCTTTGTTTTCTGTATTAGACCTGAATATGAACTCTTAGTGGCCATGGTATTGTCTTTGTCATTGCACCCTCAAGAGGTCTCCCAGGAGCAGAATCAAGTCAATCAACACAGGCTTATAAACATGATTTTAATCAAACTACTTGGGGTAACCTTATAAATCAACCAACACAGCAACAAAATCAACAATTTATTTGTTTTTAGTAATCAACCAACAAAACAACAAAATCAGCACAGCAATAGGCTACAACAACATAGTCAACACAACAACAGCAACAGAATCAACACAGCAACAGCAACAGAATTAACACAAGTTTACAGTAGCATCAACATAATCAACACAACACAGCAACAGAATCAACATAATCATGTACAAGACAGCTCTAATTCTAAATTGCAAACAATTGTAAGAACAACAATTTTTATTAAAAATAATCATAATCCTAAACTGCTAAATCCCTTCTATTCAAACAAAGAAAAAAAAATCTCTTTAATCACCAAAATAGCTCTAAATTCTAATTTAAACCTAAACAAAAATTCATCACCCAACAAAATTGATTAAAAATAACAATAAGCTTAACTGTATGAATTAATTAGAAAGGAGAAAAAAAAATTAAACTCACTGGTTTTGAGAGGCTGAGGAAATCAGGAAATGTCGGTCTGATGGAAACACCGAGTCACCGACTGTGTTGATCCAATGGAGACTGAGGAAGAAACGTATAAAAAATAAGCTTAACTCTATTTAAAATAACAATAACCTTAACCAAATTAATTAATTAGAAAGGAGAAAAAAAATTAAAACTCACTGGTTTTAAGAGGTTGAGGAAACGTCGGTCTGATGGTAACACAGACTATTTTGGTCCAGTTGAGACTGAGAAAATGTCGATCGTCGATCTGTGTTTATGTTTTCTTAGTCTAAAGAGAGTGGAGAGTGAAGAGGGAGAGGTGAATAGGCGAGAGTGGACGAGTTGCGGGTGCTCTGGTACGGGGGCGGCCTTTGCGGAGGCCGGAGAGGGCGAGGGGCAAAGGGGCGGGGGGCGGGAGGCGGGTGGCTCTGAGTAGTGAGAGGAGAGATTGTTTGAAAATTGAAATTGAAATGTTTAGGGTTAGCGTAGCAGAGAGTAAACTGGAGAGAAGAGAGGGGTGCTGAGCGACTTGACAACCTTCTCTATTTATATTAGGGACCAAACTTTTTGAACTGGTCCGGTCCGGTTAACCCGGTTTCTGCACTACAAAACCAAAAACCGAATCGAACCGAGGTTTTTTCTACATAATCTAATTGGTTTGATTGGTTTTATTTTTCGGTTCAGTTTTTTTGGTTAATTTTTTGTCGATTTACTCGGTTTATCGGTTTTTTTTAACACCCCTAGGCTTGGCCTATTTAACGAGCAACAATTGGAATCAGACCAACCATGTTGTTGCTGTGGAGCTTGACACGATATACACAAGTGAGTTCAATGATATCAATGACAAACATGTTGGGATTGATATTAATGGTTTAAGATCTGTAAAATCTGCTTCAGCGGGATATTTTTCCAATCCTGATTTCACAAACTTAACACTTATTAGTGATCATCCAATGCAAGTTCGGGTGGAATATGATGGCAAGAAGAAGCAACTTGGTGTCACTTTAGCTCCAACTAATGTTATTAAACACAGCAAGCTAGAGATTGAACATCTTGGTTGAACATCTTCCTGCTGCCAGAGATTGTTATCAAACAAGTCACTAGCATATGCAGGAACTTCCTCTGGTCTGGGGATGTTAGGAAGAGCACTTCTGCTTTGGTTGCTTGGAAATTTGTTTGCATGCCTAAGGCAGAAGGAGGCCTTGGATTGTTCAATATCAAAACTCGCAACAGGAGTTTTCTTGCAAAGTAGCTTTGGAATATCCATCTTAAATTTGATTCTGTCTGGATACGTTGGGTGCACCATTTCTACCTGCGCAATGGAACTATTTGGGCCATAGTTTTGAAACCCAGCCGACTCTGGGCTAAAACCGGGCCGGGTTGATAAAAAAATAGGAAAAGTCATGACCCAGTATGACCCGGATGGTTGACCCGGCAAAACCGGTCAAAAACCCGGTTGTAACCCGTTGACTTTTTTTTTACTAAAACGACGTTGTTTTGAATTTTTTTAAAAATAGAGATTGACCTGGCGACCCGGTCAAAACCTGGAACCTGGGCCGGGTTTAAAAACTATGATTTGGGCTGCTTCTGCCCATCATTCTTCCTCTCCCCTATGGAAGTCTATTATCTTCCTTAAAGACTACACCATCTGGCACTGTGGAAGTCAATTTGGGAGTATTCATTGATGAGTGGCTGGAATTCTGGAATGGATAAATTTTTGTCTCATGCTTATAACTTCTTTTGACCATCTGGCTCACCAGTCTCATGGGAAAGAGTTGTATGGGAAAAGTGGTCTCTACCAAAGCACTGCTTCATTTTGTGGCTGGCAGTTCAGAGGAAGCTTCGAACTCGAGATAGGTTGCCTTTTCTTCCTAGTGATCCCTTTTATGTGTTCTACTAGTATGAGGAGGAGTTGTATGACCATTTGTTTTTTGCAAGTGAATGGACATCCTGTTTGTGGGGAAAGATTAAGTCCTGGCTGCGGAATGGCAGGAACATGACGACTTTGTATAGTGCTCTGCATGGTCTGAGGTTTAGGAAAAGTAATCTTGAAGCTCGTATGCGAAGAGTTTCCTTGGGTATCGGTGTCTACCTTATATGGGAAGAAAGGAACAAACGGATATTTGAAGGAAAGTGCTTGGGGGTTGATAGAGTCTTCAGGAGATTTCAAATCTTATTCTACACGATACTCCACTTCCATGTCGCGGACCATTCCCGTCTGGATGTTAGCTAAGTTTATTTTGCTTTTGCTGCGGGGGTTGCAATTAATGGCCTTTGTGTGTTTCAGTGTTCGTTGGTGGTTTTCTTATGTTTCAACTGCAAATTGCGTCAGCTATTGGATTTTCTTTTGGTTGGTATTCTTTTTGGTTGGTTATCTTCGGCACTTGCTGGATCCTGGGTTCCTTAGCTAACTGATGTGATACTTTTGGTTCTCTCTCTAGGTAGTTGTCTCTTTGTATTTTTGATGAATGAGAGCATGTTCCTTTTTGCTTCTAATTTTGTATATGTGTATATATGACTTGCCAGCTTCCTAGCCTGTTCCATTTTGATCTATTATATTCTTACATTTGATAAAAAAAAAAAAACATAGTAAGCCACTTTTGTTTTTGCCTCTTGATTTGTTACCAATCTTGAACGGTACTAATACAGAATTGTCTCGTAAATTTCTAATTTGAGGTTTGAAAAAAAAATTTGCAGGTTAATATAATAATAAGAATCTTGGTTTGAAGAATAAAAATTATATACAATTGATCACTTTTCTTCTACACATATAATATATAAGACACAAATGAGAACTATAAATCACAATAAAATTGATTAATTATTCAAAGAATTTACAAGTTTAATTAAGAATTTATTATTAGAATCACTCAATATATCACACAAAAACAAATAAGCGCACAATATACGATTGTAGATAAAAATTCATTAACTCCATAAAAATTCTTACATAAAAGTATTTATATGTAAATCCTAAAACTAATGGGTTAGATATGCACCTATTTTAAATAAAACTCAAAATAATAAAAATAAGATTTAAAATAATAAAAATAAATAAAACAATAGTCTAACATTAATTTTCACCCTTGTTATTAATTTCTATATATCACATATAATAGTGAAAAATACCTAAAAGAAATAATTGGTTAAGAATCCTTGTTGAACAAAAGTGTGATATCAGCCTTGTAAAATAATAATTAATTTCTAACTAATTAATTCTTCTAGTTTGATATATAATCCTTGTAAAATAAGTAAGCCAAAGACTCTCACATAACTTCTCAATAACATTAAGGACTTTTGTAATGAATGGAATCCATAACTTAAAAAAAAAAAAACAATGTCTAATCTGTTTTCGCACTTTACTAGTTAATTCTAGACTCAACTTCAAACATGTTCTCTTGTTCGGATGAATTAATAAACTTACCATATATCATTGAAAAGATACAGATGTCTAGTTTCCAACTCTATTGAAATCGCATCCAAACTCCTCATCCAGCTTCAAATATGGCCTAAAAAGTAGACAGATCCATAGGGCTTAGAATAGATCCAATAGACACTCTTAATAAATCCTTTGATGTTGCAGCCAGGATCACACATCATCTCTTCTCTCATTATAGTTTATGCAGTAAGATGGACAAGGAAGTTCGCAGAAGTGCTAGAAGATTGGGACCTCACTGATTCAAATACAAAGATCTCTATATTTCCACTAAAGGATTTAGGGACAAGGAACTATTGGGTAGTGGTGGCTTTGGCAGAGTCTACGAAGGTGTCCTGCCAACCTCTAAGATTGAGATTGCAGTGAAAAGGGTGTCGAATGCATCGAGATAGGGGAACTGGGATTTTTGGCGGAAATTGTCAGCATTGAAAACCTTCGTCACCGGAACTTAGTCCCACTCTTAGGCTACTGCCGGCGTAAAGGAGAGCTACTTTTGGTATATGACTACATGCCTAATGGAAGTTCAGACAAATACCTCTATGACCAACCAACAGTCACCTTCAATTGGAGCCAATGATTTAGGGTCATCAAAGGTGTAGCTTCAGGGCTGTTTCATCTACATGAAGAATGGGAACAAGTTGTGATTCATTAAGATGTCAAGGCTAGTAATGTCTTGCTAGATGGTGAACTGAATGGAAGATTAGGAGATTTCGGCCTTGCAAAATTGTATGATCACGGAACAGATCCTCAAACAACCCATGTTGTTGGAACTCATGGATATATCTTGCACCTGAGCATGCTCGACATGGAAAGGCGACGACAAGCACTAATGTGTTTTCTTCTGGGGCCTTCTTGCTTGAGGTCGCTTCTGGTAGAAGACCAATACAACCGACAGAGGATGTGATCTTGGTTGATTGGGTTTTCACTCAATGGCTTAGAGGTGGATTTCTAGATGCCAGGGATCCAAACTTGGGTACAGAATATATTGCAGAAGAAATGGAATTGGTGTTGAAACTTGGTTTGATGTGCTCTCATTCTGACCCAGCTGCTAGGCCAATCATGCGCCAAGTAATGCAGTTCTTAGAGAGGGGGGTGTTCCTCTGCCAGACATTTCACCACTTTGTCTTTCTGCTGGGGGCCTAACATTTTCACACCGTGAAGGTTTAGACGATTTTGCCATGTCTTATCCATCTTCCATGGACAAGGCATTCTCACATACGTCCTCTATTGCAGAGTCCCTCCTTTCAGGGGGGGCGTTAGTTCTTTGTTTTCTTTCAAGACCTTGTAAAGAATTCAGGTACAATCTATCTGGGGAATCCGAGGTGTTCCTGAAAAGGCCAACATGTAAGATATTATCCTCTGGATTTTTCATGTAGTAAACTGTCCTTTGGAGATGCATATGAAAGATCAAGATCACCTGCAGAAAAATAAAAGGATGCATAACACAGCATCCCTTGTGACGCGGTTCCCCTTCAACCGATACATTGCATCAAATACAGAACATACATGCTTAAAGTTTCAATTTCAATTTGGTTTCTGCAAGAGGCAATCGAGGGGGAATGAATTCTGAACAGTAAATTACTGTACCTGAAATTCAGAAAATTACAGTCACATGAATGTGAGTTAACATATATAATCAAATTAAATCATACTTAATCTAACAAAAAAGAGAATGATGTTGCAGTGTGTGAACAAAATAGAAAGAAAATAGCAGCTCCTCCAGTAAAAACGAAGTGACGATGTCCCTTTCAAAGAATTATTGACAAGAGAAAGGGAAATTATTTATTCCAAATAGTTTATTAATTATGTATAGGAATTAGGATGAAGCATTCATTGCTACGGCTACTTGTGTTTTTTCTTTTGAAATTGCCAAACCCATTTCTCATTCACATTCAAATGTGAAGCTTCCGGCCAGAAATCCTTAATAAAAAGTATTTGGCTCGCATTCCGCGTGAGCTTTTAGGTTTAGCTGTTAGCAATGTAATTTTTGCAGGCATCAATTTTTTAATTAATGTGAGTAAAATAATTTTTATCGTGAGCCAAAACTATTGCAAAGGGTTACAAAAACAGAATAGTACTGGCTAATGTTAAGAAAGTAATTTCATAAAATTTAACCGCAAAAAAAAATGAATGGTATTTAATGAAATAACATAAAAAATATAGCGATTCAATAAAAATTAAAACTAATTTACGAAAGGTTATCCAAAAATAACTCAAGTTAATATATAAAAAAAATATGATTTAATGAAAAACAAAAATTAGAGTTTCAATCTCACCTTATAAAAAACATTTCAAATTATTTTTAATCAATGGAATAAAGTGTAAAATATAAGGAATATATATATATATATATATATAAACCTAGCACGTGAAGAACTATTCCCTTAGCTCATCCAAAAAAAATATTATATATAAAACTAAAAAGTATGGGGAAATCATTACTCCCTTACATCCAATGCACTGTGGATTACATGGATTTACTTTTTTTCACTTTTCATTTTTTTTGTTCCAACTTTCCTTTTTCTTCTTTTTTTTCCTATTATTTTTCCCCCAAAATTACTTTCCTTTTGTTTTTTTTTCCAACTTTGCTTTTTTTCCTTTTTTTTCATTTATTTTTTTTAAATTATCTTTGTTGATTTTACTTTTTAAATATTGAGCTAATTAAAAATTTCTCTTTGTAATTTTTTTTTCCTTTAAAATACCGTGAATTGCTACAGTGTTTTCCTACATAGTTTTTCTATTTTATTTTTTTATTTTTTAAAATTATATTTGTCGATTGTTTTTTTTATATTGAGTTGATTGAGAATTTAGTTTTGTAATTTTTTTCTTTAAAACATTGTTGATTGCTACAGTGTTTCTCCGCATGATTTGTTTTTTGTTTTTTTTATGATTTTCTTCGAAATTATTTTTTTATTTTATTTTTTAATATTGATTTGGTTAAAAATTACAGTTACAATATGTGAAAAAAGCACTATAACTTTCCTCGTAAATTACTGTGGATTGCTACAGTGTTTTTTCCCACATGGTTTTTTCTGTTTTGTTATGTTTTTCCCTAAAATTATCTTTGTCAATTTTATTTTATAAATATTAAGTTGGTTAAGAATTGTAATTACAAGTAAATACAAGTTTTTCCTCAACACTATGGATTGATACAGTTTTTCCTTACATGGTTTTTTTCTAGTTTCTTTTGTGTTTTCTTTTTTTGTAATATTTTTTTCTAAAATTATCTTCGTCGATTTTTTTTTTTAATATTGAGTTGGTTAGAATTTAACTTTGTAATAAAGCTTAATCATGTGGGGAAAACACTATAACTTTCCTCACAAAACATTGTTGAAAACTACAATTACAAGTCATTACAAATAAGGTTAAATCATGTGGGGAAGCACTGTAGCTTTCATCATAAAACACCGTGAATTGCTACAGTGTTTCCAACATGATTTTTTTCCTTTTTTTGGTGTTTTTTTATTATTTTATTTCTAAAATTGTCTCGTCCATTTGATTTTTTTAATATTGAGCTGATTAAGAATTTAGCTTTGTAATTGTTTTTCTTTAAAACACCGTAAATTGTTGTAGTATTTTCCCATATGATTTTTTTCAAAATTATCTTTGTCGATTTTTTTTCAATATTGAGTTGGTTAAGAATTATAATTACAATAAAGCTAAATCATAAAGGGAAAACGTTGTAGTTTTTCTCACAAAACACTATGGATTACTACAGTATTTCTCTAAATGGTTTTTTATTTTATTTTACTGGGGAAAGCACTGTAGTTTTCCTCACAAAACATTGTCAATTGCTACAATGTTTTTTCTCATGGGTTTTTTTATCCTTCCAAAATTATCTTTGTTGGTTTTTTTTTTAATATTAAGTTGGTAGAAAATTTAGCTTTGTAAATTTTTTTGCTTTTTATTAACAGAAAAGCTAAATCATGTGGCAAAAACACTGTATCTTTCCTCCCAAAACACTGTGGATTGCTACAAATTATTTTGTTCAGTCTCTAAGTTTTTTTTATTACCAACACAACTTTTTTCCATCATGAAATATTGACTCCATCATACCTTTAGTTTCTATTACTTATCTAGCGCTGATTCTCAATTATAACACTATCAAGTATATTTGTTTTATAAGCCCGCGGCAGTGCACAGATATGTCATCTCGTGATTTGTAAACTAGGCCTCTTTAATTTTTTTATATTAAAGTATGTCCAACTCATCATTTTCCTTCTATTTTTTTTTTTGTAAAAAACAATTTGCATGCGATGTGTTGTTAGCGGGCCCAATTTCAAGCAGTTAAAGGGTTGCTTGAAAGTTGGACCATGGATTTTTTATATTAAAAAACTTAATTTTTAATCTATTTTGATCTAAAAGACCAAGAAAATACCCTATGCACTTTGATAAATTCATCCATGACCTCAAATAACCCAAAAATCAATCAAAAAATACAAAAATCAACCTGAAATAAAAAACTTCTCGAGTTTAAATTTACCATCTTAGGTGATGAGAAGGGCAATGAACACCTAGGTGGAGTTCCTCTAATCAAATAAAAATCATTGACAATAAAATCAATCTTTTTTATGGTTGAAATTGGTGTTAACTGAAACTCTTTTTATAACCATAATTCAGCCACTCTTTCTTATCTCTCTCAAACTAAGAACTGAAATATAATAAAAATAAAATTGTATACCAAAATTGAATTTTTAAAATTTCAAGGGATTGGATATTTATTATTAAAAAGTTGAAGGACCAAAGTGAACTTTTCTTGCAAATTTTTGAAACCACCACTCATTTTCTCTTTGTAGCCATTAGCAGTGTATTTTTTTGGTGTTAGTAATTTGTTTTTTTTTTTTTTTATCATGAGCCAAAACCATTATGAAGGGCTATAAAAATAAATCAGCTAATGTTATAAAAAATAATGCCATAAATTTTTTTTAAAAAAACTAAAGATTGAATGGTAATTATTAAGGGGGTCCAAAAGGAGTGCTCGCTAATATTAAAAAAAAAAAACTATGATTTAATGAAGAAAATTGGAATTTCTATGGTACACAATAAAAAAAATTCAAATTATTTTTTAGTTGATGGCCTTAAGTGTAAAATGTAGAGAAAACCTAAAAACATAAGAAGAAAAGAGAAGAAAGAAAGCAAAACATGTTAGGCACCTGCGCGCCTGGTCATTTAAAATAAGCCTGACCGATGCAACAAGCCTCTTTAATTTTATTTTTCAATTAAAGGGAGAATGACGCGTCGTCTGTTCTAAAAACAATGTGTAAGCAACGCATCGTTTGCGAGCCCAATTTCGAGCAACCAGAGGGTTCCTGAAAAATTAGGCCATGGGTTGTTTTACCAAAACAATTTATTTTCAACCCGTTTTTAACCCAAAACACCTAAAAAATAACTTGATAAATCTTTCAATGGCATCAAAAAAATAAATGTCAACACAAAAAACACAAAATAAACCTGGAATAATAAAATTTCCAAGCTTAAATCTACCATCTTAGATGATGATAAGGGAATAAACGCATAGGTAAAACTTCCTTAATCGAATAGACCTCGTTGACATCAATATTGATTTTTTTCATGGTCAAAATTGTTGTCATCCAAAATACTCTCTACAACCGGAGTTTGACTACCTTGTCTCTCCTCTCTCAAAATAAGAACTGAAAAATAAATAAAATAAATTTTTATATCAAAATTGAATTTTCAAAATATTAAGGGACTTAAAATTTATCACATAGAAAGTAGAAGGACTAAAGTAAACTTTTCATCCTAATTTTGAAACTATCACCTATCTTCTCCATCCTTTTCACTTTGGTCATCTGACTCTAAATCCTATCATTTCTTAATAAAATTACTTAAATTAGCAATCAATTTGGTCCTAAAATGGTGAAATTAAGGAAAATAAATTAGGGGGAAAATGGCATTGTGGCAATCCATAATGCCATATGTATGGGTGGCTAATGACATGGGCTACAATGATTTACTCATATCTTTTAGTGTTTTCTACTAGCTATGTGGCTTATGTTTTGCAGCAGGCTAGATAATTTTATTTTTTAGCACAAAATATGAATGTGCAAGCGTTCACAATGTGTTTTTTCGCTTAAAGATAAAACTATAATCACAAATTGAAAATGCTATGCATGCATTTGATTAAATAAATTGGGAATTATCTGTGATAATAAATCCAAACAAAAGTAGTTGATGATAACTAAAGACTAAATTGAAAATGTAATAGATAACTGTATCAAGATATATGATCTTATAACATGGGCAACGAACCCCGTTGTGTTGAATAACTTTATTTCTTGAAATCAATTTTTTTTATTACAATGGATAATCATTAAAAAAACATGAAAAGAAAACATGCCAGATGAATCTTTTTCTTTCACACAAAAAAATGTTCAGGCATCTTTAATGTGTTTTCTAAGAGAATAAAAATTAATCATGAATTCAAAATATGACACATAGTGGATATTTTTTTTTATAAGATTATTGAGATGTTTGTTAGTGAATAAAGTTTGTAACCAATCGGTTGGTTACACGTAGCACTGATTTTATTCATGTAAAATATATTTATATTTGATTAATGAATCTAGAGTGAAGATAAAGTCTATAGAACAAAAATACTTTGTATAGAAAATTATAAAGTTGTTATAATTATGAGATTTATATTGTTTCAAAGCATTGGACATTAATTAAAGTTATAGAGACCATTATATATTATATTTCTTCATTTATGAAAATAAGCAGTTGATCTAATGAATTATGATATGAGGGATACCTAGAACTCATATGGAGGTGCTTGTCAGATGACATGTACACTGAACTGTCTTACAAGAGAATTCCATATAAAGAGAGCACATATGTTTATAGAAAGGATCATGTGATAGTTGTGTAAGTGATTTTTAAACTTGGGATTATTAAATTATATTATTTAGAGAGTGTTATGTTTTGATCCCAACTATATATTGTAATAATCAAGAATAACAAACAGACAAATATTTGGTATAATATAAACTATATATAAGGTATTTAAGTAATCAAATAGTATGATTGTCAAATCATTGTTTAAGGTGGAATAAGATTTGAAAAGCATTTTAAATATTCAAAAAATCAATTACTATAGTGTTGGAACTAACATAATTTAACAAAATAGATACACTACATGCTATAATGTCTAAATTAAAATATTCATGATAAAGATATAATAATTATATTAAGAAATTGATCACTAAAATGTTAAGTTAAATCACTTATGACTTTTTTAATATTTAAGGAATCATGACAAGTGACTAGACATTGTTCTTGATTTTCAAATATAAGTTATTTAATTTTTGAATTAATAATAAATTAAATTATTTAATTTATTTAATATTTTATTTATAATTATGATTTATATTTGAGCTAACTTATATGGGTAATACATATAAGAATCAATGGTTCAAAATTAAAATGGGTTGATTAATCAAGTGTGACTTGATTTTGAATAAATTTAAGAGATTAAGGATTAGAATGTAATTAATACAAATGATTACAATTCTAAACTTGGGAAAAGTCAAGTAAGGACTTGATTGAATAAATTGTTGAAAACATCCTAAAATAATATATGTGATTTTACTATTTAAAGGGTTTTTAGGTTTCTATTTAAATAAAATGTTATGTCTCTTATTTGTTGAGGTGAGAAGAATACAATATAGAAAAACCTAAAACATAAAAGAAAAGAGTTATCACTCTAAGATATAACAATCCCTCTCCTAAAAGGATATATGAGATTTCTCATTTGTGGTTCATGTGGATAATTGTTCGAAGTTGGATATTTGAAATGATTTTTTTAAATTTTTGTTGATTTCTCACTAGTAGTTTATGTGTAACAACCTAGAATTGAAGAAAATATTCAAAGATAAAAAGAGCATCTAATCTTCGGGTAATCTTCGTATAAACCCTAAACAATTCCAGATCTATCTAACAGGATCCTTGAGACTCCTGAAAAATTTTAAATTTATCATTTCTACCGCATATACATGTTTTAAAAAACCCAACAATGACAACATATTATATCAACCTATGTAAAACAGACATAATCAGCTAAATTTATATTCGGGTGATGAAATAATGATAACCTCATAAAAGGTAAACGAAAAGAAATTAAGATGCCTAATTCTTATTCAAGTCAATATTGAAGGATAAAATTAAAAATAAAAATATTCAATTCAAAAAAGGTTTAAAAAAAAGATTTAACTGGTTCAACCTTCCATACCCGAAATTCGGGTTATGCGACCCATTGGATTTAAACACCGTTTTATTTCCAAATTACTCTTCATTTACTTATATAGAAACCAGACGCACAAAATGTTTTTTTATGTCAAAAACTAGTTTTTTAAAAAAAAGCAAAAAATAAGGGTGGCATGTTAGACTGAAATAAGAAATAGCGCTCATTTTTTAAAGATTGATAAAAAAAAGGTTTTTTTAAGAAAAATAAATAAATAAAGAACTTTAAAACACACACACACACATATATAAAAGTTGATTTTAACTTGTTATTTTTTTTTATCAAAAACACCTATAAAGTACCCTAAATAACCTATATATGGCCTCAAATAACCTATTGGTCCAAAAATCTAAAATCAACTCGAAATATTTTTTTTCTTTATGTCAAATCTACTTTTTTTAGGAACTTTGAAAGTGAAAAAAATAGCTATGTGGAACTCCCCTAATCAAATAGAACCTGTTGACACCAAGATCGACCACTTTAGTGGCTGAAATGCGTGTTAAGCAATGATTTTCTCTTTCTATTTTTGGAATTCAATAATTTTCTCTCTCATCTCTCAAAGTAAAGACAAAAAAAAAATAAGAAAAATATGTTTTCGATGAAAATTGACTTTTCTTGAAATTTAAAAAATATGAAGTACCTAATATTTTTAATTCAAAAAGTATAAGGACTATAATGAATGTTTTACCAAAATTTTGAAAGCGCCACCCATGTCTACTATTTCTTTCACTATGGTCCGTTGGCTTTTAGCCTTATCATTTCCTAACAAATTAACTAAAATTGTCCTTCAATTTGGTCCTATAAAAGAGAAAAAAAAATAATAGGATGAAAAAAAATTGCATTGTAGCAATCCATGATATAGTGAGCCTGTATCTATGATATTTGCCAATGTCTTTTAGTTTACACTAGATCATTGGCTTACAATATATCTTATGGGTTGGATCAATTTTTTTTAAATGAAAAAAATATCTTGGTGTTGGTAATATTTTTTCTAGTAAAAAAAATATTGAACTGTATAGGTATTGACCCAATGTGATCTGGTCGTCTTGGCAGGCTCAAAAGCCACCCTAATAACTTGTAAAAAGATAGTTTGACTTAAAATAAATATTTAAAATGATATTTTTTATAAACATTAAAACGATAATATATTGGATCAATTCAAATCAACATGATTTAACTTGGCAATTCGCATGTCATGTCATGAGACCATGATAACCCTTAGTAACCAAATCAAAACAAAATTATAAAATCCAATTTGTAATAAACTCAATGTTAAAAGGATGAAACTGAAAAATATTCAATTAAAAAAGATGACTCGTGTTAATCTAGGTTAAGCTATCAAACTTGCGACCAGAGTTATGAGACCATGATAACCTAATAGGAAGCAAATTGAAGAAAATTATGAAGCTCAATTTTCAATCAACCTAGTGTTGAAAGATGAAATTAAAAAAAAAATTGATTAAAAAAACAACTTGAGTCAACCCGAGTTAACCTGTCAAACCTGTGACCTAAGTCATGAGGCAGAAATAACTTCATAGAAAGAAAATCGAAACAAATTATAAAGTCTAATATTAATAAATCCAATGTCGAAGAATATAATTGAACAAAAAAGCTAAGTAGCAAAAAAAAAAAACTCAAGTCAATTGAATTAACTTATTAAATCAGCAATTTAGATAATGAGTTTGAGATAATCTCATAAAAAATAAATTATAAAAATTATAAAATTTAATAATCAGTAAATATAATATTAAAAGATGAAATTTAAATTAAAAAATAGATTTGAAAAAAAATGCTATTTAAATAAATAATATTTTATAAGTAGATATAAAGTGAAATTCCCCTCTCTTTTTTTTAAAGTTAATCTATAACAATGTAATAAATATATAGGGCTTGGAAACGACGCTACCTTATCATAGACTACAGGTCATACAATAGCAGATCGTCCGGCGTTGCATCGATTTTTTCTCTCTTTTTGAGTGAAAGAAAGAAAGTCATTTGAGAGAGAGAGAGAGAGGGTGAAATCGCATTTGGATGTTGAAAAGGAAATAGCAAAAACAACAACAGCAAGTGATCAAGAAAGAAAATACATAAAACAGAAAGATAATGCCGGTGAGAGTAGAAGAA
>Ga0325410_1004217_pt1 | contig 16137 bp, 15 predicted proteins | sample PopdelMetagenome_16_FD_206182 | JGI IMG/M metagenome (GOLD analysis project Ga0325410, IMG submission 206182) | Populus deltoides microbial communities from Bellville, Georgia, United States - Xylem-PdIQD-R3 | ecosystem: Host-associated > Plants > Phyllosphere > Stem > Wood/Secondary xylem...
TGTTCTCATTTCCAACTTCATGCATGTTGCTAGCACTAGAAGTTGACCCAACCACTTGTTCTTCCATGCTCTCATCAAGAACAAATAGTTCTCCGTGAGCATACCAACACAGATAATCTTCCATGAACCCTTTGGTTAGAAGATGCATCGTTACAACATCTTGATGTAGAAACTTTAAATTTTTACACTTCCTGCATGGACACCTAATACCGCCATCAGTAAAATTCCTCGGAATAGATGTTGCGAAATTAATAAAACCTTGGACACTGTTACAATAATCCATCCTCCGCAATCCTTGGGGTGAGTCCTGATACATCCATGAACGATCATCCATGACTTCTATTGAACCTCTATAAAACATAACAAAAATATTGGTTTTCCCCGACATTATCTAACAAACTAAAACAACACTTATGTTAAATATTCATTATCAATTATCAACTATCAACGTTCATACATACAAATTTATACATATATAAATTTACAAAAATCACAACTTTGAAATATAATTGATAACAATTAAACAAGACACTTAAACAAGTTATTAATTATTTATTTCATCACAACGACACATTTAATTCGGTGTAATTCAAACAAAATTTCAACAATTTACAAACAAATATAATTTGACAAAATCTAAAACAAACTATAACAACTACAAAATTATACATTCATACTACAAGTTTCTTTGACAAATAACAATTAAACAAGTACAAACGTTAACAAAATACATATACTAAAACAATAAAATTCACAATTAAATATTAAAACTAAAAAGGATAGATTTACTTACAAAAAAAATGATAAAATCTACAAGAAACGGATATTGTGACCACGTACAAGATATAAGAAACTTGAGTGCTCGTGTTGAGAATATATAGTGGAGAGTTTGGGATGGGTGTTTGGCTGCAGATTAGGAGGGGAGCTGCAGTTTGGGAGGGGAGAGGTGGGATGGGAAAGAAGAAGAAGGAGAAACAGAGGAAAAGAGTGTCGGCAGATGGGTGCATATAATGGTTTTTTCCGACGGACTCACTGACGGAAGTAATCCGTCGGTGACAGTGCCACGTCACTGTACGACTATCTCAGTTTGAATCCCTCGGTAATTTCCGTTGGTAAAATCGCCTGACATCACCACGCCGTTGCATATTTCCAGACGAGCTGTATACCCCGTTGGCGAAACTGTCGGTATATACCGACGGTTTCGTCGACGGATTTATTCCGTCGGTATATACCGACAGATTGTAAGACGGAATTATTTCTGTCGGTATATATTACCGACGGAAAAATTCCTTCGGTTATTCCGTTGCTTTTCTCCGGTTTTCTGGTAGTGGACGGTGGATTTCATATCATAAGGTCTTTGGCCCATTAATAATAAGCTTCGTGAAGAGATCACGGGTTCAAATCATCCCTCATAATTTTAATTTAAAAAGTAAGACAATAGATTTTATAATTCTTTTGATTTTTTATTGAAATGATACCAATTACTTACATAAGTCCCCTATCTATAAGCTAATTGTCAATTGGATTATTATCCTAGTACCCTTTCAAAAACTTATTATTGTAAATTATTAATAAATTAGGTATTTTTTAACTTTTCTTATAACTTTAAATGGAAAAATATATTGGATTATAATTTCTTATTAAGATGAAAACCTTGACTGATTTAGATGGGACCTGGATGAAGATTTACCATACATTGGGGATCCAATTGAAAAGCAATTTTAAACAGGGAGTCAATTGAAAAACGGTCTGATGATAGTAAGGTTTGAGATTAGATGAGTTGCATAACATCACATGTTCAATTTCAAGTTCGGTATACTTCCAACGAGAAAATTAATATGGAGTCGAAGTCCTTTGTCCAAATAATACTGTACGTCCTTCCTATTAATTAGGAGAAGTAGTTGTAATATTAATTTCATATTACTCCTCTAATTATTTTATTCGTTCAATCTTTTTCACATGATCGTGAATAGAATATTCGTAAGTTAAGGTTTTATTGCAAACATGGGCGGTTGTTCAAAGCCAAAACCGGACTGGATTAGATAATCCAAATCCTAATCCAAAAAGAGATCGTTTAATTCCTTGTAATGTAATGGTAGATTCTAACCACTATAAATACAAGGTAATAGCTACGACCTTCTCAACATTCATTATCACTAACACAATATTCGTTTCTCGCTTTTGCTTACTGCTTACTTTGCTCTCAAATAATGGGTGCTGGTGGTTTTGTTGCCGGTGATGTTAAAAACTATCCCGGAAAGGTCACTCGGCATGTGGTAAATGCTTGTGTGCTAGGAGCCATGGGAGGATTAATTTTCGGATACGACCTTGGTATCTCGGGTGGTGTGACGTCTATGGCTCCCTTTTTGAATAAATTTTTCCCAGAAGTTTATCGTAAGGAAGCATTAGATACATCCACTAATCAATATTGCAAGTTTAACGATATGGGGCTAACCTTGTTCACATCTTCATTATACCTGGCTGCATTAATTGCATCTTTTGGAGCTTCTTATATCACAAGGACGTGGGGTCGGAAAAGAACAATGCTCCTTGGTGGCATCATATTTTTCATCGGAGCTGCTCTCAATGCCGGTGCTGTGGACCTCTCAATGCTCATCGCCGGTCGCATTCTCTTAGGTGTTGGAGTTGGTTTTTCAATTCAGGTAATTAGCCCTTCTATCTATAATAAAAAAAGATCAATGCTCTTTGGTGGCATCATGTTTTTCATCGGAGCTCTATAAATCATGCATTCTATATGCTAAATTAATTGTAAATTTTTGTTTTGATATCGATCAGTCTGTGCCGCTCTATGTCTCCGAGATGGCTCCACAAAAACATCGTGGTGCTTTCAACATTGTGTTCCAACTAGCAATCACTATTGGCATTTTCATAGCTAATCTTGTCAATTACTTGACACCTAAGATTGCTGGAAACCAAGCATGGCGTTACAGCTTGGGCGGAGCGACCATTCCTGCTGCCCTCATCTGTCTTTCAGCACTTAAACTGGATGACACTCCAAATTCGTTGTTAGAGCAAGGGAACGCTGAAAAAGCTCGAGAAATACTTAGAAAGATACGTGGCCTTAATGACAAGGAAATTGAGGCTGAGTTTCAAGATTTAGTCACGGCCAGTGAGGCAGCCAAGCAAGTGGAGCATCCCTGGACTAGAATCCTTAAGAGACAGTATCGGCCGCAACTGACCATGGCTGTTGCTATTCCATTTTTCCAACAACTTACTGGGATGAATGTGGTCATGTTCTATGCTCCTGTTCTCCTCCAAAGTATTGGTTTTGAAAATAATGCTTCCCTCTTATCCACAGTTATCACTGGCGCTGTTAACATTCTTGCCACCGGTGTTTCAATCTATGCCAGTGATAAGTCTGGAAGAAGATCTCTGTTTCTTTCAGGTGGAGCTGTAATGTTTGTATTTCAGGTAATTAAGAATTATCTGTAGCCTGGAGATAAAATTGTTCGCTTGTAGTTTGGTTTACATATACTCCTACTACTACTACTTTGATATCTTATGTAAATTAATGTTACACGTGCAGGTTGCGCTAGCAGTTTTAATCGGATCCAAGTTTGGAACATCTGGAGATGTGATTGAATTGCCAAAGTGGTATGCCGGTATAGTTGTAGCGTGTATCTGCTTATTTGTTTCTGCCTTTGCGTGGTCATGGGGGCCATTGGGATGGCTAGTTCCGAGTGAAATATTTCCGCTAGAAATTCGATCAGCCGGGCAAAGCATCACCGTGGCAGTCAACATGTTATTCACTTTCTTCATAGCTCAGCTTTTCCTCGCAATGCTTTGCCACTTCAAATTTGGTTTGTTCATCTTCTTTGCAATCTTTGTGGCAATCATGAGTACCTTCATCTTTTTCTTTTTGCCTGAGACGATGAACATCCCCATTGAAGAGATGTCTAAAGTGTGGAAGCAACATTGGTATTGGAGGAGGTTCATGCCTGATGAAGATGATGATCGCCGAGCTTTGGATCTCATGGTCTAGGAATATCATCTTTTAATTAGCTTCTTTTCTGGATTTTCTTTCTATTAGTTTTTTTCTATCTAATTAAACATTAGCTGCAATATGGACTTCTCAAGAAAATGTTAGAGGAGATTAAAGTTTAAACCTTAATTTTATTAAAAGTTGCAAAGCGGTCTTATGAAGAATGCAGGTGGTTTTTTTACAAGAATATAAATCTGATGCTAATTAGGCTATTTTGGAATTATTCTTTCACGAGGAGCTGAGCAAGGGAGAAAAATTCTGATGGAGTCTGAAATTCTGAGGATAGTTGTATAGATTAGTAGATGCTGTAAGTGAGATGATGATCACTTTTCTATGTTACATAATTGTTATTCAATATATTTGGGTTTCAAGTATTCTGACAGCCATCAGTTGAATATTATTGCCCTTGTGTTGTACTGCTGCTGAAGTCGTCAATCTAGCTTCTCTTGTTAAGGACGTGTTTCCGTAGAGAGATGAAACAAAAGAGAACAAGAAGGAAGAAAAAGAAAGCGCACATGACACAAGAATTTACATGTTTCGGCAATTTATCCTATGTACGTAGACTTGTAGAGATTTCACTATTACCTTGAGATTGCTACAATAATAATTTTGTCAAGCAACACACACCACCACCCCTAATCCTAGTGAGAATATAAATATTTATAGAAATTTATTTTAATTATACATGTTATAGATGAATGAAAAATTAATCTAGAAAATTTTTTTGTTTTTCTTTTAAAGAACTCTTGATTTTTCTAGATTTAATTCTTGATTTATGATGGCTAATTAAATGTTGATAATAGTGGGAATTAATTCTTCAATTTTTTAGGTTCCAAAACTCACTATAAAAGAGGGGTGAAGGAAGAGCTTTTAACTTGAATTTTTTAGATTTTAGGCAGTCCTCATCTCATTTTTAGTGTTTTTCTTCTTCTTTTTATGTTTTAATTTTCCTCTGAAATCTAGAGTTTAGGTTCATTTTGTTGAAAGATATTTGAGTTATAAAATCTTTAGTTCAAACACCTTTTCTAGAAGCAGATCTAAATCAAGGTGGTGTTGTTGAAATCTTGAGAGAATCATTGCAAACGGCCTAGTTGTACAAATAAGGAACAATAATGCAATACCCTGTAATTTAATACAATCATAAGAAACATTAAGCCTTAACTTAAGAAAAATGGTATTTTTTTTTAAGAATATAACATTAGGATAGTTTCTATTCACCATCTAATAATTCTATCAATGGATACAATAATATACAATTTATCTTTACACATTAATAAGGTTTCCATACATACATACATACATACATGTATATGTATATATAAATTATTCTCGAAGTATTCATTTAAAATACAAGAGTCCCTCACAGAATCATAAAAATCATAATAAGCATTTACATCAATGTAATTGCTAAAGATTACTAACAATACAAACAAAAACCCATTTCTTTAATTTTTTTTTGTGAACTTCTCAAACTTGTATCAATTCTCACACTTAGTATATTCTCCTTAACTAAAGTTGAATTATCTTTTCATCATTATACACATCAATCTATCATAGTCACCTTGTAGTGAGTTATACATTTACAATCTAACTTAGCTCCGCTCAATATGATGCATTTGTTTCATCTTATTAATTTATCGGATTCATTTTAATGTTTCCATATTGTGTTCCCCTACACCTCATATTCATATTGCGTCCCGTTTCACCTCACGAGCACATTTATTTTGTTATAATATCTATCTTGTGATTTCTCTCTCTCTCTCTCTCTCTCTCTATCTCTATGTTAATTCTAATCCCAACATCTATTATACCCATTATGGCTGATCCATATAAATCGTCAGACTAGTTATGTTTCCGGTCCAATTTTGGCTTATAAATATATTCAATTTACATATTTCTTGTGCCAATTTTGGCACATTTCAATGTTTCTTTTAGATTTTCAATAAAATCTCCCCTTATCATGGAACCTACCATCATTTTCACAATATTCATATCAGTTTCTTTAAATAATATGAATACCATACATCAATTAATCAATCTATTTAATTCTACAACCTAATCTCATTTAGCCACCATCATTAAGGCCAAATTACATTATCCATCACTCATATGGTTGACTAATTATACAATTATCCATTTACTTTCTCACATCATTCTAAATAGTAACCAACTTACTTGTTGTTGAATACCGCGTATCTAGAATACAAAAATTTTAACCCTAGTAATTCATTTTCTTTAGATTTTAAATATTATAACAAATTGTTTATGTGCGTCTTCAATGTTTGATCCAAGCCCTCTATGATCTTGTACACTAGGTAGAACAATTGGTAGTTATTGTCGTACGTCGTTTCATCACTGCTATTAGCATTTTATTACACTGTTATAATTACCACTACATTTCTATCATGTCATCAACAACACAAAACCTCAATACAACATATTTACATTATTAGTCATAATTTCTTTGACATCCTCCATGTGCATAGTACACGATTGTTAAATATTATCTATTACAATTCATCAAATAATTTAAAATACATCACATTTATACCATTGAATTCCTCAATTGTACAACACCTACTATGATCAATGAACTTCTATTCTTACTTTCCAAATGATACGGTCTTCGTCTCTATCCTTCACAAGGATTAAATCTTCATTAATTTAATTTTTTATTTCTTCAATAATCCATAACATAAACACAATTTGCTACTTTTGTTTAACAGTTAGGTTTCATCCAACATTTCATTTATAGTTCGACAAATCAGTCATCCTAATAATATTAACACCACACACGTCAATTTAACTTAAATTACATATCCCGGTCATTAGAAAAAGTGATGTCACTAGCCCATTATCGGGTAACTAGTTTCTCTGCTCATTACCAGTAATTGAGTCCACCACTCAATACCGAGCACTGATCCACCGTCCATTACTGGGCACTAGCCCTATTATCGGGCACTAGTCTTATTACTGGGTAACTAGTTCCACAACCCTTTACCGGACACTAGTCTCATTACTGGGTAAGTAGTTCATCCATTCATTACCGGACACTAGTCTCATTACTGGGTAACTAGTTCATCCATTCATTACCGGGCACTAGTCCCATTACCATGTAACTAGTTATTTAACGGTTTCAAGCACCTACATTTGTTACCGTTATTGGGGTCGATTAATAAAATCATAAACAAGTATTTCAACACATCTTTTTATAATTCCACCATTGCAGTCGATTTTATATTATATCCAATTTCTTGCGTTATAGGCACAAGTTCTCATGATCAATAGATAATTCACATCACATATAGATATAAATCCAGCTAACATTATAAAAATAGTTTAATAGTTTACAAGCTAGGTAAGGGAGATGACCTTTACCTTAAGCTTCTACTATACAAGCTCCTCAGAAGTTGGGTCCCCTTTCGAATGCTTCTCTTACATTCCTATATAACATCCTTAATCAATATTCAAATCTTTTTAATTTATTCGTAATATTCATAAATTCACAAAATCAAATACTTCCGTAAACAATTTTCATGGATGTATTTTGTTTTCTTGCTTGTCATTTACATTAGAATTTATTTACACTAACATTAAATGTCCAATTAACTCAATATTTCATCGATGATTTTCAATGTCCAAAAGACATGACTTTTCGTTACTGAAATATTTTTTTTGATGTCCAGAGATATGAATTCTCGTCACCGATTTTCTAATGTCCCAAGACATTTAATTTATCACCAAAAATGTAATTTTAACAAATTTGTAAACTCTTAATTGGATTATGTTATTGTACTAAGACAATGAACTTATTGAACAATTTTATAAATTTATTAATCTTTTTTCTTATAATTAGTCTTTCTATACACTACTAAAAAATCGATAAATACAAATGGAAATACCGAGGAAATATTTTCGTTGGTAAATTGCTGACGGATTTTATTGACGGAAATATTCCCTCAGTATTTACCGAGAGAATTACAGTGGGAAAAAATATAATTAAAACAAAGCAAAAAAAATGATGATGTGCCATTTTTACCGACGAAATGATTAAACTTCCGTTGGTAATTCCGTTGGTAAAATCATTGGTAAACTATCAACACTATTCATCATGTTAATTACAAAGGGAATCACCGACTGGACATTTCGTCGGTATTTTATAGAGAGCTCTAGAACTATTCACTTCCCGATTGCACTGTTAATTACTGTTCTTTACAGACAAAATCACCGACGAATTGAAAAGTCGTCTGTGTTATTGGACGGTTTTCTGAAAAATTTAAATTAAATATTACAGACAGAATTACCGACGGATTGAAAAGTCATCGGTGATATTTGGCAGTTTCTGAAAAGTTTTTGTTATTTTTTTGTTTTTTTGAAAGCGAGCAATATCAACGTCGACTCAACAAGAAAAATCAGTGATTATAAAATTAACGCGTTAAAATTGAACACATTAAAAATACATTTGAAAATTTAAATTCTTCTCAGATGACGTTAAAAATGCTAAAAATGATGCAAATATATCAAAAATATATTTTTTTGGGGTTTTCATTTTTTTTTTGGTTTTTTTCTGAAAAATTATCAAAAACATGGGTCAAAAATTGGGTAGCAACAATCATATTGGTCCATCTATGGTTCAAGAAAAGCCTTCCTCAGTAAGGAGGTTCTTATTTTATGGGGTAAAACCTAACCATTCTAATGTCTATAAAAAAACTATCTTTTTAATATCGAAAATACGTTTTACGTATAAATTCGTAATCCCAGATATTAAAATAAAACAAAATATTTTTTTTGTTTTTTTGAAATATTGGCCAAGTTCTCGTGACTTTAATAAACTGGTTATTAAAGCCAAAATGCATGCTAATATATATATATATATATATATATATATATATATGTACATTTGAAGTTTTCTTTTTTTGTATAAAAATACAATATGATCTTTTTTTTAGCTTTGAAAGACTTGGCCGTATGCATGAAAACAAAAATATTTTTTTTGAAAACCGAGCATTTTAATACTGGATTTGTATATTTACGATATAAAAATACAAATCGATATTAATCAAAATGACGTAGAAAAAAACGCGGAGAAATCACAATTTTCAAAAATATATTTTTTATATGGAACTGGGCCAGACCCGGCCCATTTATGTGAGCTGGACCTGCATCAGCCCAGCCGTGTGGGCTGGGCTGATGTTCCAGCCCAAAACGAACAAAAGGGCTGATTGCTGGTTACTGTGTTGAGCACAGTAACAAGTGAATTATAATTAGGTGGTTACTGTGCTCTACACAGTAACCACCTAATTATATTTCATTTGCTGCAGAACGTGAATTGCTCACGTTCTGCATGCAAACGGAGACGAACCGAAAAATGGACAGCAGAGGGGGAGGAAGGTTACCTGGAATGAGGGAGCGTGGTTGCTGTCTCCGGTGGCGGCAGCGGCGGCTAGGAACCCCGGCGATTCTTCTTCCAAATGTGGTGACTGTGCAGTGAGGAGCTGTTGCGCCGGTCGATGGTTGTTGTTGTCGCTGCAACCGGCATTACTTAAAAAAAGGCTATTAGCATCTGAATTTAGCAACGGAAATATCTGTTGCTAAATTCAGTAACTGATTTGCAACGGATTAAACATATATTATTTTTTTTAATATTAGCAACAGATTTTAGCAACGGAAAATCCGTTGCTAAAGACAACATAAAGGTTGCAACGGATAATCCGTTGCTAATTACAAAAATAATTAATTAAATCTTAATATAAAACCAAAATTATAGAAACCGTTGATTACTTATGATAAAATAAAATCTCAACCATTGAATTTCTCTCCATTGCTTTCTAAACCTGCAGGACGCCCCCCACCCCCACACCCTTAGAAACATAAACAAAGAACAACAAAACCAGCAACTGAAAATTAATTAACTTCCCATCTTCTTCGTCCCTAATAACATGCATAGCTGCAGAAAAACCATCCTCTCTTCATCGATTTGATTTTCCTTTGTCCCAAACTTTTCATCTTCTTCTCATTCGTCTTCAACATTCCTTTTTTTTTTTCTTCATCTTCTTCTCCTTCATCTTAACAGTTTAAATCTTTCTCTGTAAACCACCAAAAACACAGACCCATGGCAACATCGCACCAGATCCATCATCGCCCCTTTAGTTCAATTCATTCTTCTTTTGGGATTCTTTTTTTTTCCTTCTCTCCCCTTCGGGAAAGAAAGAAAGAAGAGAAGTTTCCATCATAGCGTTGATACTTGTTTGGTGTGAGTTCTCTGTTTTGTGCTTGAAAGTTAAGTTAATTTCAATATTAACCGATTAGTGCTGGAGTTTTGACCACACTGGATGCTACTCTTTCTCAAGTATTTGCCTGTCCTGTGTCCCCGCTTTCCCACCGCTCTACTTCTTGCATCACCTGCAACATTAGATCTATCTTTTGTTTGATGATACCGATGAGCAAATCCCGTTGTCTTCACCAATCACAAAAGGCAACAACCATTTATTCGGAAGGTGTTTGAAAATACACTAGATGTTATGGTTTAAAATATTATTTTTATTTAAAAAAATTATTTTTATATTAGATTTGAAAATATTAAAAAATAATAATTTTTAAATAATTTTATTTTTAAATTTTTTTAAAAATACCATTTCAACTAAATTTCTAAACAAAGTCTCAATCTGGGAACAACCTCCAGCTCCATTGCCACCACCCAATCAGATCATTTTCGTTGCAATAATCCACCTTTTATTTTGCTTTGTGCTATGCAGGAGAAACAGGGAAAAATGGGTCGTTGTGGGTATTTGTATATGGGTCTCTAATATGGAAAGCAGGCTTTAACTACGATGATCGTATCGTTGGCTTCATCAAAGGATATCGCCGTGTATTTTACCAAGGTTTCTTTCTCTTACTCGTAAATACAAATATATTGGAGGGAGTATTTGTTAGTGAAATGTATTGGTGGATGTTTTTTGTTCTGGTAATAGGCAGCACTGATTATAGAGGCACAACAGAGTATCCAGGAAGGACTATGACTTTAGAACCTGCTGATAGGGAAGTCTGTGTGAGTTTTTTCAACATTTTTCTAGTGGTTTTGCAATTCTATTTGCTTTCAAAGGCTAGCTACGCAATAAGATAAACGAAATCAGATTCTCTTTCTGATAAGTCTGTGTAATAAGAAATTGTTGATTCTCTTTCTAATAAACCCGTGAGAGTTGAGTTTGCCCATTGCCATTTAACATTTTGTTTTCAATTATGTTTGTGTTATTGGAAATTGTTGATTCTCTTTCTAATAAACCTGTGGAAATTGTTTTTCCAGAAGAAGAGGATAAAAGAGCAGTGAATATGGTTTGAAAATTTCACAGAAACAGCTTGTATTGTTCATGGTTGAGAATGTTCCAAAAGCAGAAATACAATCCAGTTGGAAATTGGTTGGAGCAATCCTCGTATCAGTGAATTTGTTCTAACATCTTTGTAGATCTTATTGGTCATTAATCATTATGCATGCCATTGGATGATTCTCTACAAGCCTTTAACCTTCATGGTCGTTTTGTATTTGCTATCAGTCCAGGCTCAAATTAAGGCCATCTCTTTCCATCGAATCCTTCTTGTGCATGTATTATTGACTTGGATGTAATTGGAAATTGTTGAATTTTTATAATATGAATATTATTTTTATTCCATTTTGTATTAGTGATGCAATTATTTTTAATATTAATTTATGTTGGTTATATATTCTACAATTTTTAAAATATCCATAAATAATTAAATAAATTAATTAAAAGCCATTTAAATAAATAAATAAAAATTAATTTATTAAAAATAATACACTCAGCAACGGATTTTCCGTTGCTGATTGTAAATAATTCATCAATCAGCAACGGAAAATCCGTTACTGATTCACAAAAATAGCAACGGATTATCCGTTGCTAATTGTAAGCAATGGAATTTCCGTTGCTGCGAAATCAGCAACGGATAAATCCGTTGCTAAAAAATCAGCAACGACAAATTTGCATCCAATATTTGCCATTGCTGATTCCGTTGCTAAATTATTTTAGCAACGGATTTTAGTATTATTTGTAACGGAGTGATCCATTGCTAATTACTATATTTTTTAGTAGTGCGGTGTTTGCTGCCGTGTTCTTCTTCTTCACACTGCAGAGGCACCTTCTGTCTTTTTCATTCTTCCTCCTTCCCCAAGTTGACCCACGGTGGCTGCTGTATGCTTCTTCTTCTAGGTGCAGAGACACCAATCTCGGTGTCTTCTTTCCCCCTCGTCGGTTTGCTCCTCCTGTCTTTTTCTCTTCCCCGCGTCTGCCTCTCCTTTTGGTCTCTGTTTTTTCGTCTCCTTTCTGCTCTCTCTTTAGTTCTTTTTCTTTCTTTCTCCTTCCCTTTCCTCCCTCTGCTCTCCCCGTTTTTATTTCTTTTCGTTTCTGCTGTTTTCAATCCTTTTCTCTTCCCCTTTCTCTCTCGAAAACAAACTGTCTCCCTCCTCCCCATCGTTTCTCCTCCTTTTCTTTCCTTTTTGGGCAGTATTTATAAGGGCAGGGGGAGCGGGATCGACCCTGCCTCGTCCCATCGCTGCACATATATAGGGTGCACCACAGTCCCGTTGCTCTGTCACGGCACCGGGAGAGGTGGCCAATGGTGGCGTCGCTTGCAGGGCACGGCTTCTCTGCTTCCTCATCATGAGGCAGGTGGCATCTGGTCTTGGCACTAACAAAGCACGTCGGAGGGAGAGGAAGAAACAAGGGGAAGAAAACAAAAAACTTCTCTTCCCCCTACTGCATTTCCAGGGGAAGAAGAAGAAGAAACAATGCCGCCTAAAAGGGTACTATTTCATTTTTTTTTTGAAACATGCATGATACGGTGTTATTTTCCCCAAAATACTCCGTTTCATTTAAATGAAAACTGGCACCAAAATGTCCAATTTCAAGTCAGTCCTTTAATTTACATGATTTTCAGTTTGGTTCTTGGTTTTGGATTTCTTCAATCAAGTCTCTAATTGGCCATCAAACTTCAATATTTATGTAATTTAGCCCCGAATTGACCAAATCCACTCTCTAAAATTATAATTTGACCCCAGAACTTTAATTTCTTCCAATTAGAGCCCAAATTGACTTTAAAAACATTTTTTTGCTTGTAATTAACCCTCCATAAATTTTATTAAACCTTCAATAAAATTTAATTGAGTCCATAAACATCTGATTTTGTACTTCTCTTCCTCAAATAAAATTTTCTTTATCAATAGGGCTCTCCCCGGTCAATGATATACTGTCAAATTTTAATCTTTGTATTTTTGAACCTCCTCAACCAATTTTTGACCATTTTCTGGGTGCTCTGCCATCTTTTTTTTCATTGCTATTATTTTTTGATAGATTTTTTTTTCTTTTCTCCTTTTTTATGCGGGGATCCAAAAATAGGTTATAACAATGATCATGATTCTAGCTTTTGGAGTGATGTGTTGTTGGGGGGTAATTATCTGGTTGTCTAGTTTCCTAGAATTTTTAGTGTATCAGAAGATTAGGTTTTTTTGTTATCTAACATGGGTATGTGGGATGAACATTCATGGTTATGAAATTTCAGAGAATGGCTCTTAGAAGAAGATAGATTGGCTCATTTGATGCTTTATTTGAGAAGTTGTCTAATATATTGTTATTGAGTGAAGTTGATGATAAACCAGTGTTTTATAAAGCTGGTTGCTAGCCTTGATTAAAGTTCTTAAACTATCTTTTTCGCGAAATGATTTTATTAGAGTAAAATTTATTTTTTAATATGATTATGTTGTTGTGATGAATTGTATGAATAAGCCACCTATATTTTCTTCACATTTGGGTTCGATTTATTTCTCTCATGTTTTGTGCGAAGCTAACCATAAAGCTAATAGTTTCATTAAACAAAGTGCACTAGAAGTTGTGATATCACGGGTAATGCAGTCTTTCTTAGCAAATGAGATATTTACTTGATACTTTTTTCATGTAAACCATTAACACAAAATCATGCTGTGGAATAGTGTTTTAGACTTGCAAAACTTACAATACTCCGCACATATATTTATACTAATCTAAAATAATTCAAGAGACTTAAAAAATAAATATATCTTTAATAATTATATACATATACACTTAAAAATAAAAGATACTTTGAATAAAAATTTCAAAATTAATTTGTGTGAGACTCCTCTTCAAAACCTCACTATATTGTAGAATGTACTTATATAGAAAATATTGTATATAGGAAATATTGTAGACATACTCTTATGTGGTAACCTCCACCATTACTATTGTATATTGCCCTACCTGTATATATAGAAAGGGTTGGCTAACCATTAGGTTAAGCCTCCCAATTATTCTCAACTTGGTATCAGAGCATCTTGCCGTCAGAACTCTTTTCTTCCTTCCTCCCTTTGCAGCCGACTCTCTCTTTACTTTCTCTACATGGATTCTACTGCTGCCGCCGACTTCTCCCTCTCCACAGGTGGTGCAGCACAGCCGGCCAGCCCTCCCCAAGATGCTGCACCTACAGAGCTTGTCTCTGATTCTTCCTCCCAAGTTCCTGCCGTTCCTTTATCTCTTATGGGAACTCACGCTACAACTATTGTTCCTTTAGCGAACACACACCAAGTTGTTTCACTAAAACTTACGAACACAAATTATCTCTATTGGAGAATGCAGATGAAGCCATATCTCCTTGGTCAAGGTGTTTTTCACTTTGTTGACGGTTCCGTGCCGTGTCCTCCATCTCATATTTTTGACAGCTCTGCTGGTTCTTCCTCCATCATCAGCCCTTCTTTTCTTCATTGGAAGCAACAAGATCAACTTATTTTGAGTGCTTTGCTCTCCTCTCTCTCCGTGGATGTGTTGCATCTCGTGGTAGATACTTCGCATTGTGTTTGACGCACTCTTGAGAAAGCGCTTGCCTCTCCGTCTAATTCTCGCATCATGCAACTCCATGGCTCCTTTCAAGATCTTCGACAAGGTGACTCATCGGTTAGTCTATATATGCAGCAAGCCAAATCGTTATTTGATGAATTGGCTGCTGCTGGTCGCCCCATGTCTCTTGAAGATTTCAATCTTTATGTGTTTCGTGGCCTTCGTGGTGAGTTCAAAGACTTGGTAACGAGTCTCATAACCAAGGCAGGATCGCTATCCTATGCTGATCTTCACAGCCACCTTCTTACCCATGAATTTCTGCACAAGAACTCTTTCCATTCCATGGCTGTCGCTCCTTGTCTGCTGTCTTCTTCTTCTCTGCCGCAGTAGCCACCTCTGCTGCCAACACCACAGTTTTCTGCACACCATGCTATGTCTCATCACATCCCTAACTTTAGCGGCAACAGGGGTCGCTTTAGAGGTAATTGGCGTCCCCACAGCAACCGTTTCACTCCCCAGAACAGGGGCCAATCTGCTGCAGATTGGTGACCAAACCACTGGCAGCAAACCAGGCGCAATTCCAGTGCCGGGCAGTGGTCTGGACAGCAGCATGTATGCTGCTAATTGTGCTCCGGTTTTGGGCACACAACTCCCCATTGTTACTAGTTTCGTAGCAGCTCTCCGCAGCCTTCTGGTTATCTTGCTGTTGGGAATATCTCTACTGCGACTTGGTTCCCCGACACCGGCGCAAATCAACACGTCACATCTGATCTTGGAACTCTAACCGATTCTGCACCCTATCTTGGTAATGATTATTTGTATGTTGGTGACGATAAGGGCCTTGACATATCCCATATTAAACATACTAAATTACATTCCCCAAAACGCATGTTTACATTATCTAATGTTCTCCATGTGCCTCACATTACCAAACCGTTGTTATCTGTTCAAAAATTCTGCCGTGATAATCATGTTTATTTTGAATTTTACGCTTCTATGTTTTATGTGAAGGATCTCGTCACCAAGGAAGTTCTCCTTTCCGGTCAGAGTCATGATGGCCTTTATGTCCTCTCCGAGTCTTCTGCCACGTCAGTTCCTCAAGCTTTTTGGTCTCCTTGCATCTCCGCGACTGCCGACCTGTGGCATCGTCGTTTGTTTTCCCTTTTTGCGTCCATATCATGCTCATAAATTAGATTTTCGGTCTTCTCCTTGTGTGTTTTTAGGTTATAGCTCATCCCATCTTGGTTATCGTTGTCTTGACTTAGAGTCTGATCGTAT
>Ga0325410_1004218_pt1 | contig 16136 bp, 9 predicted proteins | sample PopdelMetagenome_16_FD_206182 | JGI IMG/M metagenome (GOLD analysis project Ga0325410, IMG submission 206182) | Populus deltoides microbial communities from Bellville, Georgia, United States - Xylem-PdIQD-R3 | ecosystem: Host-associated > Plants > Phyllosphere > Stem > Wood/Secondary xylem...
TTTGATTCTACCAAGAAGGAAAGGCATGTTGAAAAGAAAGCACAGTAAACAAATAGTACAGTAGTAACCTTTGTTCTGTTTTTAGTTGAAAGTTGGTATTCGCTGGATCACACTCCCATGTATTAACCCCTGGAATCCTGGATATCTCTCTCTGTACCTCGCAGCTCGAGCCAAGAAAGTAAGCAAACAAAAGAAGATAAAGGAAGAAGCTCAAAAATAATTGGATGCATGAAAGCTTAAAAGAGCCTTACATGAATCCCTTTGGCAAAGAAGAAACCAGTTCTTACCAACTCTCGTAGTGGCTTCCAAACAGAGTCGCTTTAACGTACAATACCACAGCATTTGAAAAGGGAAAAAACGTTGTGCAAAAGAGGTTGATATAAACATGAAGTAAAAAATACTGGGGAGAGAGAGGTACTCTGATAGACAGGTTCCTTTTAGAATCCAGGCTTGCGTGAGTACTCAAGACATTGGAAACGACGGAAAGTGTATAAATATTATCTCTTTTATCTGAAAAGTGATGATTATAAATAAAGCAAGAACAATGGTTTTAGCTTTTGCTGCTTCTTCTTCTTGTTTTTTTTTTACATCTGCTCCCTCCATCCGGCCCGTAAGGAGAGCAATATAAAAAACTTATCAGCCTTTCAAAGACATCAGATGATAGAACATGTTGCTACCACAAATTAAAACCCTAGGGCTGGCATTTCTTACCAAGAAATGATCTTAATCTTTAACAGGGCGTTAACGCTAGGTGAACAGAGAGGGATCGAGGTTGGTGAACTATAGCATTCATTAGCATAGCTCATTAAAATGATTTCAAAGCTTAATATTACTGATGGAGAAACAATCTAAGTTAATGTTACGGCAAGAATAAAATATGGTTTTGGTTAGGCACGATTTGGATGAACAACAGATTAGATCTGTAAATTGATGTTGATGATCCAAGTTTTTATTGGGTTTAGGTGGCCAGATTCTGACAAGTGAGGGAGAGTGATAATTTTGTTATTTTAACTTAGCATGGGTTTTTTAGTTATTAATTAAAATAAAATAGTAATTTTACAAATAATTCTAATATTTTTGTTGATTTTTTTTTTCGAAGATGTAAAGTGTTACATAACTTATAAACTATGAGATGTAAAGTATAATTTTCTAAATCACATAAGCAAAATGAGAAAAAAAAAAGATTAAATTATAGGAAACTCTATGTAATTTTTGTATTTTTTATTGTATCATTATATTATCCTTTAATGTAGTTTGAAAAAAAAAAAATGTGAATTCAGTTTTTAAAGAAAGGTAAAGTTGTACTCCATTCCGTTATTTTTAAACAAGAGATATATTTTAGAGCATCTAAATTACAAAAAAAAAAAAAAACTAACAAGGCATAAATGGTTTTTACAATAATCCACCGTTTTGTTTTTCATCAAACTTTTTTTTCTCTTTGAATTGGTTCTTTTATGGCCAAAATTGGTAGCTAATTACTTTTGATTTACTAAGAAATAACCAAATTAAAAGATAGAGGATCACAATTAAAATAATAATAATAATAATAATAATAATTAAAAAAAAAGATGGTAACTTCAAAGTTGGCATGAAATATTTGCTTTGGTTTTCATGCTTTCTAAATGATACCTTTTGGTTCCTTAAAATTTTTAAAAATTAATTTTGATTTAAAACTTCAATATTTCAATTTTTAATTTGAGAAAGGAGAGAGAGTTGTCGATTTTTATGGTAAAAAGATAAAATTATTGGTTGATATTGATCTTGGCCTCATAAATATTAATTTTGGTATCAATAAGTTTCATTTATTAAGAGTTCAACTAGGGTATTCTTTAACCTTTCCATAGCCTATGAGGTAGATCTGAACCTGAAAAGTTTTTTTGAATTCAAATTGATTTTGAATTTTTAAACTAATTAAATTCTACTTCAATACTAGAAATAAGTGTTTTGAGGTCTCTCGAGTATCGATCGTTGGACTTTTTGACCATTTGTGATGGATAAAATCTGGAAAACTAGGTGATGTGTCACCTACTTTATTTTTTTTTTTTAAATGAAAAGGACCCTTAAGAAAAATTAAAAAGCCTCAAAGGTGTGGGTTGCCTCAGGCCTGCACACTTAAGTCTTTTTTAAGCCTAGTTGTGTTAGGTCAACTAGTCCTGTGTGTTTGAGATTTTTTTTTATTATTATTATTTTTTTTAACTGATTTTTCTCAATCTTTACCTTTCCAATTGGATCTTTATTGATTTGTCTTGCTAAATATTTTTTTCAATGTCATCCTTTTATATTTTGTTGATTGGGTAACGTAATTGTTTTTTAGTTTGATATTTGTAAGTTTATCATGATCTAAAAAAATAACTCGATATTTGGTTGGTTCTCGAATTTATAAGTGTCTTTATATTGTCATATAATTAAATAATTGTTTTTAAAAAATAATTATTGAACTCAATTGAGTCTATAACCCGGGTTACGAGTTTGGCTGGTTAACTTCGAATAAATAGGAATTGGACTTTATAATTTGTTTCAATTTACTTTTTATGAAATTATTGAAGTCTTAAATAAATATCCCGGTATTAAGTTGTTGTTGGATTTTATGAATGACCATTTTTGTTATCATATGATTAAATAAAAAATAGTTTCAAAAAGTTTTTAAACTCGTTGGAGTCCATAACCCAGGTCATGAGTTTGATTGGTTTGACAGTGAAACCTGGATCGATTCTATAGGTTATTATCTCAATATTCTTACGAAAATTAGTCATTATGAAATTTATATTTAAACTCATATCAAATTTCTATTAGTCATTTGACTTGCCTTAAAACCTGTCAAGTCGACTATATCATGTCGAGGTAAATCCCATATGGTTTAATTTGAAACACAGGCTAGGCAAGAAGACGAGTCAAGAGGTTTCAAGATTGATATATTGGTTGCGAAAAAGGTTCCTTGTGACCTGAACATTCTTTTTTTAGTTTTTTTTTATGTGACCCGAGGCACAGCGTTGACCCTTGTCTAATAAAGTCCTATTACTCTACATGTTTATGGACTTGGCAAGATACAAATTACCCAAAAGGCTTCAATTAAGAATTTTATGGTGGTAACCTTTTATGTGACTTTTGTTAGATTTAATTGGTGATTGCACAACCATTTAGACAATGCATAATTGATCAGTTGTGAGATATGAGTATATTTATGTTGCATTTAATAATATAAGATGTTTTTTGATGTTTTTAAATCATTTTGATATACTGGTGTTAAAAATAAATTTTAAAAAATTATTATTTTAATGTATTTTTAAAACAAAACAATTTTTACTATAATTCCAAACACTGCCTAACCAAATGATTTTTCTAAGTTCGTAAACAAACAAAAGTGATCACATATCCAAATGGACCCATAATCCCCTAGAATTGAAACTAAGTTCTTGTTTTTTATTTAGTTATAGCATTTGATTTTTTTTCCTTAATTTATTTTAGATTAAAGTGTCGTCAAACACAAAGATATACATCTGATTAATCTATTCATTACTTTACTAAAAGAGTACATGCATTTCAGGCTAGGGTTACAAATAGAAGAGGTAAGACTTAAGAGTGGGGTATTGGGCTGCAACAAGACATGAACTATATTAGTTAAATTAGCTGTGTAAGGCCACAGGAAATTAAATGTTCATCATGATGGGAAGGAATATTAATTATGTTAAGGATATAACACAAAAGGACAATAATGAAAATAATAATAGTATTAATGTTGGCAAGTCATGATTGCAATGCAGTTGGGAATGTGACTGTAAATGCAAACATTAAACTAATTAAATTATTAGCTGAGCCCTAAAGACGCTAGCTATGGCTAAGATTTTTCTTCTTCATTCAATTACTCACAACTGCTACTGTTTCTTACTAAAATCAGAAACTTTATTTAGAACTTTTAAGATTTTTTTATAATTTAATTAGTTTTTTTTATTAATATGGATGTCCGGGCTAACTTGCGTATACCTCGACTAATTCTACAGACACTAAAATTATCGACCATGTAAACCTCCAGTAATTATTATATCCGGGCTAGCTTGTTATTTAAACTAGGTAAACCTCTCATTATTATTATTTTTATTTGCTTGCCAATACTTCTAATACAAAATGTGTTGGAAGTTATAAGTATATTCTATATTTTTTTTCATTAATAATTGTGTGAAAACTGATACATGAATAGTAAATCACTTAGGACCTGTATTTGTACATTCATCTTTATTTATTATCGTCCAAAATAATAACTTTAACAGCCGAATTATTTGAAATCATGTACTTATAATGAGTAACTTCTAATAGTTTAAATATTAAATAGGCGGCATGCGATACGCTAAAGATTATGCAAATTACAGATTTCAAATAACTCGGTTAATATAATAATATAATTAAAAATTACATTGATTTCAAATGAAATAAATAAAAAATAGTAAAAATTAACTATAAAAAATAAGTTGTTAATATCATATTTGAGAGGAGTAGAAAAAAAAAAGTTCATTAAAGACTCATTGTTGTTCCACCTTGAACACCGCCCCATCACTATAATGAGCTCATCAAGATGGTTCTAATGTCACTGCGCAAAGCGGTATGACGACATCAAAAGAGGTTGCACAGACTATTAGAGTAATGACTCGGAAGTAAACCAAATAAAATATCATGAAGTGAATATCTCATGATTATATTTAATCAATTAATTTAATTTAATTCAAAAACAATTTTTTTAAAAAAAAAATATTAAGTTTAACAAAGAACAACAAATTAAAAGATTCGAGATAACCTATATCATTTTCAGAATTAGTGAAAAACCCTATAAAAAGTAAATAAAAAACAACGAAGCCCAATATCTAATTAAATAAGTGTTAAAGGATGAAACTGATGAAACATAAGTTTAAATAAAGGGAAAAAAAACCAAGCAAACTCAGACGAATCTCTAAAATCTAGGTTAATCTCCCAAACTTGCAAACCATGAAATCCGAGACTCGGAATCAATTAAGAAACTCAATTCCCAACCAATTTAATGTTGAAGAATGAAATCGGAAAAAAAAATTCAATGTAAAAAGTTTGAAAAAGTAGAAAAAAATAATCAAAAGAATGTGGATTAATTGTAATAGAAAAAAATAGGAGGAAGAAATCGTATAAAAAGAAAATTTAAAAACTAAATTAAAAAAATAGCAATCAAAGCAACGGGGACCGAATACGCAGATGAAAAAAATGTAGGATGAAATTGGAAAAAAATCTAATTTTATAAATTATTTCAAATAAAATAAATAATAATTAAAAGAATATGAAACAGACATGAAGAAAAAATAAATTGAAGGGGTTTGGTACAAAAATTGAGAAGAAAAAAGAAAAAAAAAATTAAAACGGTTATAATCAAGGATGAGAGGTTATCGAGACGATTTAAACACCATCAAAAAAGCCATTTTTTGATCGTTAAATGCCCCCTTTAATGCACTGTCTAAATAGTGTAGGCATGTTTTACATACTAACACATGTAATGAACGTGTCAACTAATATTTTTAAATAATATCTTATATATATTAAAATAATAAATTGTTTTTCATTTAACTTTATAATAATAAAAAAAGGAGCTTAAAACATAATTAATAAGAGTTAAATATTATAGTGAATCTGTCATCAATTATTAATTATTGAACTGTTAGCTAAGAAAGACAGGCACTATTGTGGATGAGAACATAATTAATGGGAGTTATATTCTTGTAATAACAAATAGTATTAGCAATAAACAAGTAGCAACCCCATGGAGAATGCAGTAGTCGTAACATGCACAGAAGGAGCAGGTAGCGTCTAAATGATGACCATTATTTGGCAACGAATAGAAATATATTGGATAATTAAAAAATAGAGGAAGCAAGGCAGAGGGACGGGACGCATCAATGGAACCGTACGGCGTGTGTTTCTGGCAGGCCGGACGGCAACTATTATGACAAGTTGATGACAGCAGACAGAGAGAGATGGTAAGTTTCTTGAGCTTGCTTGTTTTCAATGCAAACCTTTTATATATATATATATATATATATATATATAAAAACACATACTTTTTTTCACCTTTTCAGTACAAAACAAATACTGCTATGAAAATAAACATGGCTGTTTTTTCTCTCTCTTATGAGTGATGAGTTGTTACTTTTACATGTATTTATTTTTGTGTTTAAAAATTTTATATAAAAAAATATTTATTTTATAATTTTAGATAGTTTTGATACGATAATATTAAAATTAAATATAAAAAAATATTATTTTAATATATTTTTAAATAAAAAATATTTTAAAAAATAACTGTTATTAGCTTATCTTTATATTGATGGAATGTCGGCAATAACATGTTTCTTATGAATTACAAGTTACTCTTTCCCTCCATTTTCCTTTCTTATCCCATCCCCTTTTGCTATAAATAATAATAACCCTACAATACTATTATTAGTTTAATCTTTTAGATTTATTAAAAAATAAAATAAAAGCTATGGATTTTTTACTATAAATGCAGACACATGGCAACTATGAATACATGCAATGTCAAAAAGTTTTTTTTATTTTTTTTCTTTTAGAGACATGGTTGCTTGTCTTTTATGATTTTTTTCCTTTTATTTTTTTTCTCTATTTCTAACAATCACCATACCATATTTTTCATTTTTTTATTTTCTCTCTTCTTCTCTCCTATTTTTCCTTTCCGTTGTAGTGGCATGACCTCTCTCTCTTGTTGACAGTATGCATCGTCGATCATCAACATAGACGTCTCTCTCATCTCTCTCTCTCTTTCTCTCTCTTCCTTCCATACATACATCCAAGGTTGTCAAAAACGCATTTTTGACACAGCATAAAAAATACAAAATAAACTCGGATTGTAAAAACGGATCATAAAATCGCAAGGAATTTTTTTTCATATAGAGTTCAAGCACCTTAAAATACACGGTTCAAATAAAAATTCATGCATAGTTCAAATACCTTAAAATACATGGTTCAAATATAAATTCATACATAATTTAACTTTTAATTAACTAATAATTAACAAAATTAAAACAAATAATCTACTAGGGTTGAAGCAATTCAAAAACCAATAAAATCATGAAACCATGTAATTTTTTAATTATTACAGGATCATTTCTGTTAGAGCTTAGATGATTCATTTATATATTTAATTATTTGCCGAAACCATTAAATATTTACAAAGGATTTTGAACAATTAAAATCATGAAAACCAGAAGCTGTATCCTATATTATGTCTATTCTCCACGTAATGTTTTCTACTAATTAATGAAAAATTTTATGATTTCTATGGGAAAATTTTGTTTTGAGCTAGACATTTACTCTTAAAAAATGAGATACCATACATGCCTGATTATTTCAACACCAACCAAACATGCCCTATGTGTTCTTGTTCCAACAAGGCAACAACCACGCGGTGTGGTCCACACCTATTCAAAGAGAAAAAAAATAAAAGAACTAGAAAAATCAAGACCACCTTTCCCCACCAACCATGACTTAGGTTGTTGCTGCTATTGAATGCGTTGTTATTGGCTCAGCTGTTAGGACAAAGGCGGGACAAGGTTGCATCGAATGCCATAGTTCTTCTTCTTGAATCAGCAGCTATTGAAGATGGTGTTCAGGACTTTCCTGTTAGCCCTGATATAAGCATTTCTTTAGCTTTCTTCTTTGTGAACTGTGCATTACTATTCTACATCCGGTTCAAGTTTTTTTTGACAATCTCAGTTATCACGAAGGAAAAAAAACCCTCAAAAATTAAATCCATCGGCATCACCAAATCCCACATCATAAGATGCAGCATCAGACACCATGTCTACAATAATAAAAAAAAAAAACCACCAAAAGCTTCTCCTAGCAACCCAGCCCCTCAGCCCATCCCAAATCTATTATTCTCTGGTGACTGCTACACTTCACTCGTGGTGGGTGGGTGCCCATGAACATGGGTGTTTTGTATACTAGAGACTAGAGATAGTGAGACAAATGAGATGGAGAGGAGAGGACTGAGAAGAGTCGGTAAATTTTGTTAATTTTGTCAAACTCGGTAAAATCGATCCAAGTTTATCGAGTTTGACCGATTTTAACCGAGTTTGCTGGTTTTCAAGTTTTTTTACCCGATTTAGCATGTTATATCTGTGTTGACTCCTAAAATTGTATAATTTTACGAGTCAACTCGCGAGTTTGACAACCTTGCATATATCTATTAAATAAATCAAGCAAAACCTTCCTTCCTAACTAGCTATAATAAACAGAAGATCCTAGAAAGTGAAAGAACACCTTTGATCTTTCACCTCCAATCATTGACTTGATTTTATAGATTTGTTATATAGTTGTCATAAGGAAAAGAAGAAGAGGATTTGAATGTGAGCATTTAAAATTAAAAGCTAAATGACCTTTATTTGCTACGCAGTGTATCACTTAAGTTCTCTACACACCGTTTTGAATGGCTCTAGAAGAAAAATAAAAGGACAAAGTTAGTTACTACAGAGATGTACTTGTAGCTATATATTTTGCTTTTTGCAATAGAATTTGTTATGAAAAAACATGATGAGAAAATAAAGAAACTTGGGTTTGGGTGAATCCATTCTTTTCTATTCCTTCTACCTTTCAATCCACCATTACTGATGTTAGCTTAAGTTTCCTTCTTTCTTTCATCCAATCTATATTAAACCTTATAATCACTAGATACTGTAAATAATTGTAACTCTTGAAACCAACGTAACAAATGGTATTAATACAGACTATCTACGAACCCTAACCATGACACCAAACACAAGGGCAGTTGATTTCAAACGTCTTGAGGATTTCATTGAAGCAGTCAAGCAAGAAACTAGTTATAAGTATGAGCAACTGGAGGACCTACTAAAGAGACAAAATCTAAAACTAGATCCTACTATTGAAAACCAAGAGGCTCAGATTAGTGATATCAGGAGCATGATGAGTACCATGGGACAACAAATAGAATTTATCTCGCAAAGGCTCTCTTAAGTTTTAAATGGTTTTGTCCAAAGTCATAAACAAACCTATAACCTGGAGGAATTAGATTCTAGAAATAAACTGCTAAAGGAAGAAATAATCCCAACTTATAAGGCACAAGAAATAGAATTCACCTCGCAAAGGCTCTTTTAAGTTCTAAGTGGTTCTGTCTAAGGCCATAAACAAACCTATAACCTGGAGGAATCAGATTCTAGAAATAAACTGCTAAAGGAAGAAATAATCCTAACTTATAAGGCACACAAACTCAAACACTTATTTCCAATATTTGATGGTGAAGATGTGCATAAATAGTTGTACAAATGTACACAACATTTTGAGATTGAAGGTATTATTGACTTTGAAAAACTAAAAATAACATCTTATTATCTAGATGGTGTTACTCTTTACTAGTATCAACATTTTCTAAGGAGTTTAGGGAACCAGAGGGTTACTTGGGAAAAGTATATGGAAGCTATTTGTTATAGGTTTGAAGGGCAGCAAAATCCTTTAGAGGAGTTGATGGAATTGAAGCAACTTGAAGACCTAAAAGGGTATATACAAGACTTCGATATACTATGGAATAAGGCTAAAATCAGTAAAAAAACAAGCTTTAGCTATCTTTTTGGGAGGTCTAGAGAAAGAAATAAAAAACACAGTAAAAATATTTGAGTCTAAGACCCTTAAACATGCTTATACTCTGGCCAGATTACAAGACAATACTTTAACTTATAAGAATTCTCCAAGCTTCACTAGAAGATCTTCTATATATCGCTTATCAATCATCCTAACCAAATCAAATCTTCCCCTTCAATAAACCTCAAGAAGAACCTTACAACCCCTCTTACCACCCTACTAAAATCAAATTATGCCCACTAGACCAATACTTCTTTCAACATCACTAATAAAACCCCTATTAAGCCCATGAAATCTATCAAAAACTAAGAGTTTGGGGAGATAAGGCTAAAAAAGTTATGTTTCTAGTGTGATGAGAAGTCGAAATAAAAAGCTATATTCACTAAGTGTGGTCGAGGAAAAGGAAGGAATAATAGAGGAAGAGGTTTAAGAAGAAAGAATCATAAAAAAAAAAAAAATGAATGCCCTTCAATTTCTATTGTTGCATCTTTTTTTATTCAATTTATTTTGTATTTATTTATTACATGCTACTCTCAGCACATAACTTGTGCAGAGTAGTACGATGTCTAGGTAATTAATTTTGACCATGAGAGCTAATGAGCTTGTTTCTAGCTCGGACGACATGAAGTAGGGATTAAAATTATGCATATAATTTCAGTATAACAAAAGTAACATATCACGGGGATTTAAAATGCCTTTTTATTTATTTATTTATTAGAAGGTAAAAATATTATTGTGATAGGTTCATGCATCAATCTAAATTAAATATCTTTTGAAACATCGATCTAATCTATTTAAGAAAATAAATCTTTTTAATATATTAATCTTAAAATTCAAGTAAAAAAAAAGTTGAAAGTAAAATAATAATACTATTACAAATCTGAACGAAAAGGGAACGGTGGGAGATCTGATAGAAAGACAATTACATTCTTTTGTTGGCCGACGTGTCAGCAATCAGAAGAAAGAATATGACAACACCATTGGTCACTGTATAACCAGTGCTAGCCAGCTCCTACGCCTCCACGAATTTTATTACCAAAAACACCGTTTAGCGCATGCATATGTCTACCGTTACAAATCCTGACACTCTCCGTTCAGATACCGTCAACGCTTTTACCTGTTTCCAGAACCAAACTTGCATCAGCACGTGTCAAGCACATCCAATATCCGATACGAACATGTCCGAAACATATCATTCACTGCAGACAGAACCTTTTCCTTAGATACTACTAGATAGGTAGGTGTTCAGTTTTTTTGCAAAGTAAAAAACGATGTTTAAACACTGTAAGCATGTTTTAAAAAGGAAAAAAAAAATCAAAGTTTGATTAAAAAAAACGACTGTAAATAAATTGAATTTAAAAGAAAAGGTAATAATGATAAACAGATAAAAAAATCAAAAGAAAAAAAAATGAATTTCAATATAACATAATGTTAAAGGAAAAAATTATAAAAAAAATTAAAAAATAAAACATCTCAAGTCAACTCGAGCTAACTTGTCAAACTCGCAATCCGAATCTTGAGGTTAAACCAATCTTATATAAAATAATTTTTTTAAAAAAATATTAATGGTCAGTCTCCAACAATCTAAATAAAAAGGGCTGATTTTTTTTTTAAAAGTAAAAAAAAAAAGCCTAAAAATATAAAACATCTGCAAACCCAGGTGTGGCCACCAGAAGGCAAAATGAGAAAAATAATGAAGTTTAATTTTTTAAAAAATACCAATTTTGAAGGACAAAATAGAAAAAAATATGTGTAAAAAAAATAACCCTAAAAAATGCTTAAGTTAATCGGTCAAACCTCCTGCTCAGATCATGAGATTGAGATAACTTAATTGAAAGAAAACTAAAGAAAATTATGAAGCTCAATTTTTAAAATAAACAACGTTGAAGGATAAAATTGAAACAAAAAATAAGTGCAAAAGAAAAGAAATGATGTCAACTCGTGTTAACTTTTCAAACTCGTGACCCGTGTTAACTTTTTAACCAAAAGCATCCTATCTGAAACAACCACAAAGCTCAATTCCCAACAAATCAAATATTCGATACGAACATGTTCGAAACATATCATTAACTGCAGACATAACCTTTTACTTCTTAGATACTACTAGCCCTGTTTATTTAATATAAAGTAGTTTTATTTTGGAAAGTGAATTTCGGGAAAGTGAATTTCAAAAAAGTAAATTATTTTCCGATGCTTGGTAGTGTAATAAGTTGAAAAACACTTTCCAGTGTTTTGTTATGTCATAGAAAATGAGTTGGAAAATAACTTATTAATGTTTTATTTTTTTCAAGTTTATTAAAATAATAAGGAACAAATCTTAAAAATTAAAAGGTTGAATGAGAATGAAATTAAAATAATAATAATAATTTCATAAATGATCTCAAATAAAATAAATAATAATAAAAATAATAGAGATCAAATCTAAAAAATAAAAAAAAATAAAAGATGAAGAAATTAAAATAATAATAATTAACATTTCATAAATTATTTCAAATAAAATAACAATCAAAATAATGAGGACCAAATTTGATAGTTAAAAAATTTCAATTAAAAAATGATAAGGGAAAAGCAAATAATAATTATAAAAATAGGGACCAAAATTAATATAAAAATTAAATTCTAAGGGATGAAATTGAAAAATAAATATTCAAAACAAAATATATACAACAATCAAAAGTTTAAGGACCAAATTTGATATAATTAGCAAATAATATGACATTTCTAAATTTTTCACAACTTCCGGGTAGTGTTTTCCACCCAAAATAAAAGAAAAACACTTTCCTGGAAACCAAGCCAATTTTTTCTTTGACTGGAAAGTATTTTTCGTTGACCAACTTTTTTAATGGCAAACAAACACATGAAAGTTTGTAAAGTGTTTTCCCGGAAACCAGTTTCCTAGAAACAAACGCGGCCTATATAGGTGTTCAGTTTTTTTTGCAAAATAAAAAACAATGTTTAAACACTGTAAGCATGTTTTATAAAGTAAAAAAAAAAAATCAATGTTTGATTAAAAAAATCAACAGTAAATAAATTGAATTTGAAAGAAAAGGTAATAATGATAACCAGAAAAAAAAGTCAAAAGAAAAAAAATCAAAGTTGAATTCCAATATAACATAATAAGATGACATGCCCACACGCTGCCGCGAGCATATAAAACAAATGTACTTGATAGTGTTATAATTATGAATCAACGCTAGATAAATAATAGAAATTAAAGGTATGATGAAACAAATATTTCATGATAAAAAAATAAGTTGTGGTGGTGATCAAAAACTTAGAGACTGAACAAAATTATTTGTAGCAATCTACAGTGTTTTGTGAGGAAAGAGACAGTGCTTTCGCCACATGATTTAGCTTTTCAGTTAATAAAAAGAAAAAAAATTACAAAGCTAAATTATCTACCAACTTAATATTAAAAAAAAACCAACAAAGATAATTTTGGAAGGAAAAAACCCCATGAGAAAAAACGTTGTAGCAATTGACAATGTTTTATGAGGAAAACTATAGCGCTTTTCCCAATAAAATAAAATAAAAAACCATTTAGAGAAATATTGTAGTAATCCACAATGTTTTGTGAGAAAAATTACAATGCTTTCATCATATGATTTAGCTTTATTGTAATTATAATTCTTAACCAACTCAATATTCAAAAACAAATCGACAAAGATAATTTTGGAAAAATCATAAAAAAATCACATGGAAAAACACTGCAACAATTCACAGTGTTTTAAAGAAAAAAATTACAAAGCTAAATTCTTAATCAGCTCAATATTAAAAAAAAATCGATAGAGACAATTTAAGAAAAAAAATAACAAAACAAACACCAAAAAAAGAAAAACAAAATCATGTTGGAAACAGTGTAGTAATTCACAGTGTTTTATGATGAAAGCTACAGTGCTTTCCCACATGATTTAGCATTATTTGTAATGACTTGTAATTGTAATTCACAAACAACTCGATATTAAAAAAATAAAATTGAAAAGATAATTTGAAAAAAATTATAACCAAAAAAAAAATTCATGCGGAGAGACATTGTAGCAATTCACAATGTTTTATGAGCAAAGCTACAATGCTTTCCCCATATAATTAAGCTTTATTACGAAGTTAAATTCTAACAAACTCAATATTAAAAAAAATAAAATCGATGAAGATAATTTTGGAAAAAAATATTACAAAAAAAGAAAACACAAAAGAAACTGGAAAAAAACCATGTGAGGAAAAACTGTATCAATTCATAGTGTTTTGTGAGGAAAAAATTGTATTTACTTGTAATTGTAATTTTTAATCAGCTTAATATTTAAAATATAAAATTGACAAAGATAATTTTAGGGAAAAACATAACAAAAACAGAAAAAAACCATGTGGGAGAAAACACTATAGCAATCAACAGTAATTTTCGAGGAAAGTTACAATGCTTTCCTCACATATTACAACTGTAATTTTTAAGCAGCTCAATATTAAAAAATAAAATAAAAAAAGATAATTTCAGAGAAAATCCTAAAAAAAACCATGCGGAGAAACACTATAGCAATCAACAATGTTTTAAAGAAAAAAAATTACAAAACTAAATTCCCAATCAGTTCAATATTAAAAAAAAAATGGACAAATATAATTTTGAAAAATAAAAAAATAAAATAAAAAAACTATGTGGAAAAACATCGCAACAATCCACAGTATTTTAAAGAAAAAAATTACAAAGCAAAAATTTTAACCAGGTCAATATTTAAAAAGTAAAATTAACAAAAATAATTTTAGAAAAAAAAGAAAAAATAAATGAAAAAAAAGAAAAAAATAGGAAAGTTGAAAAAAAAGTAATTTTGAAAAAAAAAGAAAAAAAAAGGGAAAAGTTAGAAAAAAAAATGAAAAGGAATGCACTGGGGATTACTGTTGTAATCCACAATGTTTTGTGTGTGGGGGAACAGTGATTCCCCCGCACCATTTAGATAGTGTTATAATGTTAAAGGAAAAAATTGTGAAAAAATTAAAAAATAAAGTATCTCAAGTCAACTCGAGCTAGCATGTCAAACTCGCAATTCAGATCTTGAGGCTAAACCAACGTTATACAAAACAAAGTTTTTTAAAAAATATTAATGGTCAGTCTCCAACAATCTAAATGAAAAGGGCTGAATTTTTTTTTATAAAAAAAGTCAACAAAAAGAAGCCTAAAAATATAAAACATCTACAAACCCAGGTGTGGCCACCAAACCTCGTAAGCCAGATCATGCGAACAAAATAAACTAACAGAAGGCAAAATGAGAAAAATAATGAAGTTTAATTTTTTAAAAAAAAAACCCAATTTTGAAGGACAAAATAGAAAATAAATATATAAAAAATAACCCTAAAAAAATGCTTAAGTTAATCAGTCAAACCTCCTGCTTAGATCATATGATTGAGATAACTTAATTGAAAGAAAACTAAAGAAAATTATGAAGCCCAATTTTTAAAATAAATAACGTTGAAGGATAAAATTGAAACAAAAAATAAGTGCAAAAGAAAAGAAATGATGTCAACCCGTGTTAACTTTTCAAACTCGTGACCCGTGTTAACTTTTTAACCAAAAGCACCCTATCTGAAACAACCACAAAGCTCAATTTCCAACAAATCAAATATCTAAGTATTAAATTGAAACAATTTATAAAAAATGATAAAAAAAAGCAATTAAAAGAATGAAGACTAAATGTGAAATAAAAAATAAATGAGATGACAATTTAGGATTTTGAATTGAATGGTGAAATGAAAACAACAATCAAATTCACAATAAAAAAATCAATTATAAAAAGGATAAAAAAATAATCAATTAAGAGAATAAGTACCAAGAATGAAATAAAAACATAAATGAGAGTACAACTTAGAGTTTTGAATTGAATGGTGAAATTGAAAAGAAAAATTAAATTCACAAGATAATCCAAAACAAAAAAATCAAAATCAAAAGAATGAGAACAAGCTTTAAAAAAATAACAAATCACAATTATGGATGCAAAGACCAAAAAAACAAAATAAAAAATGGCCAAGAATGCAAATTACAAATAAAAAAATAAGGACAAAAATTGAAATAGTTGTAAATGAAATGATAACTTTGAAATTTTGAACGGACATCATGAATTTTGAGAGGAAGATAGAGAAAAGAGGAGAAAAGAAAAGAACAGGTTGGCAACAACAAACTATCGCTATAGATATAAAACTCGGCTCGACTTGGCAGATTAACTCGAAAATCGGGTGACCTCGGGCCTTGACCATGTTTTAAATGGTCAAAACTCGGGCTTGCAATTGACTCGGTCAAACACGGTTGAACCGGCATAACCTGGGTGAGACCCGACTTTTTTTATGTATTTTTTTAATAAATCCAGAAAATATAAAATTAATTTGTGAATACTTGAACTCACATATTTGATTTATAACCTACGTCCCCATGAAATGTTTCTTAACTTTTTCATGTGGATAACTATATTTATAACATACATTCATATGTAATGTTTCTTAACTTTTACATGTGGGATAACTATATAAATAGCCTC
>Ga0325410_1004219_pt1 | contig 16135 bp, 5 predicted proteins | sample PopdelMetagenome_16_FD_206182 | JGI IMG/M metagenome (GOLD analysis project Ga0325410, IMG submission 206182) | Populus deltoides microbial communities from Bellville, Georgia, United States - Xylem-PdIQD-R3 | ecosystem: Host-associated > Plants > Phyllosphere > Stem > Wood/Secondary xylem...
TGCAAAAAGACCTTCCCCACACCACCAACTCTTCTGCACACTTTTCTACGCTTCTTCTTATTTCCTCGTTGACTCGCTTTTTTTTTTCTTATTATAATTCATTTGTTTCATTTAAAATATCTTTTTTAAAAAATATTTTTCTATATTTATTTTTCATGAGATATTTACATAAAAACTATTTACATATCTAATATTTATTTTCCATGTGATATTTCTATATTTATTTTTCCTCTATTTAAATATTTACATAAAAACATTTTTTTCTATTGTTATTTTGATCATATTTGTTTTTGTATTTTAAAAGCATTGTTAAAAAAATTTTTAAAATTTTTTATTTTTTGTTTACTTTAAATTAATATTTTTTTTAGTTTTTTCGGATCATTTTAATGTACTAATATCAAAAATAATTTTTTAAAAATAAAAAAAATATTATTTTGATGCATTTCTAAGTAAAAACATTTTAAAAAGCAACCACAACTACATTTTTAAACACGCTTTTTAACGCAAGTGTTTGATATTTGTTTTTTTTACTATTTTCTTTTAAAGGAATTAATAAATACATGAAAATTATGTACAAAATTAATGAAATAATTTACTTGATATTAATGGTGAATAGATGGAATAGTGAATATATTTTTAAGTAGAAAATATTTTTCACACTATTTAATTCTTAATAAAAAAAACTCTAAATCTTGGATTTTAAGTAGAAAATAAAAGTATAAATTCAAGTGGTGTATTCAGCCCCACAATTAAAAAAAAAATTAATATAGATTTATTGCATGTTTAGGTTTCCTTATCACCTGTCATTGATTTGATTTTTTTATATTTGACTAATTAATTAATCATCCAAGGGAATTATTTTATTCTCACTTGAATTTTAAGCAAGACCCAGAGACGACAATCTAATTTCTGATTTGGGCTTGAGGCCCAACTATGCTTCTGGACAGCCCAGGATAGAGAAGCCCGGTAAAGGAATAAACAGTGAGACAATGGTCAAATAGCAAATTAATAAACATTCGAATATTTCAGCCCGAATCTGAGCCGCCTCAATTTGAAACTGCCTTTTTTATTATTATTATCATCGGACCAACTTACCCGTTAATTAAAATTCAATATTTTTTTTATATAGAATTTTAATGATGCACTTTTTATATTGATCTCATGTATTAAAATAATAGTTGTAGTATTCAACACGAATTTATTTTTAAAGATATTTTTTAATTAAAAATATATTAATACTTAAAAAAAATATTAATTTGATGATTTTTCTTAATGAAACGAAATTTAAAAAACTAAAACACTTTTATTTTAAGGTTACCACTCTAATTGCTTGTCTTTTAAGGTAATGTTTGACATTTTATTTCAAAATAATTTTCACTTAAAAATATATTAAAATAATATTTATTTATCTATGAAAATTTATTTTTAATACGGAATAAAAAATAATAATTAAAAATAATTTTTTTAAAAAAGAAAACACAGGCAGGAGGCCACGAAAACAAACCAAGCTGTCATGGGTTAATCACAAGCCAAGGGGAAAGAAACAAGAGTACACAAGCTGATATAATTGCACCGGCCTTTGCATTCAAAGGGCAGGAGAAATCGTGCTAGTTGAATTCAAATTTCGTCTCCTGTGTTGTAAGATTTTTTCAAGCACAAGAACAACAAATTCCACAGTTTCACATGATGAATGCATTGAAGCTAGCTATGTGGATGAAAATCCCATGATTTTCTTCCATAAACACCGTGCATTCGAAGAGGCATGAACAGCTGTACCATCACTAGCTACAAAGAAAAAAGAACTCGCCAGCAATGGGGGACGTGGGCCACAAGGCGGCAAGGACAGCAAAGAGTTCTTAGCAGGTGGCAGCCAGGAAGACGACGGGGCTGCCTCACGAGCATTCACTCTGGTTGGTGTTCCTTCTCTTTTACTGTTCTCCTTCTTTTTATTATTTTTTACAACTCGAGGTGAGCAATTTTATAACTAGAGTTGTTCCTGGGTCAATTTATTGTTTAATTAATTATAAAGTTTATTTTTCGAACGATTCCAAGGATATCCATCCACGAGGGCGGAACTAGAAGATCCAATGGGGATGTCATCGTAAAAACTAAATTTAAATCTTCATAAATAATGTTTTAAAATCCAAATTTAAATAAAAGATAAGGAAAGAGCGTCAAATGGGAATGCACATTGGAATAATCAAGGGGAGAAGCCGCCAGAAGTAGCATGCCATGGAGAGAGGGTAATCAAGGGGAGAAGTTGCCAGAAATAGCCCGCTCGGAAGGCCTTGAAGTTTTGGACACACGTGGCAGATTTTGGACATCCATGTGCAGCTTGCTTTTGGCAACTAGGATGTGTGTGGGTGTGGGGCTCGCGTGATCCAGTGAGCTGGCATGACAGCATTCTTAATCAATGAATTGCTCTAATCCCAAAAGTAGAAAAATTTGTGTTTGTTTGCTGAGAAAGATGTGGGATTTTTATGTACAGGCCTTTTGGAGTTATTAGCAATGTTAATTGCGATCAATGCATTGGTGGGCTTAGGGTTTTTATCAAGTCGCTGAAAAAGAAAAATATGCATCCAACCTCTATCCTTGTTATTTGAAGGGAATGACTTTTTTTTATTTTTATCTTATTATACAATATTGTAAGGTTTTATAGTTTTTATATATAAAGGTATATAAAAAATAGAAAAAACAAATAAAAACATATTTGATTTAAAAAAAATTTAAATAAATATATTTCTCACTGTTTCTATTTGTATGTCTTAAAAATAGTAACAAAACACTGCGTCTTTTGTATCATTTGAATTATTTAAATCACATTCATCAGTGTTCATATACTAATTTCATATGTTAAATGACTCATTGACTCAAATGACCACCCATTAATTGACTCGTTGACTTGTTTATCCAATCCACTGACCACGACCGTTTACAATTACCCTTTTGCTTTTTTTCTTTGAAAGACAGTAATTATTAGCATAATTTAAAAACCTGGCCTGATAGGTTGACTCGAGACCCGGTTAATGGGGAGTTGGAACCCGATCGAGTTTAAGAAAAAATAAAAGAAATGAAAAACTCATATGACCTCACGAGTTGACCCGACAAGACTTAATAAAAATCCGGTTACAACCTGTTGATTATTTATTTTTTTAATCAAAACAATATCGTCTTGATCTATTAAAAAAATTAGGATTGCTCTAAATAACCCGTGAAAAACCTATAATCCAGGTCTTAAACCGAATCAACCATCAAATTTTAAACCAAATCAATCACTAGATCGGATTTAAAAACTCTAACTTTAATAAATAGTAAGAGCACGTTACGTGAAAGAGGTTTAGGATTCGTTAACACGCAAGCAAATGGACATTTAATAATGTTTGGCTTTGTTAATAAATAAAACCCTAGCAAGTGTTTACTAATTTTTTTTTATTTAAAAATATATTAAAATATCTTTTTAGTTTTATTTTTCATATTAACATATAAAAAACATAAAAAATTTATTAATTCAATGTTTTATCAAATTAAACACACTTTTAAAATACATCCAAATTTTATAAAATTTACAAACACAAAAACAAATCATGTCAAAGTAACATAGATGGATTGTGCTTTTCTTTAGTTAATGATAGTATGATAAATGAGGTCATGATTGCAATGGGCAGCTAGCCCGTTCCATATTAAAAATAATATTTTTCTTTAAATAATATTTTTTATATTTTAAAAATTATTTTTAATATGAGTATATTAAAATAATCTAAAAAGATTAATACTAAAATAAATTTATTTAATTTTTCAGAAAACATTATTCGACCACAATATATGCAACCTGGTGACATCAGCATGACAAGACGATGGGGGAAGTCAACTTTTCAACATCTTGTTTTCACACTTTGCATCAAAATGAAAAGCGTCATTATCTCTCCAAAAGCAACGACAACTTTCTCCATGATCAGAAACTTCTCCCTCAACCCCCCAGAAAAAATAAATAAATAAAAATAAAAAATAAAATTTCTTGTTTAATCGCATTAACTGTACGATGTTCCAATTACCCTATGATTTCTTTCAATTAATTTTTCGAGAATGAAGGGTATTGTTTAGTCAGATTGTATGTTAATTGATATTAAATACTATAGAGTAGGTAATGTTCTCGGGATTTGAATATAGATGGTTGAGAAAATAAATACATCTCCTTAATCATCGCACGTCTCTTCGAAAATTAAAATATTAGCATGGAAAATCAAAAGGAACTGATTAAATTGCATTCTATATTTTATATCATAAAAATACTATATTAAAAATTATTCATGGTATTCCAATGACCATCTTTATATATATATATATATATATGTCCCCAAGGGGCGTAGCGTGATGGCAAAGGGTTTGAGATCTGCACAGCAGATCTCGAGTTCGAGTCAGGGCGTGCACTTCTTGTAAGAGCCTGGGACAGCCGGGGTTTTACTCCCTCACCTGAGTCCACAAAGTGCGCTTTCTGGAAAGGTGAGGTTTCCTCGAATTCAAAAAAAAAAATCTTTAAATATATATATATAGTCATTATTCGCTTCCATTTAGTTAGTGTCCGAGGACAAAAAAATAAATACAAGACAAATAAAAATATATTTGATTTAAAAGGATATAGATTGAGATATAAAATAAATATGTTTTTAAAATAATTTTTAAATGAGTTTTTATCATTTCAAAACAAAATGAGCATGGAGATATGTTTTCCTTGTCTCTAATATTTTTATTTTTATTTTTTAAAATAGTGATTAAACACTGCCTCTTTTTATTCATTAATGTTCATGTACTAATTCCAGATGTTAAATGACCCATTAACTAACTCAAATGACCCTCCATTTTTTATTTATTCTCGCAATAGAAATGACCCATCAATTTACTCGTTGACTTGTCTATCCAATCCCTTGACCACGACCATTCACGATTACCCTTTTTTTTTTTTGTGTGTTTTTTCTTCGGAAGGCAGTAAATATTAGTAAATAGCAAGAGCATGAATTCAAAATCCATGTTATATGAATGAAAGAGGTTCAGGATTCCTCAGCACGCAAGCAAATGGACATTTAGTACGTGTCTATTAGCACGGCAAACCATGCGGTTGGCTTTTTTAACAAATAAATGCAAAGTATAATTTATTTTTTAATTTTTCAACACTAATATATTAAAACCATAAAAAATTATTAATTTAATATTTTACCAAACAAAACATGTTTTTAAAACACACTCAAATAAAATCACAAACACAAAAATGCTTTTATTTTGTTAACAATGGTATGATAAACGAGTTCATGATTGTAATTTAAAAGTACAGTTAAGATCGATTTTTAAAGTATTTTTTATTTAAAAATATGTTAAAATTTATTTTTAATATGAATATATTAAAATAATTTAAATTTAGTAATTTTTTTAAAAAATATCAAACTTGATAACATCAACACGATAAAATGAGGGAGGAAGTCAGCTTTTCACCATCTTGTTTTCACACAAGTTTCTGTTTCTTTATCAGCAAGGTTTACTAATATATATATATATATATATATAAAATATAAATTTAAAAAGTAAATTATATTTTCATGAAATATAAAATCATAATTAAATTATAATCCACCATGCTAGAAAAACAAGTATTGGCAAAACCACTATTATTAAATATAAATATAAATAATCAAATCATGCTTGATATTCCCACCAAACAACAGTGGGATTATCTAAAAATGTGCTAATCATAGCTTGACACTATTATTTAAAATAGATCACTTTATGGAGACAGAAAATGAAGCAAATAGGCTGGCATAATTGCGTGGGATTAGGTGAGTTTCTAAAAGCATCCAATCCAATCAGGCTGTTGCTCGACTAATCCAGTATGAATTGAAAAAAAAAAAATCCCAGTTTATCGAGTTAAAAATCAAAATTAATTTAATGATTTAATTAAATTAAACTTGATTTGCCCGGCTTGTAACGTGAGTTTTGCACCGTGATAATCTTGATTTGTGTTTTAAAAAAACTATAATAATCCAGAGTTTATTGGGAATTGTGGAATAAAACTCTCTCCAGAAATATCTTTTGGTCTTAACATAAAATACCCTTTTCTTTGGCAGGATGTGGGTGACTGGAAGGGCTCCCCTGTCGTGTTCCAGAGGAGTCCTTCTCATTGAATGAACCTCCTGTGTTTGTTCATGGCATTAACATTTCCTGGTCCCTCATTTGCCCTCATTCCTTGGTTTGTCTCTTCTTTTTCCAAAAAAAAAATAAAATAAAATCTTCACACTTCTTTTTACTAAAATAATACCCAATAGAGAATACTTTCTGTATTGTAAAAAAGAAATTACAAGTTGAGATCTAGCCATTTAGGAGACTTCAAAAAAGAAAAAGAAAATGGTCCAAGGGACATGTATGTCTATAGATGACGATTGATGGGTAAAGCAGTAACAAAAAGGAAGAACAATCATGTGGGTGGGGGGAGGGGCTTAGCAAGTGTTTTACACATCTGTAAATCAAATTAATTATTATTTTTTTCTATTTTTTTATGGTATTTTGATTGTTCACCTACAACAGGGATCACTCTTTTACTGTTTTAGGAGTAGCAGCAGCAGCCACAGCACTAATCTCTCTCTCTCTCTCTCTCTCTACACTGGGTCATCTTCATCATCATCTACAGAGCGTATCTCCTTCTTGCCCTTTAGATTTCCTTCTTATAAACTTTTTTCACTCTCTCTCTCCCCCCCTCCTTTTTCCATATATGAAATAAAAGAGAGGAGTGTAGGGGTCATTTCCAAAAGCAAAATTGATTATTTTGTTACTGTCTTGATTCAACCATAATGCAGATGGGTTTTTGATAAAAAGGTCCCTCCTTTTACAGTTGCTGCCTACTCTTAATCATGATTTATTATCTCAAGATTCTTGCTTGGATAATGTGAATCTTCAACTGCATGGTTTTGAGGAAGAACAGCCAATTACAAGCCTCTAATTTTTGTCAACTGAAACTCCCATTTGGAATTCTGAATTCAGGTAATAAAAAGTCTCTATCTTTGTGGCTGAATCTACGTTAGTTTTGGATTATATGGTTTTTATTTGGAATGTGTATTAATTTGCAGTCATTTCATCAGCGGACAGGATTTGATTAATTTCAGCGCCTTTAATTAGTTGCTGTAATTGTGAAGATTGGTCCTTTAATTCTGAGTCTAATTGAGAAAATGCTGCAGAGATTCGCGAAGTCTTGTGCTTGATTTGAGTCTATAACCATAAGAGAGCGTCTTGCACAAGCAATTCCAAAAGAGAGAGAAAATATATAAAGGGTTTTCACCGTTGAACCTTTCAAAGCTGCTTTATTTTCTCGACTTGGCGAATCTGGGGTTCTTTTATACAGTATCCGTTGTTTACATTTTTTTAGAGATATAGACAGACCTGTCCCCCCACCAACCATCGATTTGCAATTCTGAGGGTTTATTGCTGTCGAAGTTTCCTCGGAAAAACTTGGCTGCAATAGCTCTTCAAGTTTGAGTTTTTTAGTTTCTTGTTTGGATTTGGGGTTATTTCTAAGGATAGAGATTGTGGGGGCTGGCTTTTTGGGTGGTTTTACTTTTGGGTTTTGAAAGGTTTTTTGAGTGGCATTCTGCTGAATTCCAACATTCCAAAGCATCGATGGGGCTTCTTCGAAGTCTCCCGATGCTTTCTCTTCTTACATTGATCGTCTGGTTGCCGGGGATTAGTGCTCAGTCAATAAATAGTGCGCGTCCCCTTGATGCTCTTCTCCAAGACTATGCTTATAGAGCATTTGTTCGTCCTAGGACTGGCATTGCATATGATGGGACTGTTCCTTCGAACTTGACTGGGATCAAGATTGCTGCCATGAGGCTCAGGAGTGGGAGCTTGAGAAGAAAAGGTGTTAAGATGTACAAAGAGTTTGGGATTCCCGAAGGAGTGGTGGTGCTGCAGTATGTGGAGAGGCTTGTTTTGGTCTACCAAAATCTGGGCAATTGGTCTTCGACATACTACCCGCTGCCTGGTTATGCTTACCTTGCTCCAGTTTTGGGACTTATTGCTTACAATGCTTCAAACTTATCTGCTACGAATTTGCCTGAGTTGCACATCAGGGTATCTGGCGATCCCTTAAATATCACATTCTCGGATGTGCAATCAGCTCCAGTTGGGTCTATTGCAAAGTGTGTGGGGTTTGATTTACAGGGTCTTCCAACTTTTAGCAACGTGTCTTCTGGAAATGTATGCTTAACAACCCAACAAGGGCATTTTTCAATAGTAGCTGAGTCGACCGCCCCTTCTCCAACACCAGTATCTCCTACTCCATCTCCTCCGAACATGGGTCCTGTACCAAGTGGACGGGGAAAGAAGAGCTCTAAAAAAGTTGGGATAATTGTTGGGTCTGTCCTGGGTGGATTATTGCTGTTGGTGTTTTTGTCATTCTTCGTATTGTGGGCACAGAAGTTGAAACAGAGGAAGAAAATGCAACAGATGGAGAGGGCTGCAGAGGTGGGGGAATCCCTACAGATGACATCGGTTGGGGAAACGAAAGCACCAGCAGCGATGGTTACCCGAACACAACCGACCCTTGAGAATGAATATGTGCCATAACTCCTCCCACCTGTACAAGTCCTCCCTGATTTCCACACTCATTCTTAATTCAAGCTCCATTCCCGTATTCAAATATTCTTCCATTCACACCTTTTTTTGGTGGTGTCTTCTTCCTCGTCTTGTTTGGTTCTGTTAGGCTTTTCATTGTAGTGTGAGTAATATAGGATGTTTGTGTAAATCTGTTATCACTCACAAACCCTCCATAGTTTTATGATTCATTGTGGTGTGCATTTTAGCAAAAAGTAATTTCATATGTGATGAGTTTAGTTTTCCCATTGACAAGGAATAAAAATTTCTGTGGTGCCTTCCAGTACAGATTGTTTTCTGTGTTTTTCTCTGATAACACTGCCTTTAGATTATCAGTAATCTCAGTTTTAGGAGCATGATAACCTGAGGATAAGCTTGGTTTGGTTTTAACAAGCTACGGCTTCAACCATTCCAGTTGAGTCCCTTTCCTTCTTATCTAATATCAGGCTTGAGTCTATTCGTTGAGCTTTATTTCAGCTTGTTAATTTCTAACCTCACAGCGACCAGGAAAACACACTCTGCACTGATTGCATTTGCGTGTTCTTGTGACAGCAGTGAAAGATAATTTTCTCTCATTATCAGCATGAAATTGGGTTTTGCTCTTTCGCTTATGTTTAGTAATGTTTCTTTGATAATTAAATGCTCGGTGTTGCTTTACCAAGAAACATTTTCCTGTTAAGTGTCTGACTACTTAATGGGGTTGCTATTATAGAATTCCCATCTCTACATTCTTACTCTTAGACTTCCTATCCCTTTCCCATTGCATCTGTGTGTCCGGCCAACAACAAAGCAGAGAAAAATATAGACTGAAAGAGGCAATGCAATGGCACAGTCTTATTCATGACTTGAAGCCATCAGCAGGCCAAGTTGTCATATTCATATATTACTGGAAATCAGAAAAATTATAGTTGGAGGCTTGGAGCCCTACACTGACTGCTTCTGGTGTAGATATCTACCCATAAAAGAGACAGATGAGAGACTCTTGCTCTCTTACATTTATAACTACATGGGATGTGTGTGTGCATGCTATATTTAATACTGTAAAAATTTGACCTCTGCATACATACACATGACCATACCAGAGACACTCAGTCAACTCAAAACCAAAGCACTTTCAGATTTACAGTCAGCCCTTTTCCGCACTGTTATGGCTTTGGAGTTTTTCAGATATCAATTAATTTAGTAATCCTCTTTCAGACAGCAAATGGCAAAGGAATCCTTTCTTCCCATGACCATCAGCAGCTGTTTAGCCACTGGCCGTCCAAATTGATCGGATCTTTGTTTTGATAGTGGAAGTGCTGTGCTTGTCTTTAGTCAAATGTCCACCAGATGCTAAAGAATTCTATGTTATGTGCCCCAAGTTCCAAAAGCAAGTTTTGTCGATGTCATCACTATTTTTTAAGTGGATTTATTCCATGCAACAAAAAAATGATTTGGTGGTTAAAATAGCAGAAAAGAACAAGGAGAGCATTAAGAAAACAATAATGGTGCTCACCAGCAATATATAAGTAGGGAAAATCAATGAGAGCAGTGATAAAACAATAATGCTCACCAGCTTTACTTGTACCAGATTATTTGTTAACATGAGGTGTTTTGTGCCTTTTTTTCTGTCTTCAAAATCATCAGAAAAAAAAAATAATAGCAGAAAGGAAGAAATCTTTCGAGGGCTGGTCATTTGAGCCCAAACAAACAGTAGTAGACCTGACCTAAAGGACCTATGGAAAGGCCATTCTGTTGACAAAAGACAGTAAAGAAGATCCAAGCACAAGCACAAGCACAAGCACAAGCACAAGCACACATGAAAACTCGTATATATGCATGTGTCTGTCTGCATCGTTTTCTTTTCTTTGTTTGCTTGATTATGTTTTCCTCCTCGAATACACTTGTCTTCGATTCCTGGTTTCCATAAGGGTTGAAAACCACACGCACGCACACAAATATTTACGAGAAATATATGTCAGCTTGGCTAGCAAGCTTTACACACCATGTCCATGGTGGTGGTGTTGCTAGCTCGCGAGTCAGTGAGTCCATCCCTTGTAACAACTAACATGCACTACAGTACCCATCAATATTTCCATTTGTGCAGTTCTTTCTTCGTTGTTACCATTAAAAGCCTTTTCCATTGGTCATCATATGGAGCAGTGGTTTCCTCTGATCCTGCTAGCCGTTTTCTTTTTTCACTCTTTGTTTCTTCTTCTTGTTGTGGAAGCTAATCCTGAAATATATTAATGCATCATCTGTTTTCAGATTTTTTTTTTTTTCGTTTGTGTTTGAATATTACAATAGAAGTACTATACTGTATAGTTTAGTTTATATGTATTTCAGAGTATTTTTAATTTTTAGTACAGAGTTAGCATGGTTTTCAATCAATATTATGCTCACTAATATGCTACGTCCGTGCCTTCCTTCAGAGGTACCAGGTCTCCATCATGGCGAACATGCTTCTTTTCTCTTACCAAAGAACATGTTTAGTGTTCTAGGACAAAAAAGACAAATATAGAAGGGACATAAATGTATATGGTTGAAGGGACGAAGGGAAAAGCATAAAATAAATATGTTTTTGAAATAGTTTTAGAGTGAATTTCTGTCATTTCAAATCATTTATCCTAATTGTCTCTCAGACTTATAGACCGGATATTGTTCACCAGGCCAGTAACTTTTCTAGTGACACTTGTTCAACAATGCTACTGTTTTCCCCTTCTCTACAGCCTTGTCTATGTGGCTTAACTCATTAACTCTCTTACCTTCTCTTTGTTGTCAGCACATTCATTTTATCTCTGTGTACTGGCTTTCTATGCATGTGGTGAAAGGAAAAAGTTATGGATGAGGGGTGTAACTTGTAAGAATGGAGAAGAGGGGGTTGTTTTATTTCCTCTGAAGGGTGTATATGGTTCTCGTTTTGGAATGACGAAGAGTATACCTGGGATTTAAGGATTTACGTGGAATATTAAATCTTCTGGTTGGTAATGGTATGATTGTGTTCCAATGTGATTATGTTTGGTGCAAGGAACTGAAGTTCCTAGAGTTGTTATCCCTACCTTGGATAGGATTGCTGCTGCTGCTGGTTATATGGATCAGTAATTCATTGAATCTCACGGTTCATTTGACCTGTGACTGCTAGAGAACTAAATCTGCAATCAAACACACTCAATGTGTAGTTAAAATCCAACTTCGAGGGTGTTTGTTTGCTGTCTCTCCATTTCCGAGGAGCCTAGCCTAGCACCTGTCTTGTCGTGGTGATCAGTTCCCTGAGAGATGCTGTGTGGAGTGTGGACATATATTTATGTATAAACAGAGAGATATAGATGGAAGTAGTAGGGCTTATGCTTTTATCATTATCAAGATATGTAGATAGAGAGTCCTTTATTTATTCGTAAATTCAGAGTTTTATTTGGATTTGATTATGCTAATGGTCTTCCTATGCCGTCTTATAGATTTGATTCCGAATGAGTTAGTTCACATGATTATTTTTCTTTATGCAAAATATTTTTTTTCTTTTTTAGGACACATAATCCATTATATGTAAATTAAAAGATCATTGACTTATAATTAAGCCTTGATTGTTTTAGTTGTATCCTATAATACCATCAATATATATTGTGTGTTGTATAAAAATGTTTGGTATGAATACAAAAATAAATTGATTGTTATGCATATAATATAGTAATAATAACATTGTAAAACTCCCATATAATTAATTATTTTCAGAAATATATTGGATTTCATTGTCCCTGTCATCTTATCATGAGATATTGTTGAAAAATTAAATTTTATTATTAAAAAAAAACAAGAATTAAAATGGCTGTTGAAGAAATTAAAGAAAATGATATATGGATCAATAATGTTTGAAATCATGGCAATCTATGGATGATTATTACTTTAAAATTCAGAAATTACTTATTCGCACTTAATAATATCATAAATAAATTGTAATAAATTACTACTTCACTCATTTCAATAAGAGAAAACATCATGAATCACGTGCAGAGCATGAGATATAATTACTAGTTAGTATAAAAAAAATTAATATTATTTGAAAATCATGTTAGTGTTAAGCATTTTTTAAAATATTATTTCAATCGTTTGGTTCCAAGAGAAATTAACCAAACAAATTCCAAAAATAAATGACACGTAGTAGAAATAAAGAAAAGAAAAGAAGGTCACCAATTCTAAAAATTATTGACCTTTCAACAAAGTTTATAAAGCAATCTACTTTTCTAACCAGCATTTGTGTCATAATCTATTTCGGTATCTTCACCAACTTGGCTTGATACGCTTGCTTGCTTGCCTGACCTAGCAACACTGGGGGGAAAAAAAGGACTAGGGTAGAAACCAACTCCAAACTGATGGTCTTTATTATGAGCACGTGTTACTAGGATCGCCAGGCCCAGCAAAGCTATAACAAACCAGCAGAAGCTTCTTTTTTTTCACTAAATAAGGAAGCTGCAATCTGCTAATTCTTAATTGTCCTTGACCTCTATACTTTGATGATGCACTTGAAACATTAGACCTGGAATTCCTATGAAAACTTCCCAACTCTAAGAAAGCATCTCACAGACACAAGCCATTCATGAACAATGAACATTGAGTAGATCCTCAACTATTGCAGTCAAGAAGCAAACATAAGCAAAACAGTGTGACATGGATTATCATAGCAACAAATCTGTAAAAAGCCAATTTCACTCCCATAGTTAAAAACAGAGGATAAGGAGTCTGCAAATTTGTCTACTGAGATCAACTGCTTGACAGAAATTCATATGCAAAACAAAAGGGAAGATCAAGCTGATACTGCCCATAGGACTTCCTTAGATAACTGGGATGTCAGATGCGCACTTTATTTCTCTCCTGGAGTCTGTAGGAAAGGCTTCCTGCATTAGATATCATAAGAAGTTGACAACAAAAAATTCTGAGTAAATGAACAATCATGATCACAAAGAGAGGGGAGATATACAGAAGCTTTTCGCGACCACAACATTCTCCTTAAAGCTACATCATATGGTAGACAACACATAATTTGATTTCTCAATGACATAAGCTGAAGCATAAAATCAACAAATAGAAATGTCCAACCCCTCAAATATTTAACTTTATGATCTTAAAAATCAACTCATATCCAACTCTTACATGATATGGTAGAAAACACATAATTTGATTTCTCAATGAAATAAGCTGAAGCATAAAATCAACAAATAGAAATGTCCAACCCCTCAAATATTTAACTTTATGATCTTAAAAATCAACTCATATCCAACTCTTACATGATATGGTAGACAACACATAATTTGATTTCTCAATGACATAAGCTGAAGCATAAAATCAACAAATAGAAATGTCCAACCCCCCAAATATTTAACTTTATGATCTTAAACATCAACTCATATCCAACTCTTACATGATATGGTAGACAACACATAATTTGATTTCTCAATGACATAAGTTGAAGCATAAAATCAACAAATAGAAATGTCCAACCCCTCAAATATTGAACATTATGATGTTAAACAACAACTCATATCCAACTCTTACCATGATTTGAAAACCATGTTTCTAATAACATAAATGGAAACTAAATATCAATCAAATAAAATTGACAAACCCAGAAACACCACAAGATAGATCGATGGCTACCTTTAGTATTTCGCTGTCAAATTTTCCAAATCAATTCAGCTTGCACTCAGCTGAGCTGAAGCGTAGGATAAACAAATATTTGTTACTGATTTGTAGCATTCATAATTTCACCTCTTTTACGTTTTTCTAAGCAAGCATCGTCTAAAAAACGTAACCCTTTTCGAATATTTAGGTGATGGAGTGAGTAGGAGGAGGCATTATTTCTGATAAGAAATGGGAAGCTAATGGAAACTCTAATCAATTCAATTGAGATTGAAAAAACCCTAATTCTCCAATTCAACTGAAAACCTTGATTAACGAGCAAAATAATTTAAAGGAGAGACAGAAAAAGGGGGGCATTACCAGACTAGGAGGAGGAGGAGGAGGAGGAGAGGAGGTTTTTGTCCCTTCTCTCCATAGCGACGTCCCACATATCGTTGCCGATGTGCTTAGGACGGCCATGAGCTTTCGTGTGGATGGCATACTGAACGTTACCAGCTATGCAAAGCATTCCTGCTATGATTCCTAATGGCAATACTGCTTCTACCCATCTCCATCCCATTTTTTCTGGATCCACTCTTCTCTTCTCTGCTCCGCTCTTCTCTTCTCTCTCTCTTTTTTTTAATCTTGTCCAGCCCGGTTGGTTGGGTGCCTCTATTATAGTACTACCTCCTGAGAACAAAACCAATCGCTCCAATTCGTTTTCTTGTTACCCGGTCGGGTTTTCTAGTGCCTTCATTGTTGGTGGTAGTACATTGGTTCATTGTTGGTAGTAGTACATTGCTTCGTGCTTCCCCTCCGCGGGTCAATATTAATTTTAAAAAATATTGAAAATTATTAAAAGTATGAAATTTTTTTTAATAGTGGTATTAAATCTAACCAAGTGAGTAAATTTTAAAACCTCCTGACTTAATTTTTTGTCTAACTCAAAATTTTAATTAAATCGTATAAGAGATAACTCGATTTAAATCGATCGATTTCATAAATCTAAATGTAACCTTGATGATCGATAAAAACATGATTTAACTTTTAAAAAAACTTCATGATGATAATTTTTTAAAAAAATATTGAGACAATAATAGATTGGATCGACCTCCCGCCGCGACCTGGGTCTTGGACTTTATTGGATTTAATAAATTTTTATATTTTATATTTAATTATATGATAAAAATAAATACTCACAAAATTGAGCATCAACCTAAAAATAAATACTTATTTGCGACAATTATCCCTGAAAATCAATAATACACCCAACTAATTCAATATTAAATGATGAATTAAAAAAGAAATAAATTAAAAACAGTTAAAAGATAAAAAAAAATGCATATCATATTTGTTGGTCAACTTATCAAACCTGTGAATCGGGTAAGTCGAGTTAGTACGCTAAACCTGTGAACTGGGTTATGGACTTCACTAGGATAATAATTTTTTTAATCTATTTTTTATTTAACTATATAATAACAAAAATAAATGATTATAAAATTAAATATCAATCCAATACTGAGATTTTTTTTAGATTATGATAGCCACATAAAAGGCAAAACAAAACCAATTATGAAATAGAATTCCTAATTAATCCAGTATCTAAAGATGAAAAAAAACTAGTTTAAAAAATTTAAACTTGTCAGGCCCACGAACTAAGTCAATCAGTCAAACTTATGAATAGGTCCATAGACTTTATAAAATTTAATAACATAATATTTTTAAAAAACTATTTTTTTAACTATATGAGAAAAAAATAGACGATAAAAAAGTCAAGTTCAATTAAAAAACAACACCACACCAAACTCATAAACCATGGCAACTCGGGTTACCCTAGCAACCCTGCAAACCATGCTAACCTTATAGAAATGAAAAATAAAAAGAAACAAATTTTGAAGCTAGATTCTCAACCATT
>Ga0325410_1004220_pt1 | contig 16134 bp, 13 predicted proteins | sample PopdelMetagenome_16_FD_206182 | JGI IMG/M metagenome (GOLD analysis project Ga0325410, IMG submission 206182) | Populus deltoides microbial communities from Bellville, Georgia, United States - Xylem-PdIQD-R3 | ecosystem: Host-associated > Plants > Phyllosphere > Stem > Wood/Secondary xylem...
TTTTTTTTCCTTACTCTGGATCGATCCCACAAAAGACACGAAAATGGTGAAAAAACTGGTACCAACTTGGGTGGGGGACCCGATTGGCTTTGCTTAGATCAAAAGATATACCCACCCACCGAAAAAAATACTCATGATTAAAGTAGGTAGATGCTGATTCCGATCGTGAAATGTAATGAAGAATTACATTGCATTAATTGGTGTACAAATATGCATTCAAATCAATCGAAGTACATAATGCATTATTGAAATTAATTGCAACTTTCTTGAGAAAAGCGAATTATATTCAACTTCGTGCTAAGTCCATCTGGTAAAAGGCCCGCAATCACCATGGAGAAAACACCTTGTAACTTGGTTTATCGACGCGGACAAAGCACAACAGATGCGGCTCACAAGATGTTTCATTCTTATGATTAGTGATTACTCTCTCATTAGTCTAAACAATGATTGTCATTAGAGTGAAGTAGACACTTTTCTTGCTTTTACATTTTTAGACCCTGTTCTGTTATTATGGTGTCTTTCAGCCATCATTACTTCATTGGTATTATACAAGTTTTGTCCACATGTGTAATTAATTTCTATTTTATCGATCACTTGGAGACTTGCTAGGTTTTGAAACACGTGTACACATGATATTATAAGATAAAAAAAATAAGAGACTTTACTTGTAGGGCAACGACGACTATCATTCACTTTATTATTTATAAATTATATGGAGAGGCTGGAGAGCACCAATGATCGAGTTAGATAGATGAGATTTTCTTCTTGTTGCTAACGAGAAGATGCATGAGGTTTTTAGCGATCTTCAGAGGGGATCTCGCAGCGTAGCCACAGGATCCGCTCGCATCTTCTGTTCAGCGTGTCTTGTGGGCCATTGAAACGCGTTTAGCTACTCATTTTTGTCGGGAAAAGAGCGCTGTCTTTTTGACATTTGGAAAGTTGAAAATTTGGTCAAAACTTTGATGATTTTCTCCTTTCCTTCTTCACTGCTTGACGCATAAAAAATGGAGTGCGCAACTACACATCCGAAGCTCTTTGTGAGACCCCATACAATTATGTAACTTTTTGCATGATGCTTAAAAAAGAAGACTTGATTTTTTTTTTTTTCGTAGAGACGCGTTCTATCCATCCAGACACATATATGTTCAAAGGATGGAGCAAAAATACTCCATGCACTGATAATTGCTACTACCTTTTTAATTACTACCATCTAAATAAATAAATACTCTTGTCATTTTATTCATACATATGTTTAATCATTTGCTTTACGAATACATAGCAGTAGATTTTCTGAAATAATATTTATTGCTGTCGCAATTTGTGTGCGTACATTTATAACGAACTACTAACCCACCCCTTTTAATTTGTTTACTTACTCGCAGCGGTGGTAGGAGACGGATTCATTGCCAAGGGCATAACCTTTGAAAACTCAGCAGGTCCTAGTAAACACCAAGCAGTGGCCTTAAGAAGTGGCTCGGATCTCTCTGCATTTTATCAATGCAGCTTTGTTGGTTACCAAGACACCTTATATGTCCATACGCTTCGACAATTTTATCGCGAGTGCGACATATATGGCACGATTGACTTCATTTTTGGTAATGCAGCTGTGGTATTTCAAAACAGCAACTTGTATGCTCGCAAACCAAATTCAAACCAAAGAAACATATTCACTGCCCAAGGTAGAGAAGACCCTAACCAAAACACTGGAATATCAATCCTCAACTGCAAGGTTGCTGCTGCTGCTGATCTAATTCCAGTTAAATCATCGTTCCAAACGTTTTTAGGACGGCCATGGAAAGAATACTCAAGGACAGTTTTTCTTCGATCATATATTGATGATCTGGTCGATCCTGCTGGATGGCTGGAATGGAATGCATCGTTTGCATTGAGTACCCTTTACTATAGGGAGTACATGAACAGAGGTCCAGGTTCAAATACAAGTGCAAGGGTGACATGGCCTGGTTACAGGATCATCACAAATTCAACTGAGGCCAGTCAGTTTACAGTTGGGGCATTTATACAAGGAAATACTTGGTTGAATTCTACAGATATTCCATACTTTCTCAATTTGAATTAAGGCATTTGTTAATTTTTGCTTTATTCTTCTTTGAGCTGTATGTTAGAATTTGTGTAAAATAAACACACTTAACGGGCACATTTGAGGCCAAATTTAAAGTGGAATATTTTATTTACTTTTAGGGTTAAAATTTTGTTAAAAATTATTCTCTTACATAAGTTCATGTTAACATGAAATTTTATCATGATTAAAACAAATTATAGATAAATAAAAAATTAATATCAAATAACTCTAGTTTAACATGTTTTTGTGAAACTCAAAATCTTATATCCTATTTGTTAAAATAATTAAGATCAAACACAAAAAAAAATGTTATAATTCTTAATGACATGTTTATTATGAGTGCTTAGTGTTAATCTAAATACAAATAAAGTATATATAAGTTAAACTAAAAATATTATTCTACCTTTAATAAATAAGTCTACATAAATATTATTTAACATCTCCTCTCAAACTCACGATACGGCAGCTACAAGCATCGAGAGTTTGCCAACTAGATAACAAAAACGAGAGATAGAATGCGTCTTGGTAAAGAAATCTGCAATCTGCAAGAAAGAAGGAACAAAAGGCAAAGTAATGATGTCATGCTTGAGATGATGACGAGTAAGATGACAATCGATCTCAATGTGCTTAGTTCGCTCATGAAAAACCGAGTTGTGAACAATCTGAATAGAACTTTAGTTGTCACAATATATAGGAGTACGATGATAAAAGGAAACTCCCATATCAGCAAGTAACCAACGTAACCAAACAATCTCTTTGATAGTAGATGTCATGGCATGATATTCTGCTTTGATGGATGATTGACAAACAATATATTGTTTCTTGCTCTTCCAAAAAATAAGAGAATCACCTAAAAAGATACAGAACCCGGTAACAGACTTGCGATCTGTGAGATCACTACCATGATCAGCATCGGAGTATGCACACAGCTCCAGGAAAGAGATGGATGAAAGTAAAAGACTCTGAAAAATTATACCTGAAGATATCGCAAAATACGAAGAACAGCTGCCTAGTGAACAATAGTAGGAGAAGCAACAAACTGACTAACAAAATGAACAACATATGCAATATTTGGAAGAGTAATGGTGAGATATACTAAGCTCCCAACAATAGTACGGTATAAAGTAGGATCTTTCAGAGGTAAACCAATAGAAGAAGAGTACCTTGCGTTAACCTCAATAGGAGTATCTACAGTCTTGTTATCAGTAAGTCTAGCCCGCTCAAGAATATCTGCAACATATTTCGAATAAGAAAGAAGGTAACCTCTAGGTGAGTATGCTACCTCAATACTGAGAAAATATCGAAGATAACCCAAATCCTTCATTTGAAATCGTCTAGCCAACTCTGTCTTCAAAACTGAAATACCATCAATGTCATCACTAGTAATAATCATATCATCAACATATAAAGAGAGAACAATACGGCCTGCATCAGTGCACTTAATAAAAAGAGCAGAGTCATGACTATTAGAAACAAAGCCAAGAGACGAGATCACAATAGAGAATTTCTCAAACCAAGCACAGGGAACTTGTTTGAAACCATATAATGCTTTCTTAAGCTTACAAATATATCCAGAGTCAGGTGAAATACTAGGAGGGGGTGCTATATAAACTTTTTCTTGAAAATCTCCATTCAATAAGGCATTTTTAACATCAAGTTGAGAAATATACCACTGATGAATCGAAGCTACGACAATAAGAGTACGAATAGTAGTCATTTTTGCAACAGGGGCAAATGTCTCCTCATAGTCCATATCATATTGTTGAGAGTATCCTTTTGCAACCAGCCTAGCTTTGTATCGCTCAATAAACCCATCAGAATTAGTCTTGATCTTATACACCAAACGATAACCAACAACACTCTTACCAGGAGGTAGAGAAACCAGATCCCAAGTATCTATCTTATGCAAAGTAGAAAGTTCCTCATTCATAGCTTGCTGCCAAAGTGGATCAAGAATTGCCTCTTTATAGGAATAGGGATCAAAGAGACAATGAATAGAAGCTAAAAAGGAAGTAAGTGATGAAAAATAACAAGAATAAGCAAAATCTAGTAGTTTTATGGACTTACGAATGTGTATGGACTGACATAGAGATGGATCCACAATCTTAGATGAAGCTTAAGAGGCAGTAGATGAGAATAGAGCTTCAGGTGTGCCAGAGAGTAAAGTATCAGCACCTGTAGAGTGATGAGTAGAAATTGGTCGAACATGGGGAGAGGTATTATTATCAGAATCCTCAAAAAAAGAGATCTATAATAATAAAATTAGGTTTAGTCAGGCTATGAGTAGTGAATGGAATAAAAAAGAAAGGTTTATGCTCAAGAAAGACAACATGACATGACACGTAAAGTTTTTGAGTTGTTGGATCAAAACAACGATACCCCTTTTTTACCTTCACCATAACCTAGAAAAGGCACAAATAACGGATCGAGAGGATAGCTTACTGCATTCTACACGAGGACGAAGAGCGAAACAAGTACAACCAAAAAATCTAAATGAAGAATAATTAGGGACATACCCATATAACCTTTCAAAAGAAGATAGACCCGAACTGTGAGAAGATGAAATTGTATTAATTAAACTTACAGCAGTAAAAATAACTTCTCCCCAAAACTCACTAGGAACAAAAGCAGACAACAAGAGAGAACGAGCAGTTTCAACAATGTGCCTATGTTTTCTTTCAGCAACACCATCTTGCTCAGGAGTATCTGTACATGAAGTTTGGTGGATGGTTCCATCTAAGGCAAACAATTGACAAAATTTATTAGAAGTGCATTCCCCACCCAAATCACACTTAAAACATTTGATCACAGCAGAATGTTGAGTTTTGATAAGAGCTCGAAAAGCTGCATATATCTCAAAGAATTCAGAACAATGTTTCATTAAATAAACCTAACAATAACGAGTATGATCATCAATAAAAGAGACATAATATCGAGACCCTCCTTTTATGGCAATAGGAGAAGGTCCCCATACATCAGAATGAATCAAGTCAAATGGTGAAGAAGAAATAGAAATACTTCGATTAAAAGGTAAAGCGGAAAATTTTGCCAGTTTACATCCACTATAATTAGATATGTCACAAGTTTTCAAATTTCCTAAAGCTCCTGTAGATGCCAAAAATTTCAATCGAGAAGACGAAACATGTCCTAGACAAGAATTTCATAAATAGAAACTAAAAAATAAAGGACTCAAACGAAAATAAGACAAATCAACAGTAGTTGCAGCAGTAGCGGGAACTAACACTTTTAACTCATCTAAAATGTATAGTCCATTCTCCCTACAGCCTGTCCCAATCAGCTTCTGAGACCACAGATCCTGTACATAACAATGACTAAATAATCACTAGAATCACATATTTGACTAACAGAAGCAAGATTCAATTTGAGGTTTGGAATAAGATAGATATTAGGAAGAGACAAGTGAGGTGTGACAACAGAACCAACACCTGCTAAGGACATGAGAGTGTCATCAATAGTCATAACAGGAATGAAGGGCGAAGGGGAAACAAAGGTAAAAGATAAAGAATCTGGAGACATATGATGTGAAGTACCAAAATCCAAAACCCATTCAGAATGTGACATATCTGAGGAACTATGAGGTAACTGACTTATGGAAGAAAAAAGGACATTGCTTGTGGCTTCAAGGAGAGAAACTTTTGAAATTTCTCAGCCAAAGTACTAGGATTGATAATAGAGCTTGAAGAAGCTATTGCTGTAGTATTGTGGTGCGGTGGTTTATAACCCTGAGATGGTCTATGAGCATTAGATTGTGACTGGTTGTCAGGCTTCCAAGCTTGATTTTGCTGTCTCAATTTAGGACACTGAGTCTTCCAATGACCTTTCTGCTTGCATAAAATGCACTCGTCGAAGCCAACCCTTGTGTAAGGTTTATAGTGGTGATTGGGAAATTGCTTAGAGGGTACTGTTAGTACAGAAGGATTCGAAGCAGAAAGAATACCCTTTTCAGAATACGACTGAAGACGTATTTCTTCAGCCAATAACTCACTAACAACTGAGTCAACAGAAGGTAGTAGAGAACGATGTAGTATTGAACCTCTAGAAATCATTACGAAGTGCTGTTAAAAATTGTATCAATTATTGCTACTCTTTACGTCAATATAAGCACCACATGCTTTTAATTCTACCAATTCTATAAGAGCTAATTGATCCCAAAGATCTGTCATGGCAGAATAGAACTCTTGAATACTCATATTCTTCTAGTGAAGAGCTCGTATATCATTCTCTAATTGATACTATTTTGCAAAATTTGATTGCGTGAATAACCGTTACAGATGATCCCAAACCTCTTTTGTTATCTCATACTTCGCCAACTGCGTACCTATAGAATGCTCAGCACAATTGTTGATCCAAGTAATGATCTTTGCATTGTTTGCTTCCCATGCATCTATCAAAGCAGTATCTCCTTCTTCAGTATTCTTAGGTACCACATAAGTTCCATTGACATATCCCTTCATCTTCTTACCCTTAAGAAAATTTCTCATTACATAACTCCAATACGAATAGTTCTTCCCATCCAACCTCACACTCACAGACTGAAGCGAATCATCTTTTTCAGTAGCCATAATCAACAATCACAGAGAACCAGAATGCAAAAGCAGCGGAAAACAAAATACCAATTGTAGAAACTGAATAGAGATTACAGAAACTAAACAAATATCTTCTCAAAATTATACGATTACTCCAAAACACAAAACAAATTTGCAAAAATTAAACGCAAATACCAAATTACAGAAGCTGCAGGAAAGACAAAATACCAAAACAATTGCAGAAACTGACAAAATACAAAATTTTCAGGGCTCTATCCTGAACCCGAGCAGGGGCGCACTGCTCATAAAACCTCGTTCCATAAAACCAGCTCTGATATCATAAAAGTAGTTGGATCTGTGAAAGTTGTGTTCGGGATTAAGCCTCGTTTCATAAAACCAGCTCTAATACCATGTTAAAATAATTAAGATCAAACACAAAAAAAGAGGCTAGAATTCTTAAAGATATGTTTATTATCAGTGTTTAGTATTAACCTAAATACAAAGAAAATATATATAGGTTAAACTAAAAATATTATTCTACCCTTAATAATAAGTCTATATAAATATTATTTAACACTATTATAGAATGTATATATAGGAAATATTATAGGCACTAGTCTAGTGTTGTAATCTTTACCTTAACTATTGTATATTGTTCTACACATAAATAGAAAATGATTGGCTAACTAAAAGTTAAGCCTCTTAATTCTTCTCAACTTGATATTAGAGACTTCTTCCATTAGAACTCCTCTCTTTCTCTCCTAAATGGATTCTATTACTGCTATTATCGACTTCTCCCTCCACACTGACATTGCAACTCAGTCAGCCAACCACCTGCAAACTGTTGTCGGTGGTGTTGTTCCACAGCAATAGCCTCTTTTGCTTACAGAACACATCAATGACTTTTTTTCACATGTTTTTGTAATTCCTCTGCATATTATGGGAACACAAACTTCAGCTATAGTAGCTTTATCTAACACCCAATAAGTTGTTTCATTGAAACTTACGAACACAATTTTTCTCTATTGGTGAATGCAAATGAAGTCATATCTTTTAGGTCAATGTGTTTTTCACTTTGTTGATGGCTTAGTGTCATATCATCCATCTTATATTTCTGACAGTTTTGTTGGTTCCTCTTCGATAATCAGTCCTTCTTTTCTTCATTGGAAGCAATAGGATCAACTTATTTTAAGCGTATCACTTTTCTCTCTCCATGAATGGTTGCGCCTCGTGGTAAATTGTAATACCTCGCAGTGCGTTAGGTGCACTCTTGAATAAGCTCTCACATCTTTGTCTACCTCTCGCATTATACAACTCTATAGTTCCTTTCAAGATCTTCGGCACTGTGATACATCAATTACTATATATGTGCAGCAAGTAAAATCGTTATTTGACGAATTAGTTGTTGCTAGTCAGCCCATATCTCTTGAAGATTTTAATCTATATGTGTTCCATTGCCTTCGTGGTGAGTTCAAAGACTTGGTAACTAATCTTGTAACCAAGGTAAAACTGTTGTTATATACCGACCTTCACAACCACCTTCTTACCCATAAATTTCTGCACAAAAACTCCCTTCATTCCATGAATGCAAACTCATTTCTAATGTCATCACCTCTGCTGCTGCAACCACCACTATTATCAACACCACAACCCTCTAACCATCTTGCTACATCTCATTACAACCCTAATTTTAGTCATAATAGGGGGCATTCTCGTGGCAATTAGTGTCCCAACAACAACCATTACAATTATTAGAAAAGGTCCTCAGCTACTGCCGTTTGGAGGTAGAATAACTAGTAGTAGAATAGGCACAATACAGGGGTTGGACAGTATTCTGGACAATAGAATGTAAACTGTCAATTATGATCAACCTTCAGCCACACAGCTCCACATTGTGCCCAGTTTCACGGTAGTAACTAACAGCTCTCTACTCATCTTGTTGTTAGGAATGTTTCTGCCACTACTTGCCAACACATTACACCTAATCTTGCTACTTTAATCGATTCTACATCCTATCTTGGTAATGATCATTTTCATGTTGGTGATGGTAAAAGCCTTGCCATATCACATATTGAACATACCACGTTACTTTTCCCAAAACACATTTTTAAATTATCTAACGTTCTTCTTGTTCTTCATAATACCAAATCTCTATTGTCTGTTCAAATTTTTTTCATGATAATCATGTTTATTTTGAATTTCACGTTTCTGTGTTTTATGTCAAAGATCTCATCACCAAGGAAGTTCTCCTTTTCGATCAGAGTAATGATGGTCTCTATATCCTATCTGAGTCTTCTGCCATGTCAATCCCTCAAGTGTTTTGGTCTCCTTACATCTCCGCGATTGTTGATCTGTGGTATCATCGTTTGGGTCATTCTATTTCATATTTTAAATTTGTTAGTTTCCAACAATAAAATAGTTTGTACTTCTAGACGCTCTCTTGTTCGATGTCAAGCATGTCCACTAGGCAAGTAGACGCATTTGTCGTTGCAACCTACGGGTCACAAAACTATTGCCCCATTTAATTTAATATTTAGTGATGTTTAGGGTCTTGCACCTATCTTTTCTTTTGATGGTTTTTGTTATTTAGTTATCTTTTTTTATGCGCATACCAAACATATATGGTATTACCCTCTTATTGCAAAATCTGATGTGTTTTCTATTTTTCATCATTTTCAAACACTTGTTGAGCATCAATTTTCACGTAAAATTAAATCTGTTCAAACTAATTAGGGTGGTGAATATCATAAGTTACATCAGTTCTTTCAGACTATTGGTATTCATCACAGGTTAATCTATTTTTATACCTATAAACAGAAAAGTAATGTTGAGTTTCGTCATTGGCAAATTGTTAAAACCACTATCACTTTTCTAGGCCAATGTAGTGTATCGTTATGATTCTGGAACTATGTTTTTGAATCATTGGTATATCTTATTAATCGCATGCCTACTCTTGTCTATAAAATAAATCTCTGTTTGAGTGTCTGTTTCATCTTACTCCTGATTATAATTTTATGTGTACTTTTAGGTGTCATTGTTTCTCTCTTTTGCGTCCATATCATGCTCATAAGTTGAATTTTCATTCAGCTTCATGTGTGTTATTAGGATAGAGTTGTTCTCATCTTAGTTATCGTTTGTCTTGACTAAGCATCTTAATGTATTTATGTTTCCCTTCATGTTTGTTTTTATGAAGATGCGTTTCCTTTTGTGAAGTCTGAACAAATATAACATAAACCGGTTACTTACACAAAACCTACATGTAAACACCCAAATATATATATATATATATAGAATTGATGACTCAGTTTTCGCTGCCAATTTCTTGATCGGCAGTGACGCAGTTTTCGCTGCTAATTTCTGTATCGGCAGCGAAGCAGTTTTCGCTGTCGATTTCTTGATCGGCAGCGACATAGTTTTCGCTACTGATTTCTGCATCTGCAGCGAAGTAGTTTTCGCTGCTGATTTCTTGATCGGCAGCGACGCAGTTTTTGCTGTCGATTTCTTGATCGGCAGCGATGCAGTTTTGGCTATCAATTTCTTGATCCGCAGTGACGCAGTTTTCGCTGTCGATTTCTGCATCTACAGCGAAGCAGTTTTCATTGCCGATTTCTTGATCGACAGCGATGTAGTTTTCACTGCCGATATCTGCATCGGCAGCGACATAATTTTTTTTTTTTAAATAAAATTAATTAACTTAAGGAGTTGGGAGGGAGAGGTGAAACTGGTTTTAGATAGACCAAAACAAGGATAAGAACACATCTAAACCAACCCCCAAACAACCCACCTCATTTGATGGGGAGTATAAATACAAGGAGGAGAGGGAGGATGATCCATCCTCTTCCTAAACAGCAGCTGCATGTCGTTCTTCCCTTCCTCTTTCACAACAGAAACCTAAACCAAACCGGTAGAGAGTGTTTTATCAACATGTGAGGGAAAGATGAGACTTTGAGAGAAGATTGGACAGCTACCTAGAGGAAAAGGAAAAGGAAGGCTGGAAAACGTGAGAGGAAAAAGAAGGAGGAGAACCAGCAGGAGAAGAGAAAGAATAGTGTCAAACCTTCCTCAAACTTAGTTAGATTCAAAAGGTATGGGTCATGAAACTCCCTTCCTCTTCTCCTTAAGACCAGAAACGAAAATGAAGAAGAAAACCCTAAGAAAATTGACCTATGACCTAAGCTAGCTGTGAAGGAAACTGAAATTTACTAGGAGGACAAGGAAACAGAAATGAAATGAAGCCAATTTTAGAACATCTAACAAAGAAAAATGAATAAAATGGAAATAATAAATCATGGTAGAGGGCTGGCTTTAACTATGGGGTTGGCCAGCATTCATGTGTGTGTTCTGCTGGGATTTGTTAAAGGATTCTGTGCTGAAATTGATGGTTTCAATGTGTGTGTTCTGCTGAAATTTATTGAAAGATTATATGCTGTAATTGATGGTTTTCAATGTATGTGTTCTGTTGGGATTTTGTTGAAGGATTATGTGCTGAAATTGATGGTTTCAATGTGTGTGTTACGCTGGAACTTAGTGACAGTGTGGTGTGTGTTCATGCCAAAATGTGTGTTGTGCAGCAAAATTGTGATTCGCTGTCGAAACTGCGATTCGCTGCCAAAGTTGAGTTGTCGCAGCAAATCGCTGTCGAAGTTGAGTTGGCTGCAGCGAAATTGTGATTCGCTGGCAAAACTGAGTTGTCTGCTACGAGTTAGCATTTGTTGCTGAAACTGTAATGCCAGCAGCGAAACATTTGTCGCTGCCGAATTGGTAGCTTGCAGCGAAACAGTTCTCGCTGCTGCATTGGACAGCCTGCAGCGAACCAGTTTTCGCTGCCAATGTCTACAATAAGCCTCCTAGGCATAAATGACTTAAATGCTAGTAACAATTTCATGGTATGATGGTGTAAAATGTGGAACATTTGAATATGAACATATGAACTCTTGAAATAAGTGTGGTGACGAATGTGATTCAAAAATACAAATGTACTGATTTGTGACCATTGATGTCTTAGGTGGTGCGATCGGGATTAGACCATCGTCAAGACAAGAACAACCCACAGGTGGAGCAGGAAGGTGACTTGCACCTTTCTTTTTCATACGTTGAATAATGAAATACTTTATCATGAATATTACCATATTGTGTTAAAACAGATATTAGATTGTTGAACACCTAAATGTTGACAAATGGTTAATTAGCTTTGGCTAATGGCATCCGAATGGATGACCGGGACGAATGACTGATTAGCTTCAGCTAATGGCATCCGAATGGATGGCCGGGACGAACGACTGATTAGCTTTGACTAATGGCATCCGAAGTGGATGACCGGAGTGAGTGAACGGTTAACCTCAGCAAATGATGCCTTAAGAGGATAGTCAGGTTTAAGATTATGGTTGATTGCAAAAATTGGTGCATCTACATGTACTACAAGCTGTTTATACCAAGTACATGAAGAAATTATAAATGTTAATGCTTCATTTAACTGCCAGACTGTTTAGTTACCATTATTATTAGTATTAAGTAATTGCATTCTCTTAAATGTGTTGTTCTGCAGCAGGGACGTCACACCAACGAGATGTCTAGGAAACCCAATACACGGGAACCTACTTTTGCAAGGAATCATGTAGATGCATTCTAATCACAATGTATTTTGTATGAATCAATGTACTGAATGTATAACTTTTATTAGATCCTTTTGTTTAAATTCGTAATGGCTATTAGTAGGATAAGAATGCAAACTCATGTCTATATATGTATATTTTTAATATGAACTTCTAATCATGAAACCATAATATTATGTGTTTATGTAAGATTCACTTTTAAATGAAATGTTGATTGTATGGATTGTATTTTGTTGATGTGAGGGATTAGGTTTGCTGATTACCGGCACCATATGTGTCAGGTATTAAAAAAAAATTATTGTTGTTTTGGGCTTGAAAAGCCAGGTTGTTACACTACATACCTCCTAACCTTGAATACTCTTCAAAAATTTTAGCTTACTGCCCCACAAACTCGCCAAACCAGCACCCCTGACCTACCATCTGTCGCATCTCTCCAAACCTACCACTAGCCCATCGGGTCTGCAACCATTCCATCGCCGCCCAGCCCTGTCATACTGTCACCATCTGCTTGTTTTTCTAATGATCCTTATACATGAACAGGATTTCCCTCCATAAAAGTTCATGATTCCAAGTCTACTATTGTAACGTAGACCGGTTCTGCAGCAGGTTCTCTGTTGTCTACGGTGTTGTCCAACCTCTCAATAGGTTCTCTAGTCGATCTGCACCTCTGTGTTGATCTCTCCTTGTATCCTCTCCAATAGCTCACAGGTACAAGTTCTTCTCCTCCTTAAGCTGCTGCTCTCGTCAACATTACATGGTTCTCCATCTTAGGCGGTCAAAAATAGCACTGTTAACAACAACTGCCACCGCCACTGATGCTTCATTCTATCGGGTAGTTTCTCCTCCTACCCATGAACCCGTTTCTTTTACTAATGCTAACAGGTATGGGGTTTGGCATAATGCTATACACGAGGAAATCAGGCCCTACGGATTAATGAAACTTGGATCTTAGTTCATTTTCATCCTTCGATGAATATTGTTGGTAGTCAGTAGGTGTACAAGATAAAACATCGGGTTGATGGCAGTATTTAGAGGTATAAGACGCGTATAGTTGCTAGAGGTTTTACTCAGTAAGAAGGTGTTGATTACTCTGAAACCTTCAGTCCTGTTATCAAGCAAGCGACCGTCAGACTAGTCTTCTCCATTGCGGTTTCATGTGATTGGAAGATTCATCAGCTTGATATCCATAATGTTTTTCTCATTGGAGTTCTTGATGAAGAGGTCTACATGAAACAACCTCCAGGTTTTGTTAATTCTGCCCTTCCCTCTCATGTGTGTAGATTGCATAAGTCTCTATATGGTTTAAAACAGGTTTTGCGGGCTTGGTACACTCGTCTGAATGATTTTCTGCCATCAATTGATTTTTACGCTTTCAAGATTGACACCTCATTGTTTATCTTCTCTGCTGGTACTGATATATGATATATCTTGGTTTATGTTGATGATATTCTGCTTATGGGTAGCAACTATACTATGCTTAAATGCCTAATACAACTACTGAGCTAAGAGTTTAAGCTTCACAACTTAGGTACTGTTCATTATTTTTTTAGCATTGAGGTTCAGTCCATCGGTATGGGTCTGATGTTACGACAATATAAATATACGCTTGACATCCTCACTCTGGCTAGTATGGTATCTTATAAACCTGTTTATACTTCTATCTCTACCTCCAAAGCTATCATATTGCCAGATCTTTTATTTTCTGATCCTACACGTTTTCATCAAATTATGGGTGCTCTTCAATATCCTACCTTTACGAGACCAGATATTTGTTTTGCTATTAATAGAGTCTATCAGTTTATGCATGCTCCTACAGATTCTCATTGGGCTATCGTTAAACGCATTTTGCATTATTTTCAGGTTAAGGCAACATATGGCCTACATATTAATCGTTGTTCTTCTTTTGTGTTATATGGTTTTATGGATGCAAATTGGGCAGGTAGGATTGATGATCACAACTCTTCAGGTGGTTATCTTGTTTTTTTTTTGTCCGACGCTGATTTCGTGGAAATCAGGTAAACAACGTACAATTGCTCACTCCTCTACTGAAGCTGAGTATAAAGCCTTAGTAGATGACACTACTGAGATTATCTGGCTTCAGTATTTATTGATAGATCTCCAGATTCCTTTTGTTTATGCTCCTACCATTTAGTGTGATAATCTTGGTGCCACTTACTTATCTGAGAATCTTTTTTTTTTCATGCTCACACAAAACATATTGAGGTTGATTATCATTTTGTATGAGATAGGGTTGTGAAGAAAGAGATTCAGATTCATTTTATTTCCTCTTAGAATCAACTTGCAAATGCCTTCACTAAGCCACTTCTTACTGCTTCTTTTGCTGCTTTTCGTTTCAAGCTTCAAGTCGATCTTCCACCCCCATCTTGAGGGGGCATATTATATAATGTATATATAGGAAATGTTATAGGCACTACTCTAGTATTGTAATCTCTACCTTAACTATTGTATATTGTCCTACACATATAAATAGAAAAGGATTTGGCTAACTAAAAGTTAAGCCCCTCCTAATTTTTCTCAACTTATCCCTACTTAAAAAAGATTCAAGATTCTATTGTATATTTATTTAGTGAAAAGTTGAAGGGTCATAAATAAGCCTAAGCATAGTATGGGTTAAACTCACACATGTGTACTAGGCTCTAGCCATAAACCCTAGACCCCGATCCTCGATCGCTAGTTAGAGTTTGTTTGTTTTTTTCTATTCTATTTTGGACTTGAATTTGAATTTATTATAAATAATTATTTAGCCCATGAGAAATTATTTTATTGTCATCCTATTATAAAGGAATATGAAAGATCAATCTTCTACGACTTCTTAGGCTATTTATTTTCAAAGAGAACAAGTATGGTTTGTAAGGCAAAAAACATAATCAAATTTTTAATCTTTCTATGGTGGGTAATTAAGACAAAATAATGGAAATTAATTATGATAACAACTAGAATTAATTAATTATGTATCACTTTTGTTCCAAAAATAAGTGTAAAAAAATGGATTGAATGAGAGATGTTTTGTACAACTTTTGGAATGGCTCATTTACGGCTCTCCTCTATTATTTTCTCAGCTTGTTTTTGCTTCTAATTTCGTTACCTTTTTGTTGTCATAAAACTTAGGTTCTAGTCTTTCATAAGAGAGATTTTGAGTTCATTTATATATTTGGTTCGTTAACATTTTAAAGGAATGGTATCATTTCAAAGTTAAATGATTGAAATCTTAAGAAACTACTTGCAACAAAGATCATTAATTTGCACCCGGAGACAACAACATCATCGATTTCTTATGAATATGTCTTCAACAACTAAGTATCTCATTCTTACATTGGTTTTACTTTAATATATTTTATTTGTTAGGAGTTATCTCAAGATCTTAAAATAATATTTTCATAAAGTGTAAATAAAAAAGTAAAATGGAATGAAGGTACAAATTTAGGGTATATATGTGGCAACCAAAGGCTAACAAAAGTTGTGGCTTGAATAAAAACAGAATAAAGTAAAAGCACAACTCCAATGCTTATGGACACGCATTCACAGACATATAGCTAACGTCGGTTTCCATGTATTTGGCACTGTTTTCCAAAAATACTCGTGAAGAAATTTTATTTTTTTATTTTTTTAATTAATATATTTTTGATATTTTTAAATATTTTGATTTGCTAATATTAAAAATAATTTTTAAAAATTAAAAAATATATTATTTTAATATTTTTAAAATAAAAAATAATTTAAAAAATTACAGTTATCATATTTTCAAAAACAACTCCAAGTAATTGACCCCTTTAATTTAACCAGAAGCAAACCATAAGCATTAATGCTTTGGTAATAGAATTATTCTTTGTAGACTTTTTTTTATTTTATTTTTCAATTTTCTATCGTGTTTCTT